>TARA_R110001592_G_scaffold29350_14_pt1 | contig 11356 bp, 8 predicted proteins | sample TARA_R110001592 | Tara Oceans TARA_R110001592 (sample SAMEA4398387) | marine metagenome | biome: Polar Biome; feature: [SRF] surface water layer (ENVO:00010504); material: water (ENVO:00002006), including particulate matter (ENVO:01000060) such as... | depth 5 m | reverse complement strand
GCGATTACGACGTTGAATGATACGGCGGATACAATCATCGGAACAACGGGCAACGATACGGTGTTTGGCGGTTTGGGCGATGATGTTCTGGATGGCAATACCGGCTCGGACTTACTTTCGGGCGGTGATGGCAATGATACATTGATCTACAGTAATGATGCCGTATGGCCGTCAGGGTTTGTTGCGTGGAATGTGGGCGCGCCCGATGCTATTATTGATGGAGATCGTATCACCGTTGCGCCGCGTTATCGTAGTTTTGATAATTTTGAGGGCGGCGACGGCACGGATACAATCCAGATGGGTGATGACGGCGAGGCGTTGTTCCTTGATGATCGTTATAGCGGCAACCCAACGGGGCATAATACAGCGCGCTTGTCGGGGGTGGAGATAATTCATGCAGGCGGCGGCGATGATATCGTTGATTTAACATCCAAGCAGTTCACCTATGGCGACGTCAGCCTTTATGGAGAGGGCGGCAATGACGTATTGTGGGGCAATGCAGGCAACGATTATATCAGTGGCGGTATTGGTAATGACCATCTGGACGGGGCGAGCGGCAATGATGTTCTGAATGGCGGCGATGGTAATGATACGATGTATGGCTGGTCGGGTGATGATACATTCATCATCGGCTCAGGCGCGGATAATGTCTATAGCGGCAGTGGTATGGATCATATTGTGTATGACATGATTGATTCTTTGGTGGATTACATTCATGACTTTGCCGGTGGTGATACGCTCGATTTATCGGATGTCCTTGTGGGGTATGATGCACTTACTGACGCTATTGGCGACTTTGTAAGTGTTGCGGAGAGTTCAGGAAATACAGTTATTTCTGTTGATGCGGATGGCGGTGGTGACAATTTCGTTCAAATTGCCGCATTGAATTCTGTGACAGGGCTGGGCGATGCACAGGACATGGAAACATCAGGCGCGCTCATCACCATGTAGGCGGCGCATTTGTAGAGCCAATGCTCTGCTTAATGGCTTTGTTTTTCTTCAAAACACGATAGACGAGGCTTCTAAAAGCCTCGTCTATCGTGTTTTGATGGGCGCATGATACTTTATTTATCGCATCGGTAGTGATATTGTGTGAAAATAATGGGGCGTTCGAAAAAAGGGCTAGTCTAAAATGGCAAGAAAACAAGTAACATCAATAGAATCATTGGCAAAAGCGACCGAAAGCATTGCGGATTTTTCCGGTCATGGTGCGGCTTTGGGTGCTGCGGGATATCGCGAAGCAAGTGACCATCCCGATAATTGTGAATTTTTGGGCGATCCGGGGCAGAGCATTGCCATATCACCGGGCGCGGATGGTTTTGAATCTCTAATGATCGGCGTGACGTGGGATAATATCCGCACTGAAAATTCAGGCATTTTCGGACGGTGGTTTAAAAAGGTCACGAAGGTCGGGGTTGATCTGGATATTGGCTGTTTATATGAATTGAATGACGGTACACGCGGTTCAATTCAAGCGTTTGGTGAGAAATTCGGTGATTTTAACGAAGCACCATATATGTCCCTTTCGGGTGATGAGCGCACAGGCGATGCAGAAGGTCACGATGAATATATTTTGGTGAACGGGCAGAAGTGGAACGAAATTAAGCGCATGCTTGTTTACATTTACATCTATAAAGGCGCGCCGACATGGTCGATGATTAAGCCGCAGGTTGTTCTTGATGTCCCCGGTGAAAGTGATCTTTATGTCACGCTGGGTGCACATGACGATCAGCTTTGTCTTTGCGCGGTTGGTGAGTTGGAAAACATACGCGGCGGCATTAAATTGACCAACCGCACTGAATATTTCCCGGGACATCAGGAAATGGATCGTGCTTTTGGTTATGGTCTTGAATGGGCAGATGGGCAAAAACGTCCCGCATAATTTTCTTCCAGAAAGAATTACATGACTGCACTTTCCTTTTACGACACAACCATCCTTTCTTTAGGATCGCTTTTCCTTGGCATTATCATGCTTATAAAAGGGGGGAATTGGGCGGTTGACGCGGCGGTGTATGTTGCAGACCGTTATGGCATTTCGCCGATGGTGATCGGTTTTACCGTCATTGCCTTCGGCACATCATTGCCGGAACTTGTGGTCTCTCTTTCTGCCAACTTTCAAGATTCACCGGGCATCGCATTGGGGAATGTTCTGGGATCGAATATCGCCAATATCCTTTTGGTTTTGGGCTGTTCTTCACTGTTCACAACGCTAAGTACAAAGGTGAATAAAGAATTATTCCGCGATTTATCCTTGATGATGTTTTCAACCATCCTTTTGGCCGGCCTTCTTTATTATGGCGAAGTATCTAGGATAGCAGGGCTTTTGATGTTGTCGATTTTGGGGGCGTATGTGTTTATCCAATATCGTGAATCAAAAGAAGCTGATTTTGATTCAGAAGAGCAAGACGCGATATTGTTTAAGAATGGCTATTTTGCGGCTCTGACCCTATTGATTGGTTTGATTTGTATTACGGTCGGCGCAGAGTTTTTGGTCAAGGGCGCAAAGGTAAGCGCGAGTTTAATGGGCATACCGGAATCTGTGATCGCGTTGAGTATTATTGCCTTTGGAACGTCATTGCCTGAATTGTCCACGAGTATTATTGCCGCCCGCAGAAGTCAGGCCGGCATGGTGATTGGTAATATTATCGGCTCTAACGTTTTTAATATCCTCATGATTATTGGTGTATCGGCGGCGAGTAAACCATTTGTGCAAGGGAGCTTCTCTGCGCAGCTTGCAGATTTTGATGTATGGGTTACCCTGGCTGTGGCGTTTGTGTGTAGTGTTGTCTTGTTGTTATTTGGCCGTATCAGCCGCGTAACAGGCAGTTTATTTTTCTTGTCATATATCGGTTATAATATTTATATTTATATGGCAAATGTTGGTACTTAATTGAAGTAAAAAGGATTTTCTAAAATGGCCGATGATATTTTCGATCCCATGCTCGACAATGTAGAAGTCGAGGTCTCAGATAATAAGATAACCAAAGGCGAAGAGGTTAATCTGACGCAAAAAGATCCGACAATGACCAACATTATGGTTGGTGTTGGCTGGATCTTGAATGCATTTGATGCTGATACGCTCGATCTGGATGTGAGTTGCTTCCTTATAAACCACCAGCAAAAAACCGTTTATGATGAGGATTTTGTTTTTTACAATAACCTCGAAGCCAGAGATGGCGCGGTCGTCCATAACGGCGATAACTTAACCGGTGCAGGCGATGGTGATGATGAAAGTATTTCCATCGACCTGAATGCAATCCCCTTTGAAATCACGAAAGTTATGTTTGTGATGTCTATCTATAAGGGTGAGGAAAAAGAACAGGAAATGTCGAGTGTGCGTAAGCCGTATATTCGCGTTGTCAATGCATCAAATGGTTTTGAGATGTTGCGTTATGATGTGGGTATCGATATGCAGGAAAGTAAAGGCGAAACTGGAATGTTGGTCGCGTCTTTAAATCGCGAGGGGCCAAAATGGCATTTCGAAGCCGTTGGTCAATTGGTTGAGGGCGGATTAGCGAAAATTGCCACAGAGTACGATATTATTGTGCATACAGGGTGATTGCTTGGGCGTGATTATGTTTTCATGCCCATTGGCTTTTGTTGAACCTTAAATCCTTTTTTACCGACTCTGCCGCGACGTCCGCGTCCGCCGCGTGCCTTATCAACCAAATGTTCTTCGATCAATTCGTCGATATCAGGTAATTCATTCATTTGTATGGCTGCGATACAATCGGTGAAGAACGCTGCGCCGCGCTCACCCCAACTGTGGATTTTATTGCGGTAATCTTCGCCTCTGATAATCATCACGGCGGGCGCCCATATCGCATCTTGAGAAGGTAGGAAGCGCATCATTAAAATTTGTTCGGGGCCGCCAAACTGTGATTCGTCTTCGTAGCGCGCGTCATCTTCATCATAAAGGAATTGAATCTCTGTTTCCACATCGTCGCCACCGGGGCCAATGCGGACTTCTGCGCTACAGGTGATGCCCATATCAGGGTCATGAAGAAACCACGGACGTGTTTCGTAGGGCGACAATTCGTGACCTACTGCTAAATGTTCCATCAACTCTTTATATTCAACGCGCATTTATCGATCATAACTGCTAATATGGTGCATTGAATACAAAAAAATACATGACTGAGTAAATTTTCTGCGTTTTGTTAATGTTTTATTGTGTATTATTTTGATACCCTATTCATGGGTGTATCACGAGTAATTACTTTAATTATGAATTTAGTTAGCAGGAAAGAGAAGAGCTTGAAAGTTAGAGATCTTTCGAAGAGGATTGTGTTTTTGCCGTTGGCATTGGTTTTCATCGCGTGCATTTCATATGCATATGCAGGTGAGGCCGTACATTCCGATATTCAGGAATTTATCAATATCGATAGAAGCGTCGTGTCCTATGAGGATAGGCAGTACAGTGTGACAATCAAAGATGTCAATGTTCTGGTTTCCGATGGAACGACAATCTTTCTGTGGGGTATTGAAAAGATTAGTCAGAACGCCACCGTCTTTAATTTGAAAGCCAGAAATAAACTGGAAAAGCAAATTGGCGATGCGCCGATTCTCTGTACAATTAAAAGCAGAGATGCGCAGGACGATAAAGTTGTTCATGCACAATGTATCAATCAAAATGAAGAAGATTTAAGTCTGTATCTTTTGCAAAAGGGGTTCGTTAGTGCGGATCGCACGGCCATTCACGGCACAATTTTCGAAAAACCCTATCTGGAAGCAGAACAAAGAGCGCAAAATGAACTCAATGGTGTCTGGGCATCTTCCGAAGGTGACTTTTCGTCTTCCGCTGATGTGCAAAGCCAAAACTTTATGTTGGGCGCGTTCTTTTTGATGGCGGTCTTTATATTGGCGCTGGTTGTGCTGGGGTTCTTTGTTGTTCGCGGATTTAAAGGGGTGGTGGATGTGCAAAACCGTTCACTCGATCTGGCGATGAAGGAGCGAACGCTCAGGGATAAAGAAAAGCTGGTCATGGCCTCTATGATTAAATCCGAATTGCTTGAAAACAAAACGAAGATTGAGGCGTATCTTGTGATTTATGAAGAAATGCTTCAGGATTTTTCCGGCACCGGCCAAGCGCCGCGTTTTCAAAAAACCGGAGAAATTGTTCAAAAACAGCCCGCGCTCAGTCGCTCTGTCTTTGATGGGAATACATATAAACTTGATCTCTTCGGGAGTAATTTATCAAGTCAGGTTATTCATTATTACGCACGTATTAAAAGTGAGCCGGATTATATTGAAATCGCGCCTGATACGCCTGTGGCTGAGGTCAAGAAGACCATCGAGGCAGCGGTGGTCAATGCGAAAAAGCTTTATGATATCTCAGATGCGTTGTTACAAGGCTTTATCGATAATGCACTGGCACGCGCGGCAGACTGATTTTTTAAAATAAGGAGCCTTGGTCTCGTTTTTTAGGTGCATCACTTTGTGGTGTATTTTTTTTCTTATGAGGTGCAGGCGCATTTTTTGTGACAAGCGCGTCGACATAATCTTTGTTTTTGAATTGCAATGAAATGGCTTGGTTTTGCGTCAGGGCTTTGCCATTTGTAACGGGCATCCCGTTTTCATCACGCACGACAACATATCCACGGCTTAAGACATTTTCGAAAGATAGAATCTCTAGCTTTTCAGAAGGGCGTTCAAACGCTCTGCGCTTATCGCTTAATATTCTTTTGCCTGTATTCTCCAGCCGTTCTGCAAAACTTATGAATTTGGTTTTCTTGATATTGACCATTTGCGCAGGATGCAAAAGGCGTACGCTTGTTTCGGTGTAGTGTTGTTTGGTCTTGCTCAGCTTTGTTTTAACGGCATGATTCAACCGATCACCTGCGCGATCAACATGCTGTGTTTTCAGTTCCAGCAAGCGCGCAGGATCACCAAGCTTTGCGGCCATTGATTCGATTTTATGCCGATATTCTGACAATGTGCGGTTGATACCGCCCATTAAGCGTTTTTCATGATCGGCAATTTGCGCCAGTAAATTCAGACGTACAGGCACCGCCATCTCTGCCGCACCTGTGGGCGTGGGGGCGCGTAAGTCAGAGGCATAGTCAATTAATGTGGTGTCGGTTTCATGCCCAACGGCAGAAATAACAGGAATGGTGCTGCGCGCTGTGGCACGTACAACGTTTTCCTCGTTAAATGGCATCAGATCTTCTAAAGAGCCGCCGCCGCGCGCGACGATAATTAAATCAGGTCTTTGCGCACTGTCCAGCGCGTTAAAACCGTCAAGCGCGCGTGTGATTTCCTCTGCTGCGCCTTCCCCTTGGACTTTGACAGGCCAAACAATGACGTGGCGCGGGAAACGATCTTGTAAACGATGCAAGATATCGCGGATGACTGCGCCAGTGGGGGATGTGATTACGCCAATTTTTTGAGGGAGGAACGGCAAAGGTTTTTTGCGCTCAGCATCGAAGAGTCCCTCGGCGGCGAGTTTCTTTTTACGCTCTTCCAGCATTTTAAGAAGCGCACCTTCACCGGCAAGCTCCATTGATTCGATGATTAACTGATATCTGGAATTTCCGGGGTAGGTTGTCATTTTTCCGGTGCAAATAACATCCAGACCTTCTTCGGGGCGAATGGATAAACGCGAGACCACCCCTTTCCAGCACACAGCATCAATAACAGACTTCTCGTCTTTCAGGCTTGTATAAAGATGACCGGATTTCGGGATGGAAACGCGTGAAAGCTCGCCGCGCACCCTTACGCGACCATAATTTTCCTCAACCGTTCGCTTGACCGAAAACGCGAGTTCCGATACCGAAAATTCAGGAATATTGCTGCGAAGTTCTGACTGTTCACTCATGGCTGTGTATCTTAGTGTTAAAAAAGAAGAATTTCTAGTAATCTCGTGATATTATGCCCGAATGATTAATGTGTTTTCGTCATATATTTATAAAAATGAGGCAGAAGTCGTTGAAGAACTACTCGATTTTTTAGATTGGGATAAAGCCACCGCCAACACTGTCCATAAAAATGCAATCGCATTGGTTGAAAAAACAAGACAAAACAAAGCCAACGTAGGCCAGTTAGAGGCCTTCCTTCAGGAATTTTCCCTTAATACGGATGAGGGCGTTGCCATGATGTGTTTGGCAGAGGCGCTTTTGCGTATTCCGGATATGCGTACGGCTAATGCCTTGATGAAGGATAGGGTCGCTGCGGCCAGTTGGTTGCATACGCAGGGCAAATCATCCGATTGGATTACCAAGGCCGCGGGCGTTGGTATGGCGATTACGCGTAAAACGCTTGATGGCTCGCTCTCACGCTTGGGCGAACCTGTTATTCGTGAGGCCATGATTAAAGCCATGCAAATGATGGGCAAGCAATTTGTGCTTGGGACGGATATCAATAATGCGATTTCCAATGCGCAAAGCTGGGAAAAACATGGATACCGTATGTCGTATGACATGCTGGGCGAGGCCGCGCGTGATCAAAAAACGGCGGATGCTTATTTTGAGAGTTATAAAAAGGCCGTCGAAGCGGTGGCACAAAGTAATATAGATGAGGAAAAGGGCGCGGGCGTTTCGGTCAAGCTTTCTGCGCTTCATCCGCGATACACGTACAGCCAAAAAGAGCGCTGCGTGCCGGAAATAACCGAACGATTGCATGAGCTAGCAGTGCTGGCGGCGCAATATAACGTGCCTTTGACCGTGGATGCGGAGGAGGTGAACCGCCTTAATATCTCCATCGAGATTTTCGAAAATGTTTTGGCGTCTGACCTTTTGAAGGGGTGGGATGGTTTTGGATTGGCGGTGCAGGCTTATCAAAAGCGCGCTTTGCCTCTGATCACATATCTGGCAGAGCATGTGGGCGCATTGGGGCGTAAAATTCAGATCAGGCTTGTGAAGGGCGCATATTGGGACACGGAAATAAAGCGCGCACAGATGGAAGGTTTCCCCGAATATCCGGTATTCACCAGAAAGACGAATACCGATCTTTCATTTTTAGCCTGTGCGCAAAAGCTTTTTGAGCATCAGGACGTGATTTATCCGATGTTTGCCACGCATAATGCCCATACGATTTGCGCGATTGAACATATGGCAGAGCGCGCTGGCGCGGAGTATGAGTTTCAGCGTCTGCACGGCATGGGTGAGGGGCTGTACGCAACCTTATTTAGAGACTTGCCCGAGGGAGAGCCTGTTAAGGCGAGTATCTACGCGCCTGTTGGTCTTCATAAAGATTTACTGCCCTATCTTGTCAGGCGTTTGTTGGAGAATGGCGCAAACTCGTCCTTTATCAATAGGTTGATGGATGAAAATGTCCCAGCGTGGGAGATTGCCTATGATCCGGTTGATCCGGTGCGCAAATATGAGTGTAAACGCCACCCGAACATTCCTCTGCCGTCCGATATATTTGGGAACACACGTAAGAATTCCATGGGGCTTGATCTGGATGATGCGGGTTGCTCGCAAGGTGTTGTGCATTATATTGCGGGTTATAAAATCAATGACAAACCGTTTTCTGTGGTTGGTGGTAATCGCTACGAAGCCGTGGATGAGCAGTTTATTGAATGGGCTTTTGATAACGCAAAGCAGGCCTTTCGCGATTGGAATATCAGAAGCGTACAGCAACGCGCCCTTGCAATAGAGCGCTTTGCAGATTTATTGGAAGATTACAGAAACGAGCTTATGGCGATTTTGGTGCATGAGGCAGGAAAGACAATGCCTGATGCGCGGGACGAAGTGCGCGAAGCCGTTGATTTCTGCCGTTATTATGCGGTGCTGGCGCGTGATATTTTTGATAAAAACGGTACGCTGCTGCCCGGCTATACAGGGGAAACAAACCGTTTGATTATGCAAGGACGCGGTGTGTTTGTGTGTATCAGCCCGTGGAATTTCCCCTTGGCGATTTTCACAGGGCAAGTCGTTGCCGCATTGGTGGCGGGTAACAGTGTGATTGCAAAGCCGGCATCACAGACGCCATATATTGCCATGCGTCTTGTTGAATTGATGCATCGTGCAGGTATTCCGCGCGATGTCGTGCAATTGTTAATCGGTGACGGTACGTACGGCAGTAAAATTCTGGAGCATAAGGATGTGGCGGGCGTTGTGTTTACAGGCTCAACACAAACTGCGAAGAAAATACAACAGACATTGGTTGTTCATAATGATGCGATTGTTCCCTTTATCGCCGAAACAGGCGGTCAAAATGCCATGATCGTTGATAGCTCCGCCTTGTTAGAGCAGGTTGTCGATGATGTTGTGCAAAGCGCGTTCAGTTCCGCGGGGCAGAGATGTTCGGCCTTGCGGGTGCTTTATGTTCAAAATGATATCGCAGATTCATTTATCGAAATGCTTAATGGTGCAGTGAATGAGCTGAAAATAGATCACCCACAATCACTATCAGCTGATATTGGTTATATTATCGATGGGCCTGCGAAAGGCGAGTTGGATAGGTATCTTGAGTATATCGCATCCCATGGACGCTTGGTCGCCCAAGCCGAAATACCAGATAATTTAGCCAATAATGACCAATTGTTTGCGCCTGTGGCCTATGAAATATCCAATATTCATATTCTCGATGGTGAGGTTTTTGGGCCGGTGCTCCATATTCTGAGATTTCATATTGATCAGCTCCGCTTTGTTGTTAATCAAATCAACCGTAGTGGTTATGGCCTGACATTTGGTATGCATAGCCGTATCCAAACGCGTCAGGATAAGGTCGCGGAGATGATTGCCGCAGGGAATGTTTATATCAATCGTTCCATGACGGGCGCAGTGGTCGGTGTACAGCCCTTTGGCGGCATGGGGTTGTCGGGAACAGGGCCAAAGGCCGGTGGGCCGCATTATCTGTACGGATTTGCGACGGAAAAGGTCATTACGGTCGATACAACGGCCTCTGGCGGCAATGCAAGCCTGCTTTCTATTGATGATTAAATAAGCGCACACACCAGATCACCTTGAAATTTTGCTTTCACATGTTTATGAATGAGCAAGCGCAGCATTGTTAGGAGTACAAAATCATGAATATTCTTTTGGTCGGTTCAGGTGGACGTGAGCATGCATTGGCATGGAAATTGGTTCAATCCCCGCGTTGTTCAAAGCTTTATTGTGCGCCGGGCAATGCCGGTATAGCGGCGCAGGCGCAATGTGTTCCGATCAATGTTGATGAAATTGATCGCTTGGTTGAGTTTGCCAAGGAAAACGCCATTGATTTGGTGGTGGTGGGGCCGGAAAATCCATTGGTTGATGGTTTGGCCGATCGTATGAGCGCGGCAGGTATTGATGTATTCGGCCCTTCGGCCAAAGCTGCGCAACTTGAGGGCTCAAAAGGCTTTATGAAGGATTTGTGCGCTAAATATGATATTTTATCAGCCAAGTATGGCCGATTTACAGAAGTTGAATCAGCCCAAATATTCATTGAAAACACAGGCGCGCCGATTGTTGTTAAAACAGATGGTCTGGCGGCGGGTAAAGGTGTGATTATTTGTGAAACAACCGATCAAGCGATAGAGGCCACGAAAGATATGTTGTCGGGCGAGGCATTCGGCAATGCGGGGCTTGAGGTGGTGATTGAGGAGTTTCTGGAGGGCGAAGAGGTTAGCTTTTTCGCGCTGGCAGATGGCAAAACAATATTGCCTTTAACCTCGGCGCAGGATCATAAGCGCGTCGGCGATGGCGATACAGGTTTGAATACAGGCGGTATGGGCGCGTACAGTCCTGCTCATTTTATGACAGACGCGCTGGAGCAGCAGATTATCGAAGATATTATAGAGCCTACCATTCGCGGCATGGCTTCCGAAGGTTGCCCGTTTACAGGCGTTCTGTTCGCCGGCCTTATGATTAAGGATGGTAAGGCAACGCTGCTGGAGCATAATATCCGTTTTGGCGACCCTGAATGTCAGGCTTTGATGATGCGTTTGGATGGTGATTTGGTTGATATTTTACAAGCCGCCGCGCAAGGCCGTTTGGAAGATGTGAAGGATAAAGTCAGTTGGTTGGATAATCCCGCGCTGTGCGTTGTGATGGCGGCGAACGGTTATCCGGGAAGCTATCAGAAAAATACGGTTATTGACGGCATTGACGCGGCGAACGCGGTTGAAAATGCCTATGTGTTCCATGCGGGTACATCAAAGGATGACAGCGGCAATATCATCAGTGTCGGCGGGCGCGTTTTGGGCGTAACGGCGAGCGGAGAGACGATCGCACAGGCGCAAGAGCAAGCCTATAAGGCCGTGGATGCGATCAATTGGCCTGATGGGTTTTGCCGCCGTGATATTGGCTGGCGCGCACTCAAGGCAAAAGAAGAAGCGGCCTAACGTCTTTTTTTAAAGAAATCTTTTAGAATTTGACCACAGGCATCGGCCATTAAACCGTGCTGAACAGTTGGCTTGTGATGGCAGGTT
>TARA_R110001592_G_scaffold39916_4_pt1 | contig 11359 bp, 4 predicted proteins | sample TARA_R110001592 | Tara Oceans TARA_R110001592 (sample SAMEA4398387) | marine metagenome | biome: Polar Biome; feature: [SRF] surface water layer (ENVO:00010504); material: water (ENVO:00002006), including particulate matter (ENVO:01000060) such as... | depth 5 m | reverse complement strand
CTAAAATGGCAGAGCAAGCAATGTATATGCATATAGCTTATTCTATATTATCAGGTAGAGCAGGTATTCCAGAATATGTAGTAAATAGATTTAAAAGAGATCGTTCTAGCGCTCTTAGAAACGCTAAGATACGTTTAAGTAATATAAAGATAGAAGAGATCGCTCAAGTGTTTAGAAACAAATCTAAATGGATTAAACATTAAGTATGCCAGAAATTAAAAATACTTTTCTAAAGTCTAAGATGAACAAAGATTTAGACTCTAGACTTATACCTAATGGTGAATATAGAGATGCTCAAAATTTAAGTGTTAGTCAATCTGAAGGAGCTGATGTAGGATCTTTAGAAAATATATTAGGTAATACTATTATATCTGATTTAAAAAACAAAATAAAAACTTTAGAAGCTGAAAAGTTAGAAACTTATTGGACAGGATCAACAATAAGACCTACAGAAATTCAAACTAATCAACTAGAAATTATAGGTTATTATTCAGCTACATCTATAGATACTTTATTTTTGTTTATAACAGACTATAGAGACTCTTCTAATGATAGATTAAGTAATTTTGCACCTAATGACTTTGGTGACGCAAGTTCTATTCCTAATAATTTTTATTATAAAGGAGCTATGTGTTATATAGTTCAATTTAACTTAATATCTAGTGAATCTAGAGTTTTAGTTGGAGGAAGTTTTCTTAATTTTTCTAAAACGCATCCTATATTAAATGTGAATTTACTTGAAGATTTACTTTTTTGGACAGATAATAGAAATCAACCAAGAAAAATAAATATTAAAAAAGCTGCTTTAACAGGTGGTTTTAATGGATCTTGGGAAACTTGGAGTGGGTCAAAAACTAATAATCCTTATTACTATAGTGAAGACCATATTTCAGTTGCAAAGTTTGCTCCTTATGAGTGTTTTAAATTTATAAATTCATCTAATGAAAGCACTTTAATATCTAATAGTGAAGAGTTTTTACCTCCTCATATAATTACGTCTGCTAATAACTCGCCGGGTGTTGGAGGTTCTACTTTGGGAATAACCGGACAGTATTTATTATCAGGTAATAATCCAGATATAGTAGGTGATAATACATCTCCATATAACAATGCTGATCGGCTCACAGTTCATATAAACGACGTATATTACGACTACTTAATAAGCAGCGTTTCTTATAGTAGTCCAACTACTAGCATAACTTTAACAGAAGCTTTTAACGCTTCAAACCCTGACTTTACAACTGGCATAACACCTTCTAATTGTGTTATTTTAATAAGTAGAAAAAACCCAGACTATGATCAAACATACAGGGGAGATACTAACTTGTTAAGAGATAAGTTTCCAAAGTTTAGTTATAGATTTAAGTATGATGATGACGAGTATTCTTTAATGGCTCCATTTACTCAAGCTGCTTTTGTGCCAAAACAATTTGGTTATTTCGTAAATGATGATGAACAAGTAACTAGAGAATCTGGAAGCGTTAAGTTTGTAGAAAATAGAGTAGACGAAGTAAAGCTTAATTTAACATTACCATTTAACGGTAATGAAATAGAGGACAAATTAAAAGTAAAAGAAGTACAAATATTAATTAAAAATTCAGATGAATTAGCGGTTAGAGTAGTAGAAGATGTTGAAGTTTCTAGACTTGGAACTAATAGCAATTATGAATATAGTTATTTATCTACTAAAGCTATTAAAACTTTACCAGAGGCTGACTTAATTAGAGTACATGATAAAATACCTATTAGAGCTTTAACTCAAGAAATTATTAGTAATAGAGTAGTTTACGGAAACTATTTAGATAAGCATACTTCTCCAATTAACTTAAACTATGAGTTAAATTATAATTCTAAATCAATAACCTCGCCTAATGACAAGACTGCTATAGAATTTCCAAATCACACACTAAAACAAAATAGAAGTTATCAAGTTGGTGTTGTTTTAATAGATAGATATGGTAGAGCTTCTAATGTTATATTAAACAACTCTGATAACGTAGGAACCGCTAAAAACTCAACTATATATGCAGATTATGTTAGCGAAACAAACCCTGCATTTACTAACTTTTTTGGAAAAAAACTAGAATTTAATTTAAGAAGTCCTATACCTGAGTCAGACTCAAGGCTAAATTATCCTGGACTATACTCTGAAACAAACCCACTAGGCTATTATACTTATAGAATAGTAGTTAAACAACAGGAGCAAGATTACTACAATGTATACACTCCTGGTGCTTTAGCAGGAGAGTTAATATGGAACGCGGCTGTTGAAGACGACAATAATGCTACTATAATCCCCTTAGAGTCCTTACCATCTTTTCACAATACTAGCAGAATAACTTATTTAAATTTATTTGGAGACAATATAAATAAAATACCAAGAGAACTTAAAGAAGTAGGAGCTAGTGATACTACGTTTGATAGTAGAGTATTGCTTTACAATAGAGTTAATCCAAGATCTTCTTTACAAAAGCTTTTCAATGTTCAATCTAAAGTTAGCAAACAAGGAGAAAAAGTTGTTTCTATAGAGCCTTTTAGAGAGTTAGGAGCTTGGACGACTACTAAAGGTGTGTTATTCCCAAGTGGTTTGGATCCGCAGCATCATAAGCCTCAACCTTGGTATCCTTATTACGTAGACTCTTCAGATCCTAGTAAATATAACTTTCATGATATATTTTTTAATGCTCAAGCTAACCCATTTATAGCTAAAATAGAAACTGATTTTCAAATAGGTGCAACTCCTACTTATGAGACTCAAAGTGATATTGAAAACTCTTGGCAAGACTTAGGTGTATTTGAAACAGCTCCTACAGAGTCTGTTTTAGATATTTATTTTGAAAGCTCAACATCTGGTTTAATTACAGACTTCAATTTAGCAGCTTCTGACGCTGTGCCTGGTGGTATTTCAGATGGTGTTAATAAAACTGCTTTAGGGCAAAATATACAGTATATACAAACTGAGGGTTTAGATTCATCAACTGCAAGTCCTAAAGACGCTACTTTAACTTTGAGTTTAACAGATTCAACTGGAGGTATTATAACTTCTAGTTTTACAGCTCAAATACTTCAAGTTTTAGATGGAAACGAAAATAATAGAAATTCAGATTTTACAATAACACAGCCAACTACAAGCACATTTAAAATACAGTCAACTAGTAGAGAGGTTTTCTTATCAGATTCAAGTGTAAAAGAAAATTATACTTTTAATCTAATGTTTACAGACACATCAAATCCTTCTAGCCCACTTTGGACAGGACCTTTTCCACTACAATTAAACAATTGTCAATTACAAAATGTAGCACCAACTTTTACTACACAGCCAACTGGTAATTTTGGTCAACCTTTTTACGGAATTAGAATTACACTTCCGTTAAGAACTGCTAGAATATTCAATATAGTAACAGGCACACCATCAACTAACCTTGGAGATGTTGTAGCTGTTAATGGATCTATTGATGGTTCTAGAAATAAAGAAGAGCTAGTATACGAAGTGGTTAACGCTTTAGGCGCAACAAATCCAAACAACGGTTCAGGTGACTTTGAAATAAATCAAGACTCTGCTGGTTACTTTGTTAAAACTATAGATAACTTTTGGGGTATATACCCACCTGAAAATCCACCTTTTGCAAGATATTCTTACGATTTACAATTAAAAGTTACAGATGCAAATGGAAATGGCATAAGTACGCTTTCTAGTGCTTTTACAGCTGTAATAACGGTAGAAGGGTAAAATGCTTAACGATGTTAAAGTAAAGCAACTAACAAACAAGTGATTATAAATTATGGCTATTGATATAAAATACTTTAATTCTTTTGTTTTAAAAAAGACAGTTAACGCTCAAAATCTTGTTTCTCCAAACAATCAAGCTAATCGCAAAGCTGTATTTACTGGACTTCCTTGGAACCCAAGCGGTTATCCAGCATTCATCGTAAGCAGAGCAGATAATGTTAGAATTGGTAAAGCTAGACACACGGACACTATTGCTGAAAATGAAAGAAACTGGATAATAGAAGAGGCTAGAATTAGAGGTGGTTATAATAACACTGGCGTAGGATACAGCCCAAGAGCTTATTTAAGAGAAGACGTTAATGAAGGTGAAGTTAAAACAAACGCTTTAATATACTCAGGTATTTATAATTCTTTAACTGGTTTAAATGAAACAAACGTATTTTCAGTAGGCGAACAAATAACTAAAGCAACTGACCCTATAAATGGTAGTATACAAAAGTTACATGCATTAGACACCAACTTAGCTATATTCCAAGAAAACAAAGTAAGTAATGCTTTAATAGATAAAGATGCTATTTACTCTGCTGAAGGAGCAGGATCTTTAACATCGACTAATTTAGTTATTGGCCAAATAACACCTTATGTAGGTGAATACGGTATAAGTGCAAACCCCGAAAGCTTTGCTAACTTTGGTTATAGAAGATATTTTGCTGATAAGTATAGAAACTCTATAATGAGATTGTCAAGAGATGGTTTAACTGAAATATCTCAATATGGCATGAGTGATTTTTTTAGAGATAAACTAGGTGAAATTACTGATGGTTTTATAAATTTAAGTTTTACTTCTACTTATTCTAGTTCTGGAACATCGCCAAGTAACTATATAAGAATTACTAGCAACACAGACAAACTAGAAAAAGGTTTACAAGTTATAATACCTCAATCAAGTGGAGCAGATATAATAGCTTTAGTTGAAGGCTTATTTGGATCTACTGGCGGAAGCTTTTTAGATATATTTATAGATAAAAGCCCAGGAACACCTAGCGGAGGTAGTGTTACTTTCAATAAATTTGTAAAAGAACTAGTTGTAGGAGGTTTTGATAATTACAATAATAACTATACTTTGTCATTACAAAAACAAACTAATTTTGTAACACCTACTACATCTCAAGATAACTTAACTGATTTTTACACTTTATCTTTCGACGAAAGAGCAAGTGGTTGGACTAGTTTTTACACTTATAAACCTGGTTTTATTTTTAGTTTGAAAAACAACTACTACACAGTTAGTGACTCAGAACTTTACAGACATTATTCTAATAGTACTAGAAATCAATTTTATGGAGTTCAAAGCGGATCTAATATAACTTTTGTTTTTAATTCTAGTCCAAGTATAGTTAAAAACTTTAAAACTATTAATTACGAAGGTGATAGTGGTTGGGAAGTTAATTTCTTAGAATCAGATAGACAAGGTAGTTACTTTGATCAAGCTAAACCAATAAAAAGTTACGATGAAGGTTTATATACAGAAAATGGTATACCTTATAGAGTAGGTTTTACAGTAAAAGAAAATAAATATTTTGCTAATTTAGTTAATAATACCGAGGCAAGGCCAGGTGAAGTAGTATTTGGTAATGCTACAACAGGTATTAAAGGTTATTTAGCAACAGTAAAAGTATCGACAGATACAACTACAGATCCAGGTGGAGCCAAAGAGTTGTTTGCTGTCTCAACAGAATTTGTAGTATCATCAAGATAAAATTATAATTATGCCATTAGATAAAGTATTAGGATTTTTTGCGGACAATAAAGAAGTGACTCAGTTAATAGCTAAGTCAGTTCCAGCTATAATGGGGTTTCATCAAGCTAATAAATCTAAAAACGCAATAGAAGATTATCAAACAAAGTTAGATGATATTGAAAAAAGCAGACAACAAATAGTTAATCCATATGCTAATGTAACTAATCCTTTTGCTAATATGCAAGTAGCTACAAAAGCTGCTGAAATGCAAGCTGAGCAAGCAGATATTTCTTTAGCTAATACATTAGATAATTTAAGACAAACTGGAGCTGGTGGAGCAACTGCTTTAGCTCAAGCTGCTTTAAGATCTAAGCAAGGTATTTCAGCTAACATACAGCAACAAGAGGCTCAAAACCAAAGACTACAAGCTCAAGGCCAGCAACGGATGGAAATGGCTAAAGCACAAGGAGAGCAAGCTAAGTTTAATATGCAAGAAAATAGAGATTTTAGAGATACTAATAGATTACAAATGCAAATGGATTTAGCACAGCAACAAAGAGCAACTGGATTAGCCACTGGTACAGCAGCTCTAGCCTCTGGAATAGGTGGTTTATCCGGTTTTATAAATCCTGAAGCTAAAAATACTGAAAATGCATTTAACACCGACGGTTCTGTAGCTGGAATAGATTACAGTAACAGTCAATCTTTAAACGCTGTAAATCCTTTTTCTCAAAGTTTGCCTAATTATTCTAATGTTCAAACAGGTAATCAAGCTAATAGTGTTGTACAAGTAAATCAAAACCAAAACACATCTGCAATTCCTTTTGGCATAAGTAATATTCCCGCTGGGTTACCCGCTGGTTTTGATATGAATACAAGGCTTTTAGATCCTAACGATGAAGCAGCATTTGGCTTAACTTGGGATGCAACTCAAAATAAATATATATAATAAATTATGGAAGATTTTAGCAAGCCAGCAAGAACTTATAGAGGTCGAGGAAGAGGTAATTATGTACCTAGAACAATTTTTAATCCTGCAGCTGATGTTTTAGCTGGAATTGAGTATGTAGAAGGAACCTTTAAAGAAAGAAGAGATAAAGTAAACTTATTTCAACAACAAGCTGAGCAAAGGCGTATAGATATGCAGAAGCTGGTTAATAACACTCAAAGAATTGATCAGACTGAAACTATGACCAAGATGACTGAGCAGTTTTCTAATATGGTTACTGATATATATAAAGCAGATATAGCTAGCTTTGATGGTGATAGAAGTGATTATTTAAATAAAGCTAATAATGCTCAAAAAGTGATAGGTAATTTTGGAAAAGTAATTGGTACTGTAAATGAACTATCTAACAAGTATCTAGATATGAATCCAGCTGAACAAAAAAAGATGGTTTTAAGAAATCAATTCTTAGGTAAAGATGGTGATAAAAGAAAAGCTTATATGGATTTTTTAAATGATCCATCTAAAATGAATATTAGAATACAAGGTGAAGATATAATTATAACCAATAATGGCCAAGATTTATTTAACGGCACTCAGCTTTTAAACTCTGTTAAAGACGGTAGTAGCTTAATAGAATATGCTGATGATTACGAAAAGGAGCTAACACAAGCGTCTAATGAAGCTTCGTCTGGTTTGCAAAGTTTAGTTAAAGCTAGTTCTATAGAAAAAGCAGCAGCTGGTGGAACTAAAATAACTACAGAGGTTAAAAACGATTACATAAACGCTGTTAATGCTTATAAAAATAATTTAGAAAACAGTGATAAAATAGAGGCTTTAATAAATGAATCTAATTTTCAAAGATTTACTGATAGTCCAGATGCTTACGATAATAAAAAACATGGAAAATTAACTAAAGAAAAAATGATTGAGTATTTAGTTAACAAAAAATTCCCTATGTATAATGATGTTACTGGAACAGCTATTGGTGATCAAAAAACTACTACGGACATTGGAGCTCCAATGAGTTTAGGTGAAAGTGCTAGATTAAATTTTCAAAAAATGAAATTTACTGTAGATCAAATACAAACAGCTAAAACAGAGCAAGAGCTACAAAGATCAATTGACTTTTATTTAAATAGAAACTTAGAACATGCTGCTAAAGTTAGTAAAATGCCTAAAAACAGCAAGCAAAGAACAGAGACTACAGTTAAGCTACTTAACGAAGCTAGAGGCATAGAAGAACTAGGTTTTAAATCAATGCAGGGTGTAATAGATGAAAATGGAGAATTTGAAAAAGATTCTGACTCTGACAAATATTATATTTTAGACGCTGATGGAGCTTTAGTTCAAGGTGTAGGAGACAATATTGGACTAGTTGATGCTTTAAATCAAGAAACTGTATATAAAAACCTTAACATGGACACGCAAAGTGAAATAAAGCCTTATGTGATAAATAGAATGGCTAATTTTTCTAAACAAGTTAACGCTATTGAAAATAAACAACCAGCTGCAGTTAATGAAAAAGTTAAAGGTGAAGACGTTACTATTCCTACGGATCCTTCAGAACAAGTTAATTATGTTATAAAGTTGCAGGATGATAAAATAAATAATATAACATTATCTGATTATAACAAATATAGAAATAAAATAGGTTTAAAATCTATAAACCAAAATGAGTTTGATATTACACATAAACCAGGTTTAATAGAACAATACAGGTTGGGTGGTAATGAAGGAGATTATGGAAATATTATACAAACAATATCTAACGAAATAGATAATTACGTAAATAAAAACGCAGGTAAAAAAGATCCTAAAAGTATTTTATGATTATTGAAGGAGATCCAGAAAAATTTTTAACTGACTTTTATTCTAAGAAAAACAACGAAGAAATAAGTCAAGAAAAGCTAGATTCTATATTATCTACTTATGGAGATAATTACGACAGGTTAATATCAGATTTATATTCTAAATATGATCCTGAAGGATTAGATGATTCTAAGTTAGCTACTATTAAAGAGTCTTACAAATTAGCTCCTGAAGAAAGTCTTGAGCAAAAGTACTTAGTTAATGGCATAGAGGTAGATAAAGCTGGTATGACAAAAAGACTTTATGACGATGAATTTGTAGAGAGATTTCAAAAAGGTGAAATAACAGTAGATATAGAAAATGATTCTAAATTAAAAGCTATAGCTAACCAACAAAAAAATTCTGGAGATGCTTGGAGTGATGCTTATGAATCCTTAGATAATGGAGCTTCACTACTAATGCAAGGTATAATAGGTGCCGAAACTTATTTATCAGATGGTTTAGAACTTTTAACAGGGGTAAAGGAAGCTCCGGTCATCGGTGGTTTTGTTAGTAGTATACCAAAAGACGTTAGAAATTCTATAAGTAAAGAATTAATAGATAAAGTTGAAAAAAATGAACTTAAAATAAGAGCTACAGAAGGTGATTTTGTAAGCGAATTAAGTAATGGAAATTTTTCAAGAGCTGCTAAAATGGGTTTAAATACCACATTACAATCAGCTCCACTAATGGTTGCTTCAATTGGTGCTGCTTATGCTACTGGAGGATCTTCAACTGCATTGCAAGCTTTAGCTGGTGCAACCACAATGACAGCTTTAATAACACCTGCAGAATATGTGCAAACATTAGTTTCAGAAGATCCAAATATACAAAAGCTTTCTAAAGAAGAAAAGTTTTTTAGAGGAACAGCTAGAGGTTTAGCTGAGGGTGTACCTGAAGGTTTAATGGGGCCTATAGGTTTAAACGGTGGAAAAATACTTCTTCAAGGATTGAAAGGTTTAGTTAAAAAGGCTAGTATAGAACTAGGAGAAACAACCGCAAAAGGATTAGCTAAAGAGCTAGGTAAAGAAACTTCGCTAGAAATAGTTCAAGCTTTTGGATTAGGTACTGCGGCTGAAGGAGTTACTGAATTTACAACTTCTTTAGCTCAAGATTTAACAGACGATTTTCTTGGTGTTCAAAATTTAGGTTTTGAAGAATACTTAAGAAGAGGTGCTAATGCTGGAGCTTTAGGTGTTTTTATGGGTGGTGTAGTTCAAAGTAGTGGTATTGCATTAAATTCTGGTAAAAACACTTTATTAAGAAATAATAGTGTTAAACAAGGTGCTATATCAGAAATAAGAAAAGAACAAGAGTTAGGTATTATTTCTAAACAACAAGGTGACGAGCTTATAAAGCAAATAGATGAACTGCAGCAAGCAGTTGATCAGACAGATTCAGAATTGTCAAATGAGCAGCAAGAAAAAATAACTAATTTAATTTATAGAAAAAATGAATTAAATAATAGAATAAAAGGTTTAGATCCTAGCCAAGCTTCTGTTAAAAAAGCAAAAAAAGAAATAGAAGCTATTGATAAAGAAATAGCTGAAACAAGCGCTAGTGAAGCTGACATTGATATAGCTACTAAAAAAGCAAGTGTAGGTGAGTCTATTATAGACTTAAGACTGAATAAAACTATAAAATTTTTAGAAGCTCAAGGTAAGAAGCTTGGTAAAAGAACTTATACAGTTGAAGATGAGTTTGATGCTAATGGAAATTTAGTTAAATCAGCTGGTGAAAAAGCTCAAGAAATATATGATGAATATGTTAAAGAAAATCCAGGAACAAAACCTATGGATGTTTCTAATGAAGAAGCTTGGAAAGTAGGTGACATAGCCGTTATAAATAAGAATTTATCCAAACAAAGAGGTGCTATATCTGTTGGTTCTCATGAAACTTTTCATTTTCTTGTAGACGATTATTTTGAAGGTGTAGATATAAAAGATAGAAGAACGTTAATTAAAGATTTTAAAAACTTATTAAGTAAAAAACAATTAGAAGTTGTAAACAAAAGGATACAAGATGCTTACATGACAATGGAAGGTTTTGATCCAGAGACTTCTATAGAGTGGTTTACTGCTTTTTCAGATGCTATAGAATTAAATGAAATAACTTTTAATGAAAATATAGGCAATAAGATATTAAATTTTGTTCAAGAAATATTAAGAAAAATAGGTATTAAAAAAGAATTTGAAAACGCTAGACAAGCTTACAACTTTATGAAAGATTATTCTAAGAGTGTTTCAAAAGGACAGTTAAGTAAAAGAGCTTTAAAGTTATCAAAAACTCCAAGCATTAAAAAAGGTATTTCTTTTTCTAAATCTGAAGTAACAGACTTAGCCAAGCAATACAAAGCTGATCCTAATAAAGCTGATGTAGAGAAACTAGTTAAACAATATAACAATGTGGCTTTAAAAGCTTTGGGTTATGATATATCTAAAGGAACTATTGCTCCAGAAGAAGCTATATCATTTGTTAATAAAGAGTTTGATAGTATATTAAGAAGATATGATGGCTCTACAGAATTTTCAACATGGATCAATTCTAATATAAGACCTAAGCGTCAAGCTTTTTATGAAGAACAAATAGGTAAACAATCAGAGACTACTAGCATTGACTCTGAACAAGCTAGACAAGTTGTAGATGACTCAGAAACTACAACTGATGATAGGACTGAAAAAGAAATAAGACAAGCAGAGAGAAAGACTAAAGTAGCAAAAAGATTAAAGTTAGAAGATAAAGCTATAAAAGAAGTAAGTGAAAAAGTAAAAGATATTGACTTATCTAAAGTTAATTATAAAACTCTTAAAAATTTAGCTAATGAAACCATTGGTGAAGCATTTGGTATATCACCTAAGAAAATATTAAGTAATGCTAATTTAACTAAAGGTGAAATAGCTAATGCTCAAAGATATATAAAAAATAATGTTGACTTATTAAAAGCTTTATTACCTGATGGATATAATAAAGACTTTAAATCTACTGGTGTTCCTAAAGTGTTGCTTGATAAGTTTTATAATAAGCGTAGTGTAAGATCTAAAACAGGTGCTGGTTTAAATGTGCAAATTAAAAAACCTAATATAGGTAGTAC
>TARA_R110001592_G_scaffold41366_2_pt1 | contig 11364 bp, 4 predicted proteins | sample TARA_R110001592 | Tara Oceans TARA_R110001592 (sample SAMEA4398387) | marine metagenome | biome: Polar Biome; feature: [SRF] surface water layer (ENVO:00010504); material: water (ENVO:00002006), including particulate matter (ENVO:01000060) such as... | depth 5 m | reverse complement strand
ACAATTGGAGCAAATTTAGTTTTACCAACTTGGACTTTTAACTTAGACCCTGTAAGCGCTTTTGGTTTACCTAAAACATCTGCAACTCCTAATTTAAAATTAACTCATGTAAATGCTGCGTCAAATTTTGACGTTTATTTTGCTCCTCAAGCAACACCTAACACATACACTAAAATAAATCAAGAGTTAGTATATGTTAGTAGCACAGACGAAATAACCGTAATAGCGCCTAACACAGATTCAACTAATGGAACTAATTACACTGGTAATTTTTATTTCCAATTAACTCAACCTACTAGAAATTCTAGAAACGGTAGTTATGAATACATAAGTTTAAACGATGTTATAAACAATTTTATAGTTGCTTATATAGGTGTTGGTAAATTAATACCTAACGCTAAAAGAACTGACATAATGTTTCATGCTAAAAGAGGATTGCAAGAGTTTAGCTACGATACATTGAGAAGTATAAAAGCTCAGGAACTTACTATACCACCTAGCTTGTCTGTTATAATTCCACAAGACTATGTGAACTATGTTCAAGCGTCGTGGGTTGATACCACGGGGGTAAAACACATAATATACCCAACAACACTAACTTCTAATCCAACTGAATTACCAATACAAGATGATGATGGTATACCTACGCAAAATGCTAATGGAGGTAATAATGAAGCTAAACAATCTTTTACCGAAGAACGTTGGGCAAAAAATAATGCTTTAAATATAACAGGTCAGATAACTGATGAAGTATTTGAAAATGCAAACGTTTATGGCTTTGGCTGGGATAGATTAGCTTATGGGCAAAGGTATGGATTAGAGCCTGAAGTATCACAAAAAAATGGTTGGTTTACTATAAACGAAAGACTAGGTACTTTTAGTTTTTCAAATCAATTAGCTGGTAAAATAATTATATTAGAATACATATCAGACGGCTTAGCAACAGATGAAGATACTAGAGTTCCTAAAATGGCTGAACAGGCTATTTACATGCATATCGCTCATGGAATCTTATCTGGAAGAGCTAATATTCCAGAATATGTAGTACAAAGATTTAAAAAAGACAGATCTAGTGCTCTTAGAAATGCTAAAATAAGATTATCTAACATAAAACTAGAAGAATTTACTCAAGTCATGCGTGGTAAATCAAAATGGATTAAACATTAAATATGCCAGAAATTAAAAATACTTTTCTTAAGTCTAGAATGAATAAAGATCTAGATTCTAGAATAATAGGTAATGGAGAATATAGAGACGCACAAAATGCAAGCGTTAGTGCTTCAGAAGATGCTAGCGTTGGTTCATTAGAAAATATTAGAGGAAACCAATTGATATCTACATTTAATTTAACAGACCCTAATTTAAAAGTGATTGGTCAATACTCTGATGTAGACAATAATAGAATGTTTTTCTTTATAACTAATTATAGTGACTCAAGTAATACATCTTTAAGTGGATTAGCTTTAGAAAGTGCTTCAACTCCTGAATTAAGTGGTGAAGATTATACTGCTTTTACTAGAAGTGGAGGTGTAAACTATATATGTTATTGTAGCCTTCCTAATGTTACTAATTCTTCTCAAATAAATTTATCTAATGTTACTTCTGGAATTTTAGTAAAAGGTTCATTTTTAAATTTTTCTAAAACACATCCTATAAGTGGTATAAATGTAATTGAAGATTTGTTGTTCTGGACAGATAACAGGAATCAACCAAGAAAAATAAATATAAATAAAGCTATTTCTAATGGCTCGTACTATACAAAAGAAGATCATATATCTGTAGCTAAATACGCTCCTTATTCAGCAATTTCTTTTATAAAAAACACTAAAGGATTTATAGAGTCTACTTTAGTAAACGAAACAGAAGAGTGGTTACCACCATTTTTTGGATCTCCAGGTAAAATAAAAAACCTTGCGTCACTATCAAGTGATGTTATAGTTTTTAATGGGGACGGAAGTAATGTTAATCTTAATTCTGAATATAGTTTACTTAAGGATTTTTACGGGACAACTCCAAATCCAAATATAAAAATAACTTTACAAAACGAAACTAATGGATCAGAGGCTTATGTAGATGGATTATTTACAACTCCTCCAAATAATTATATTACTATTAAAGATTCTACTGGTAATCCAATAAATAGTATTGAAGAAACTTTAGGTTGGAATTCGCCTAATGTTTTTATGTTTTCTTTAAAAAATCCTAAATATAACCCTCAGTTCTCTGGAGATAAAAGGCTTTTAGAAGACAAGTTTGTAAGATTTAGTTATAGATTTAAATACGACGATAATGAGTATTCTTTAACAGCCCCATTTTCTCAGCATGCTTTTGTTCCAAAACAATTTGGTTATTTTGTTCAAGGAGATCAAAAAAGAACTAAAGAATCAAGTATTGTTGATTTTATGGAAAATCAAATAACCACTGTAGGTTTAGTTTTGGATCTTCCTTATGCACCAAATGAAATTACACAAAAATTAAAAGTAAAAGAATTACAACTGTTATTTAAAGCTTCAGATGAAGAAAATGTTAAAATAATAGATGATATAGACCTAGCTACAGCAGGGCCTAATTCTTTTCAATTAGGTCTTCCTAAAACTTTAGGTTTAAAATTTGGTGGAGGTTCTGGTTATACACCTTTGTCTGGCACAGAAATTTATTATATTCCATTTACAGAAGCCGACTACTCACCTACATCTCCTTTAAATGTAGGCACTGGGTTATTAGCTAAAGTTACGGTTACTGACGGAGTTGTTGTTGCTGCGGAGATTTCTTCAGGAGGTTCAGTTTTAGAAGGCGAATATGTGCCTACAACAATCTTTGATCCAGGCACTGGTATAGGTACGTTTGTTCCTCCAATTACAAGTAGTAATAACTCTGCTAATTTTAGATGTACTGTAAATAGCTCTACTGACATTTCTTTAACTTGCCTTAGCGGTGGTGATGGATATGGCGTAGGTGAAACAATAATTTTTGATGCATCAAGCTTCTCGGGTTATGTGTCAGGCTCATTAAGCCTTGTTCTAACAGCTGATATGTTATCTGGCAGTGGTTTGACAACTGGAGAAAACTATAGAGTAGGAGATTTACTAAATGTACCAAGTTTACCACTAGGTGGTACCGGTACTGGTGGTGGATCTAAAATTAATATAGGATCTTTAGAAAACACTTATATATATACTTACAGCTCTCAAAAACCTATAAAAGTTTTAACATCAAAAGAAGTCACAAGAGTAAGTGATATAGTGCCTATGAGAGCTCAAACACAAGAGGCAGTTGGTAATAGAATTATATATGGAAACTTTTTACAAAATAATACTACACCAACTAATATAGAGTACTCTTTAGATACTATTCAAAAAGGATCTGGAACAAGTGAAACCGATAGAGAATACAATAACAGCACTTTAAAACAAGGTAGATCTTACCAGGTTGGAATAGTACTTCAAGACAGATTTGGAAGAGCGTCAAACGTAATTATAAACGATTCAAGTACCTCTTCAACAACTTTTAACTCTACTATTTTTAATCAATACACAAATGCTGGCACAAATCCGATGGCTTGGATGGGTGAATCTTTAGAGGTTGAAATATTAAACACTGTAGATACTGTAAAAACAGACACTTACAATGGTTTATATTCTGAAAGTAACCCACTTGGTTGGTACACTTATAAGATAGTTGTTCAACAACAAGAGCAAGACTATTATAATGTTTATACTCCTGGGGCTTTAAGTGGTAATATAATATACACAAAGAACGATGCTTCAGTAGAAGAGGTTCAAGATGGCGTTAATGTTACTGTTAAAGGATTAAGATACTCTGGTGTTAATGAAATTTTTCAAATAGCTTTATTTAATGATAATATAAATAAAATACCAAGAGAATTAAACGAGGTAGGTCCTTCAGAAGCCGTTTACTCTTCTAATGTAATATTATATAATAGAGTAAAAAATACTGAATTAGACACTGATATTAATATTCCAAATATAAACTCTCAAAACGAAAGAGATGATATTTTAAAACAAGAAGTTAATACCGTTAGACCTTTTAAAGAGCTTGGCCAATGGACTGACTATAAAAATATAGATATGCATTATTTGCATATGAATCCTGATCCAAGTATTAATTCAGAAGAAAGATCTCAATATAAGTTAGGTACTTTTATATATCCAGGTATAGACGGTGAAGTTGATCCTTTTTATTTAGAAAATAATAAAAACCCTTTAATAGCAACTGTATCTACAAAAACAAGAGTTGGATTTAAAAAAAGAGACCAAGAATATAAAGACCCAGAAAGTGGCTCTGGTTTTAATTTTGCTAAACAGCTAATGGTTTTTGAAACAAAACCTTTTAAGTCAAACTTAGACATATATTATGAAACTTCTACTTCTGGTTTAATATCAGATTTAAACTTTGCAGTATTAAATAATTTAGATCCTAGTGGAGAAACTGTATTAGGTGGTATAGATCCAGTCACATGTAGTTGGCCTGAAAGTGCTGTTGCAGGTCATAGTCTTTCTAATAATTTTTCTATTTTAAATGTTAATGGAAGAGCAATAAGTGGTTCTGGAGCAATGAACACTACAATCACTATTGAATCAATAAGCTATGTAGATCCAAATACAAATTCTACTACACAATATCCACTAGGAGCAGGTAGCGACCCTATAACTATACAAGAAGTTTCTCCAGCTGTTTTTCCAGATGATCCACCTATTTATAAGTTACAATTAGAAGACATTGATGCTAACGCACAGTCTGCTCCTTCAAATTATTTTAGTGCTGGTCCTTTTACTAGAAACTCTTCAAATTTAGAGAATTATACAATTGTTTTAAAAGCTGTTGACAGCGTTAGTGGTATATCTACTACAACAACAGTTAACTGTGCTAAAACAAATCTACCTCCTATAATTTACAGATTTCAAGGTCTAGGACATACCTCTACTAGTACGAAATATGGTGTTCCAACAGATATGCTCATGCTAGATGGTAACGGACCTAGCACAATAACAGGGGGAGTTGATTGGGTTTCTATATACAACTCTGCTAGTAACAGCAGCAAAAAGAATACTAGATTTCTTGGAGGTCCAGGAAGTACTTATCCAGAAAGAAATCCTAATAGTGATTTTTACTCTGGTGGATATTTTATTAATGCTGTTGACAACCAATGGCCATTTCTTTCGTCAGCAAGTTCTTCTCCAGGATACCCTATTGGTTATATATCTCACTACACCAATGGGTATCAAGCTGTAAACGCAGATTTTTCAGATTTTGGACCTGGAGCGATGGCTCGTTTCCAACCTTCTGATATTGAAAACATACCAGTAAGTCAAGTTGAAGATGGCAGAAGACTTCGAGATTTAAGCGTTGTAGTTACTGAAGTTTCAAGAAGAAATGCTAGAACTAATAAATTTAACAATGGACAATCTCCACCGGCGAAACAATATGCATATTTTGGTCATCATCGAGGTGTTAATTTAAGAGTTTCTAAAATAGGCAACCCAGGTGGAAACAATTGGCGAAGTCAGCTTACTGATTTTAATTTTAAGGCATATACGCCTGTAAACTCACCTGATAAAAGGGCTATTTTCATACTTTATTACGAGCCTTCAGATGGTATACCAACAAATAATGCAATGCCAGCTAATAAAACGTTTGGAATCAAGGGGAGAAAAGGACAAGGGGCTTTTATATACCAAGTTAAATTTCATATTGAAGATGCTGGTGGTGGAACTGGATCTTTATCTTCAAATACTTACGCTATTCAATTTATGCTTTCAAGATAAAAAATATGGGATTTAGATTAGAAGTAAAATACTACAATACGTTTTGGTTAAAACAGATAACAACGCCGTTGTTGAGAACTGACAAAGACTCATCAACCGATACTAGTGATTTTTTGCCAACTTATGTTAGCTTGTTTCCAGGCATGCCCTACTTGAATTACACAGATGATGGGTATCCTAATTTTCCTCAATCAGTTAATCCAGCTGGTGAGTATATAGATCCTCCAAAATCAAATGTTTTTGAAATTCCTAATAGTAGCTTTTTATCTAATAAAGGTTCTAATTGGGTTATTGAAGAATCAAGAATAAGAGGTGGTTTTAACAATACTCAAGTTGATTTAGGTGTAAGAGCTTATTTAATGGAAGAATCTAATAGTGTTAGGTATAGAAAAAATGCTTTAATCTATTCAGGAGTTTTTAATTCTAGAACTGACATAAATCAAACTAATGTTTTTTCTGTTGCAGAAGATATAACAAAAGGTGTAGATCCACACAATGGTTCAGTTCAGCTTATATATGCAATGGACAATAACTTAACTATATTTCAAGAAAATAAAGTTAGCACAGCATTAATAGACAAAGATGCTATATATTCGGCTGAAGGAACCCCTATAAATACTGTTTCAAATGTTGTTATTGGCCAAGTAACCCCTTATACAGGAGAATATGGCATTAGTAGAAACCCAGAAAGCTTTGCTAGTTTTGGATTTAGAAGATATTTTGCAGACAAAGACCGAAGTGCTATTTTAAGGCTGTCTAGAGATGGTATAACTGAAATATCTCAATATGGCATGAAGGATTTTTTTAGAGATGAGCTAGCTAAATTAAAAGACAAACAACAGCTTTTTTCAGAAGAATTCTCATTAGAGTACAATACAACAGCTGGTTCAATTACTCAAGGACCTCAAGTTCCTGGTGGAATACCAACACCACCTGGGTTTGCAGCTCAAAGAGTTCCAGATCCTCTAGGGCCTTGGTTTGTTGTAGATAGTGGTAGAATAGCTGTAGTTGGCGCACCTAATTTATTAGAAAATATAGTTATTGGCTCTATAGTGTATTTAAATATTGACACTACCTCTGGTGGTAGCTGGATAAATACAGGAGCTATTGTAACTGGTATAGGTAGTGTTAAAGTTAAAAGCTCTGTTAGTGGTAATTTAATTACTAAAAGATGTGTATTTACTGATGTTGGTCCTTTAAGTATACCAGTAACTCCTAATGATGCTAAAATTCCTAAAGTAAAATTTGCTTATTTTGAAAAAGACAAAATAGAAGGTGGTTTTGATAATTATAAAGATAATTACATAATATCTATGCAACAGCACTCTGGTAGTAAAACATTAGATAACACAAGTGATTATTATAGTACGTTGACTTTTAAAGAAAGCGTACAAGGTTGGACTACATTTTATACTTTTAGACCTGATTTTATTTTTAGTTTAAAAAATAATTTTTTTACAACAAAAGATGATGGTTTATATTTACACTATTCTCCATCGGTATCTGCTAATGAATTTTACGGTGTTGATTACAAATCTTCTATAACTTTTGTATTTAATCCAAATCCATCTATTAATAAAAACTTTAAAACAATTAATTACGAAGGTAGCAACGGGTGGCAGGTTGATAGTTTTATATCAGACGAAGCTACTATTTTGCCAAACGTAAATCAAGGTTTAGATGAAACTAATACTGTTAGAAGTTATGACGAAGGTTCTTACATACAAAACGGTATAACATATAGAGCAGGATTTACTAAAAAAGAAAATAAATACTACGCTAATTTAATTAATAATACTTTAGTAACACCTGGAGAAGTTGTTTTTGGAGCATCTATGACGGGTATAAAAGGATATTTTGCTACAGTTAAAATGTCAACAGACGACACTACCTCTCCAGGAGGAGTAAAAGAGTTGTTTGCTGTGTCATCAGAGTTTGTAGTATCATCACAATAAAAAAAAATTATGGATATATTTAAAGGATTTGATTTAAAACCAGGTACTGGAATGCAAATGGGTATTCAAGGTGCAGGAGCTTTATTAAGTGGTTGGCAAGCTAAAAGAGCTAAAGTAGACTATGGAAATAAAATGAATGAAATTAAAGCTTATGAACTTGGTAGACAAAAGATAACAAATGCTTTTGGAGCATTGGAAAATCCATATAAAAATTTAGCTGTTGCTACTCAAGCAGCTGAAATACAAATGGAACAAACAGATCAGGCTTTAGCTACTACATTAGACTATTTAAGAGCTACTGGAGCTGCTGGTGGTGGTGCAACTGCATTAGCTAACGCGGCTTTAAAAAGTAAACAAGGTGTCAGTGCTAGCATCGAACAGCAAGAAGTTAATAATCAAAAACTTCAAGCTCAAGGTCAACTACAAGTTGATATTGCAAAAGGTAAAGGTGAAATTAGAAGAATGGAAATGCAAGAAGTTAGAGAGGTGTCTCAATTAGATAGATTACAAAGCCAAGCTGATTTATTAAGAGCACAACAACTTGAATCTCAAAGTGCTATGATATCTGGTATAGGTGGTATGGGTAAAGCATTTACTGCTGGTATGGTTTCTCAAGATAGAGAAAATCCAAATGCTAAAACAGGAGTTAATTCTGGATTTGATGACGGATTATTAGCTAGAAATAGGAATTCAGATAAAGCTTATTCTGATTTAATGAGTACTGATTTAAACAAGCTAGTACAGGAACAAGAAGATCTAGGTGGTAGTGATATTGAACCTGTTTATGAAGACTTTTCGCAATTAACTGGGCAGGGTTCACAAAACCCTTTAAATAATTTAAGTTTAAATACAAATGTTGATGATGATAACTTTATACCTATTATTAGTCTAGAACAAGCTAGTCAAATAGATTAATTAATAATTTTTAAAAATCAATAAACTATGGGAACATACTCAAGACCAGGACTAACACAAGGAGAAAGCGCATTAATAGACAAAAGTGGTTCTAAAATAAACAAAGAATTGCTTGATTTCGGTGTTAATTTTGAAACTGCAAAAGCAAATATAAGATTAAACGAAGAAGCTGCCTTAACTCAGCAGATGCAAGTATATAGACAAGCTGAGGAAATAGATGATCCTAATGCTGCTGAAAATTCTGTAGCTCGTAGTTTAGCAACTCAATTAAGAGCACAAGCTGATGATCTATATTATACTACTATTAATTCAATGGGTGAAGACCAAACAGATACTATAAAAAAAGAACAAAACATAATTAATGCAGTTCAAGATTTAGGTGGTAATTTAGGTGTTATTCAGCTAGAATCTAAAAAAATGGTAGACATGATAAACAATGGTGAATCAGGTTTAATAGGTCTTTCTAGTCAACCAGGTGCAAGGGAGTTTTACAGCAACATGGGTTTATATGGCGGAGCTGGAAGTTCTGTGAATGGAGTTAAAGCCGTGCAGATTGAAATTCAAAATGGAAACACTGTGTTTAGTCAAGAATATATTGATAAAGATGGAAAAAAACAAGTTTATAAATATAGCTTAAATGGCCAAGCTAATTCTAGAGCTAACGGAGCTCAAGCTCCTGTAACAATGGTAGATAAAAAAGCTGTTTTAGGAGGCTATGAAGGTGAATGGGGTACTCAAGTTAAGAAATACCCAGCTTTAAAAATGAGTTTAACTGATAATAGAGGTAATAAAAGAACTGTTCAAGAAACAATACTTTATAATCAACAAGCTAAAGAAGCTTATAATGGTATAATTAATGACGAGCAAGCTATAGCTTTAATAGATAGTGACGATTATCAAATGCTTGTTTTTAACGGTTTTTATAAACCAGGAAAAGACGAGACATGGAATGGAAGTGAAGATCAAAAAAGAAACTTGCAGAAAGCTAAAGCTGACTACCTAGTAGATACTTACTCTCAATCAGATAGAACAACACAAAAAGACGGTAAAGATGTTGCTCGTAGTACAACTCTTAACGATCCTAAGCTTAAGAAACAAGATAAAGGCAAAAGTAAAAAAGAAGAAGAAGAAACTGTAGAAGAATACAATTTTTATGATCAACTAGACAAAGCTCAAGTAAGAAATAGTGTAATAACAAAGTCTGAAAAAGACAAAAAAGGAAATGTAATTGAGTTTAACGCTTTAGATAAAGTACAGACTGTTAAAGACATAAAAGAAATAATGTTAAAAGAAAAACCTGGATTAGTTATTAAAGCTAGTAGTAAATCTCTTGACGGGCAAGTAGATAGAGAAGCCGATGGATATAATCCAGATGACCTTTATATTAAAAACCCACCTAGTAACAAGGTTCAAGATGATTTTAGAATCATACCATTTGATGATATCGACAAATATATAGCAAGTGGTAGAGGCGATGGGTTCGATATAGATCTTATTAACGACTGGATAATTAATCAATTTAATATGAGCAAATCCAAAAAATCACCAATTTAAAGGACTTTAATAAAATAAAATATGCCAATAGAAGATTTTTTAGTAGATTTTTATTCTAAAAACACTGATCAAGAAATTGATCAAGCTAAGATTGATAGTATAGTAGATCATTATAATGGAGACAACGCTTCTATGATGAAAGATTTGTATGAAAAATATGATACTGGAAATATTGATAATAATAAATTTTTAGAAATAAAAGAATATTACTCAATTGATTTACCTAAGCAAGATCCTAGTGTGAAAGATGTTTCAAATCCTGATTTTGATTATACAACTATAATTAATGACAAAAAAAATTCTTTTGATCAAGGTGAGTTTAAAATGGCAGAGAGAGAAGCTTACGATGCTTATAAAGAGACAGGTGAAATTGATCTAACTTTGTTACCTAAAGAAGAAGTTGAAAGTGCTAGAAAGTATAAGTACAATGAAATAGGCGGTGAATACTACGTAGACAATGTTAAGTTATCTAGAGTCGAATTAAAAGATAAGTTATATGATCGTGATTTTATAGATAAACTTCAAGGAGGTAAAGTAGATATAAAAATAAAAGATGATGAAATATTAGAAGATTTAGCTAAAAAGCAGCTAGAGTCAGGTAGTGAATGGGGAGATAAAGTCGAGAGTTTACAGTCAGCATTTCTTTCTATAGGAAAAGATCTCGCATCAGCACCTGTTATTATAGAGGATGTTTTTGCCGAAGTTACCGGTATTGAAAATGTTTTTGGAGAATATGGTAAAGTTAAAAGAAAACAGGTAGAAGATCTTATTAAAAAAACAGAAGCAACAAGAGAAAAGCAAAGAGCTTATGATAATGACTTTAGAAATAGTATTGGTGAGTTTTTAACAACTGGAAATACTAGTGGGCTATTAGACGCTGGCAATATAGGTTTTAATACTGTAATAGAAAGTGCCCCAATAATGATAGCATCTACAGCTGCCGCAATAGCTAGTGGTGGAAGTAGTGCTGCGGTTCAAGGACTAGCAAGTGCTGGTGTTATGTCAGCTTTATTAATACCTGGAGAATATACTGAGTCTGTTTTTTCTGAAGATGAAAAAATTCAAAACTTAAGTAGAAAAGAGAAATTAGCTAGGGGTTTTTTTAGAGGATTATCTGAAGGTGTTTTTGAAGGTGTTATGGGTCCAGCTGGAGC
>TARA_R110001592_G_scaffold250146_3_pt1 | contig 11377 bp, 9 predicted proteins | sample TARA_R110001592 | Tara Oceans TARA_R110001592 (sample SAMEA4398387) | marine metagenome | biome: Polar Biome; feature: [SRF] surface water layer (ENVO:00010504); material: water (ENVO:00002006), including particulate matter (ENVO:01000060) such as... | depth 5 m | reverse complement strand
CATTTGGAGGAATTTGTTATAAAAGGTGCAAAAAAAGCCCCGCAAACGGGCAATAAACATCGTTTAAACGATGAAATAACTGGTACTGAAGTACGTCTTTCTGATTCAGAAGGCAAGCCAGTAGGTATTGTTTCTTTAGAAGAAGCAAAGAATATGGCATTTGACGAAGATTTGGACTTAGTTGAAATTAGTCCAAATGCTGAGCCGCCAGTTTGTCGCATCATGAACTATGGCAAATTTCTCTTTGAAAAGAGCAAATCCGTTAAAGAACAACGGAAGAATCAGAAACAGGTTCAGTTGAAGGAAATAAAATTCCGTCCTGGGACTGATGATGGCGATTATCAGGTAAAACTACGCAGCCTGATACGCTTTCTTGAAGAGGGTAACAAAGCCAAAGTAACGCTACGTTTTCGTGGTCGTGAAATGGCGCATCAATCACTTGGGATGGAATTATTAAATCGCGTTAAAAACGATTTAGTTGAAATCTCTACTGTCGAGTCTTTCCCTAAACTGGAAGGTCGTCAGATGGTGATGGTACTTGGCCCTAAACGTGCTAGCTAAGGCATAAAGTAGTATTGATGTGCGAATATGAGAATATTTGCACTTTATACTCGCCTTACTGGTTTAATTTAAATTTTAACAATGCGGAGTTCGCAATGCCTAAAATGAAATCTAACAAAGGTGCTGCAAAGCGCTTTAAAAAGACTGCTTCTGGTGGTTTTAAACGTAAGCAATCTCACTTACGTCATATCCTTACTAAGAAATCTACTAAACGTAAACGCCATCTACGTGCTCAAAGCATGGTAGCTAAAGTAGACGTACCTAGTGTTAACAGAATGTTACCATTCGCTTAAGTAAGGAATATATAAAATGCCAAGAGTAAAACGCGGTGTACAAGCTCGTGCACGCCATAAAAAAGTCTTAAAACAAGCTAAAGGTTATTACGGAGCTCGTTCACGTGTTTATCGCGTAGCGGTTCAAGCAGTAACTAAAGCTGGTCAATACGCTTACCGTGACCGTCGTCAACGTAAACGTCAGTTCCGTCAACTATGGATTGCACGTATTAACGCTGCATCTCGTATTAGCGGATTATCTTACAGCCGTTTCATCAATGGTCTTAAAAAGGCTTCTGTTGAAATCGATCGTAAGATTCTAGCTGACATAGCTGTATTTGATAAAGCAACATTTGCTCATTTAGTAGAAGTTGCAAAAAAAGCGCTAGCTTAATCATTATTGGTTAACAGTATTGAAAAAGGAGACATTTAGTCTCCTTTTTTTTATTTAAAATTCCTTACCGTTTGTATTTTAATGGCACATCCACTTCTGATTAATGTTTTATGCTTCCTATATCTAATCTATAAAAACTCGCTTTTATTCACTACAAGTACATTAATCTCAGTATCATGACAGTTGTCATATAACTGTCATAAAAGAGCCATATACTTCTTGTTATCAATTATGTTGGAGATAGTCAATGGAACGTGATTTAGCGACCACATTACAAGCGAACAAAAAGCGTGTGGTTAAGGATAAATTAGTAAAATACGGGGTAACAGCTGGCGGCACATTGGTGTTAGTCACTTTGTTATTAATTTTTGGGTACCTGCTGTACGTTGTTTTACCCATTTTTGCACCGGTTAGTATTGAACAAACACAATCCTTTAAACGTAAAGACGCTACGCCTATTTATGCATTAGGTATCGATGAGCAGAATGAAGTTGCTTATCAAATGGACCAACAAGGGTTATTAAGCTTTTATTCCTTAAGAGATAATGATTTAGGTGAATCGCTTCTTAAATACCAAGCATTTACTGATACTCATAACATAACTAAAACCATGCCCGTTAACGGTATGTTTGCTTTAACCAATAACAGTGGTGAAGTGAAAGTTGTTAAACCTAGTTTCATTACCTCTTACCCAAACGATAAACGATTGATTACACCTGAAGTAAGTTTCCCTTTAGGTGAAGATAATTTGATCGTATCAGAAGACAAACAAGCCTTGAATCATTTAGCATTTGAAATGAATGCTGAATATGCCGGAATAGCAGCGGTTCAAAGTAATGGTGAGGGTGTATTTCTTTTACTAACGGCTGAAGAAGATTTCATGACAGATCAAGTCGTTTGGCAACAAGCATCATTTAAATTACCTTCATTTCCCAATAAAGTAGATCAGCTGCTGTTAACTCCTAACCTTAGTAAGTTATTTGTACGCAGTGGTAATGATTTATTAGTCTACGATATCTCAGAAAGTGACGATATTCATATTTCATCAGTATTTAAAATTAATGCTAAAGGCAGTAATGTTAATCATGTGCAATTGTTAACGGGTGCTAGTTCATTATTGGTAGCCAATGAAAATGGTGTGATTAGTCAATGGTTTGAAGTGCTTGGAGAAAACAAACGTGAGTTTACTTATATCCGTGATTTTAAAGCGCCGGCTGAAGTAACCAGTATTGTACCTGAGTTTTTCCGTAAAGGTTTTTTAACAACAACGGAAGCCGGGGATTTATCTATTTTCCATTCAACCGGTGAAACAGAATTATTAACCGAGTCAATTTCTAAAGTGGGTTCTCTAGTTGTTGCTATTTCTCCTCGAGCGAATGCCATTCTTGTTGCAGATAAAGAGGTTATCAAACTCTATCATGTTGATAATGAACATCCTGAGATTACCTGGTCTGCATTATGGCAAGAGGTTTGGTACGAAGGTTATCCTGATCCTCAATACGTTTGGCAGTCAACATCTGCAAGTGATGACTTCGAAGCTAAAATGAGCCTAGTACCTATCTCATTTGGTACAATTAAAGCGGCTTTTTATGCAATGCTATTTGCGGTACCAATCTCCATTTCAGCGGCTATTTACACTGCTTATTTCATGACACCAAGCATTAGAACTTATATCAAACCTACGGTTGAAATAATGGAAGCATTACCGACGGTTATTTTAGGTTTCTTAGCAGGGTTATGGCTAGCACCGATTGTTGAAAACCAATTACCAGGTATTATTTTATTATTAATAACCTTGCCGGCGAGTGTGTTAGTCGCTGCCATTATTTGGAGCAATTTACCTAAGTCATTAAGCGATAAAATAAGTGAAGGTGTATTGCCATTAGTGCTATTACCTATTCTTCTTGCTAGCGGTTACTTGTCGATGGAGTTTAGCGACACACTTGAAATTTTGTTGTTCAACGGTGATACACGTATGTACTTAACCAATGAGTTAGGCATTAACTTTGACCAACGTAATTCATTGATTGTTGGTATTGCGATGGGTTTTGCGGTTATTCCAACTATCTTTTCAATTGCCGAAGATGCGATATTTAGTGTGCCTAAAAGTTTAACCATGGGTTCATTAGCATTAGGTGCTACGCGCTGGCAAACACTGACTAAGGTGGTCATTTTAACGGCTAGTCCAGGTATTTTCTCTGCCGTAATGATGGGAATGGGGCGTGCAGTTGGTGAAACCATGATCGTGTTAATGGCAACCGGTAATACGCCAATCATGGATTGGAACATCTTTGAAGGCATGCGTACTTTATCTGCAAATATTGCAGTCGAAATGCCAGAGTCAGAAGTAGGCAGTTCACATTACCGAGTATTATTCCTCGCTGCATTTGTGTTGTTTATCTTTACCTTCTTCTTCAACACCATTGCTGAGTTTGTACGTCAGCGTTTGCGTGAAAAATATTCAAGCCTATAAATAGGAGTTAGTTATTATGGGTAAATGGTTTAAATCAGGCACACCGTGGATTTGGATGACAGGTGGTGCTGTAAGTTTGAGTTTAATTGCAGTGATTGGATTGTTTTTATTAATTGGTTGGAGAGGGTTGAGTTTTTTCTGGCCTGCCACTGTTTATGAATTCTCAATGCAAAATGAGCAAGGGCAAGAGTCTGTATTAATTGGTGAAATTTACGACCAAGAACATGTATTAAAACAACAATTAATTGATGGTGGTGTCACTGGTTTAGCAGATGCACCTGAATCTTTAGAACGTTTTTTGATTAAGATTGGCAACCGTGAATACGTTGATTTAGATTTTCAATGGATACTGGAAACGATCATTAAAGATACAAAAGTAGCGCATGATGTTGTTGTTTTTGAAAGAACCAAAAATGGTAATTTTTATGGTTATATTGACTCCATTAAACAAGGTGAAGAGCAACTTGATATTGAACAAAGCGGTTTAATAAGTGAGTTAAATAAACGTCTTGCTCGCGCACTTGAATTTCGTGACAAGGAGCATGCTTTATTAAGCGGTGATATTGGTCGTATCAACAACGATTTAGATCGTATCCGTTTAAAGCAACGTAAATTGCAATTAGATGGTGAGTTAACGGAACAAAAAATTGCTGAATTCACCGCTAACAGTGATCAATTAAGAGCTGAGTATTTAGGGCTCGAAACTGAGTTATTTAGCTATCGTGATCAAGCAAAGCGTGACAGTGTCGTTGTTAAAGATATGACCGGGCGTTTAGTCACTATGCCGTTATCGTATATTTTAGATTTCTACCAACCTAATGATATGAATTTTATGCAAAAGGTTGGTCATTGGTTCCATCAAGTTTATAAATTTGTTAGTAGTGATCCGCGTGAAGCAAATACAGAAGGCGGGGTATTCCCAGCTATCTTTGGTACCGTGTTTATGGTGATGTTGATGGCTGTGATAGTGACACCGTTTGGTGTGATCGCTGCTATTTATCTACATGAGTATGCAGGTAAAAATAACATCACTAAGTTTATCCGCATTGCGGTGATTAACTTGTCCGGTGTGCCATCGATTGTTTATGGTGTCTTTGGTTTAGGGTTTTTTGTTTATATTCTAGGTGGCAGTATCGATCAGCTACTTTATCCTGAAGCTTTACCATCGCCTACTTTTGGTTCTCCTGGGGTATTGTGGTCTGCATTAACGCTAGCGATTTTAACCTTGCCAGTGGTTATTGTTTCAACCGAGGAAGGATTAAGTCGAATTCCAAGTACCTTACGTGAAGGTTCATTAGCGTTAGGAGCAACAAAGTCAGAAACCTTGTGGAGAATTGTTATTCCAATGGCAAGCCCTGCCATTATGACCGGATTAATTTTAGCGGTTGCACGTGCAGCAGGTGAAGTTGCACCATTAATGTTAGTAGGGGTAGTTAAAATAGCACCGACTTTGCCTGTTGATGGAAACTTTCCATTCTTACACTTGGACAGAAAATTTATGCACCTTGGTTTCCACATTTATGATGTTGGTTTCCAAAGCCCTAATGTAGAGGCTGCGCGCCCATTAGTTTATGCAACTTCATTTTTATTGGTGACAGTGATTATCGGTTTAAATTTAGCGGCTATTGCTATTCGTAATAATTTACGTGAAAAATATCGTTCATTAGAGCACTAATACAAAGCTATATAAGCAATCGATACAAACAAAGCGCATTCTAAATTATACATTTTAAAAACACGCACATTATGCTGCGTGAATAAAGATTAGGAAAAACAATGATTGATTTATCAAATTTAAATCCAAAAGGTGAAGACTTAAGTACGCTAACTGCTGAAAATACAGCATTAGAGATCAAAAACTTAGACCTGTTCTACGGTGATAAGCAAGCACTGCATAACGTTTCAATGAAGATACCAAAAGGTAAAGTTACGGCATTTATCGGACCTTCAGGCTGTGGTAAATCGACATTATTACGTTGTATTAACCGCATGAATGATTTAGTGGAGATTTGTCGTGTTGATGGCAATATCGAATTACATGGCATTAATATCTATGATAAGTCAGTTGATGTTGCTTCCTTACGCCGTCGTATCGGCATGGTATTCCAACGTCCAAATCCTTTTCCAAAATCAATTTATGAAAATGTTGTGTATGGTTTACGTTTACAGGGCATCAATGATCGTCGTACGCTTGATGAAGCGTGTGAAAGCTCATTGCGTGGTGCGGCTTTGTGGAATGAAGTAAAAGATAGATTACATGATAATGCATTTGGTCTTTCTGGTGGGCAGCAACAACGTTTAGTGATTGCACGTGCCATTGCAATTGGCCCGGAAGTATTATTATTAGATGAGCCAACGTCTGCCTTAGATCCAATTTCAACTCTAACGATTGAAGAGTTGATCACTGAGCTGAAGAAAAAATTCACCGTGGTGATTGTTACACATAATATGCAACAAGCGGCGCGCGTGTCGGATCAAACTGCTTTTATGTATATGGGTAAACTAATTGAATATTCGGATACAAATACCTTATTCACTTCACCAAAACAAAAGCAGACAGAAGATTACATTACTGGCCGTTACGGTTAAATAAGGAAATAAAATGGAAAATTTAAATTTAAACCGTCATATTTCAGGGCAATTTAATAATGAACTTGAAAATGTGCGTAACCAAGTTATGCAAATGGGTGGACTCATTGAGCAGCAATTAAGTGATGCGTTAACTGCAACGGCTGACAATGATTTAGAATTAGCACATAAAGTGATCGTTAAAGATAATGAAGTGAATCTATTTGAAACACGAGTTGATCAAGATTGCTCTCGTATTATTGCTAAACGGCAGCCTGCTGCAAGTGATTTACGTTTGATTTTAACTATTATGAAAACAGTCACTGAGTTAGAAAGAGTTGGTGATAGTGTTGTTGCCATTGCTAAAATGGTGATTGAAAACCATGGTAAAAAAGTACCTTCATTAATTGGCCTTGAAAATATGGGGCAGATTGTATTAAAAATGCTGCACAATGCATTAGATGCTTTCACTCGTTTGGATATCAACACCGCTATTGCTGTGCATAACGAAGATAAAAAAGTAAACCGCCAGTATGAAAGTATTCTACGTGAATTAATGACTTTTATGATGGAAGACCCTCGCTCTGTGCCTTTTGTACTTAACGTATTAGCATCCGCTCGTGCAATTGAGAGAATAGGGGATAGGTGTCAAAACATCTGTGAGCAAATAGTCTATTTAGTGAAGGGTATTGACGTACGCCATGCAACTGAAGAAGAGATAAACTCACTGATTGAATAGTTACTATATAAGCAATTTATTACGTCTCTTATAAAAAGTGTAGGTGAATTTATTTATCTACACTTTTTGCATTTTAGCAACAAACCTTTTCAGCCTATATAGCATCAGGTATACTGCGCGTTTTATTGAGTGGAACCGTTACATGAAAGTTGCTGATTTTTCTTTTCACCTTCCTGAAGAATTGATTGCGCGTTATCCAATGCCAGAGCGTACTAACAGTCGTTTACTTTCATTAGAGGCTAACACTGGCGAATTAAGTCACTTAAACTTCACTGATATTTTGGATTTAGTGAATGCAAATGACTTGCTTATATTTAACGATACACGTGTTATTCCTGCTCGCTTATTCGGGACTAAAGAAACCGGTGGCAAAATCGAGGTCTTGGTCGAGCGTGTGTTAGATGAAAAAACCTTTCTTGCCCATGTTCGTAGCTCTAAATCTCCTAAACCTGGCTGTCATTTGTTATTAGAAAATGACGTCAAAGCAGTGATGTTAAAGCGTCAAGGCCCACTGTTTGAAATAAAAGTAGATAGCGATGAAACGGTACTACAAATTTTAGAGCGTATTGGGCATATGCCATTACCTCCTTATATTGATAGACCTGATGAAGATGCAGATAAAGAACGCTACCAAACGGTTTACAACAAAAAACCCGGCGCTGTTGCAGCGCCTACGGCGGGTTTACATTTTGACCAGGTAATATTAGATAAACTAACGGCAAAAGGCACTGATTTTGCCTTTGTTACCTTGCATGTTGGTGCGGGCACTTTCCAACCCGTTAAAGTAGATAATATACTCGATCATCAAATGCACAGTGAATATGCAGAAGTCTCGCAACAAGTGGTTGATAAAATCATCGCAACTAAAGCTGCTGGCGGTCGCGTTATTGCAGTGGGCACCACTTCAGTTAGATCTATTGAAAGCGCAGCAAGTGTGACGTTAGCTAATGGGCTGGAGTTGGCTCCCTTTTTCTCTGAAACCAGTATTTTCATTTATCCTGGTTATCGATTCCAATTGGTTGATGCGATGATCACTAATTTTCATTTGTCGGAATCAACTTTATTAATGTTAGTAAGCGCTTTTTCTGGCAAGGCTAATATTGATAATGCTTATCAAACTGCGATTGACAAAAAATATCGTTTTTTTAGTTACGGTGATGCGATGTTTTTAACTAAAAAAACGAATTAATAAAAGTCTTTAAAATAATTTTTTTAAAGCATTCATTTAAGTAAAAGTAAGAGATTAAAATCTAACTGCATGACTAGGAACCATCCTCATTATGCAGTTGGCTTTAATAATTGTTTAATAAAGAAATCAGACTGTTTCTCTGATAAGGAAAACCATGAAATACGAATTAATTACAACCGATGGTCGCGCACGTCGTGGCCGTTTAACTTTTGACCGTGGAACGGTTGAAACACCTGCATTTATGCCAGTAGGCACTTACGGCACAGTAAAAGGCATGACACCTGAAGAAGTTGATGCAACAGGTGCAGAAATTTTATTAGGTAATACTTTTCACTTATGGTTACGCCCTGGGCAAAAAGTCATTAAACAACACGGTGATTTACATGACTTCATGAATTGGAAAGGGCCTATATTGACTGACTCAGGTGGTTTTCAAGTATTCAGCTTAGGTAAAATGCGTAAAATCAAAGAAGAGGGCGTTTATTTTAGAAGCCCTGTTAATGGTGATGAAGTATTTTTATCCCCGGAAATTTCAATGGAAATTCAATACGATCTTGGGTCTGATATCGTGATGATTTTTGATGAATGTACTCCTTACCCAGCTACAGAAGAAGAAGCTGATATTTCGATGAAGCTTTCTTTACGTTGGGCAGAACGTAGCCGTAATCGGTTTGACGAACAAGAAAATCCAAATGCTTTGTTTGGTATTATTCAAGGTGGCTGTTATGAACATCTTCGCGATGTGTCATTAGCTGGATTAGAAAAAATCGGCTTTGATGGTTATGCGATTGGTGGTCTGGCTGTTGGTGAGCCTAAAGAGGATATGCATCGCATATTAGATCATGTAACTACTAAAATTCCAGAAGACAAACCGCGTTATTTAATGGGTGTTGGTAAACCAGAAGATTTGGTTGAAGGTGTGCGTCGTGGTGTTGATATGTTTGATTGTGTAATGCCAACACGTAACGCAAGAAACGGTCATTTATTCACTACTGATGGTGTGGTTAAAATTCGTAATGCCAAACATCGTGAAGATACAAGTTCATTAGATGCTGAATGTGATTGTTATACCTGTAAAAATTATACTCGTGCGTACTTATATCATCTTGACAAATGCGGAGAAATCCTTGGAGCTCGCTTAAACACGATCCATAACTTACGTTATTACCAACGTTTGATGAAAGGTTTGCGTGATGCCATTTCAGCAGGTACATTAGACGAGTTTGTTGATATATTTTATAAGCGAATTGGAAAAGAAAAACCAGTTCTAAATAATTGATAACACAATACAATTACCATACTATTAGATAGTTTAATTTTTATACAATAAAGGATATAACATGAGTTTATTTATCTCTCAAGCACATGCAGCTGGTGAAGGCGTTTCAACAGATGGCAGCGGCACGCAAATGATTTTTATGTTGGTTGTTTTTGCAGCTATTTTCTATTTTATGATTTACCGTCCGCAAGCGCGTCGTACTAAAGAACATAAAAGCTTAATGGATAATATTGCAAAAAATGACGAAATATTAACAACAGGCGGTTTAATTGGTCGTGTTGCTAAAATTAGTGCTGACAGTGAATATGTTCAAATAGAGTTAAATGAAAATAACACTATTGTAATCAAGAAAGATTTTATTACTGCTGTACTGCCTAAAGGCACGCTTAAATCAATCTAAATAAAAAAAGGCAGGCTATCCTGCCTTTTTTGTTACCTTTACCTTTAGCGTCAAACAAAGGACATTATTGTGTTAAATAAATACCCTCTTTGGAAGTATCTACTACTAGGGTTCATAGTTTTATTTACTTTAGTTTACGCAGCTCCAAATCTCTATGGTGAAGATCCTGCGGTACAAGTTTCTGCCACTCGTGGTGCTAAGGTGGAATTATCTACTTTAGATCAAGTACAAGACATTCTTAAACAAGCGAACATCTCTCCAAAATCAACCATTTTAGAAAATGGCCAAATCTTAGTTCGACTTTCTTCTAGTGAAGACCAGCTAATTGCACGTGAAACGATCAGTGAAAATATTGGCGATGGTTTTGTCACTGCATTAAATTTAGCGGCGTCGACACCTTCATGGTTAGAAGCAATAGGCGGTGGCCCTCTAAAACTTGGTCTTGACCTGCGTGGTGGTGTTCATTTCTTAATGGAAGTGGACATGGATGAAGCAATCAGTAAAGAACAAGAGCAAATGGTTCAAGATTTACGTGCTGATTTACGAGAGCAAAAAATCCGTTACCGTGCTATCGAAAAAGATTCTTCTGAAACAGGTGTTGTGATCCGTTTTACTTCTCAAGAAATTCTAGACAGTGCCATTGATTATTTAAAACCTATTAATCCAGGTTTTGCTTTTGATGAAAAAGAAACTAGTGGGAATTTTTATCTCACTATCAGCATGACCGCTGAAAAGTTGAAGTCTGCTAAAGAAGATGCATTACAGCAAAATTTAAGTATCTTACGTAACCGAGTTAATGAACTAGGTGTGGCTGAGCCGCTTGTGCAACGCCAAGGTGTAGATCGTATTGTGGTTGAATTACCTGGTATTCAAGATACAGCTCGTGCAAAAGAAATCTTAGGGGCAACAGCAACGTTAGAGTTTCACCCTGTCGATTCTGAAACCGATATTGCCGATGCTTTAGCTGGTCGTATCCCTGCGTCTTCTGCTCTTTATAAAGAACGCGATGGTCGCCCGGTTGTTATCAAGAAAAAAATCATCTTAACGGGTAATCATATTGTTGATGCACAATCTAGCGCCGATGAATATGGTCGTGCACAGGTAAATATTTCTTTAGACTCTAAAGGTGGCAGTAAAATGTCGCGTTTCACTAAAGATAATATCGGCAAACCGATGGCAACTTTGTTTATCGAATATTTGCCAACGGGCAAAAAGAAAGCAAATGGTAAGTCTGAAACTGAAAAACGTATTGAAGTTGCTAATGTTGCCACTATTCAAGCGCAATTAGGCCGTAGTTTCCGTATCACAGGCTTAGACAATACCGCAGAAGCGCATAACTTAGCGTTGTTATTACGTGCGGGTGCCTTAACTGCGCCGATTCAAATTGTTGAAGAACGTACTATCGGTCCAAGCCTAGGTCAGCAAAATATCGATAATGGTATGAAAGCGATGGTTTATGGACTGTTAGCGGTTGTACTTTTCATGTTTATTTATTATAGAAA
>TARA_R110001592_G_scaffold179398_1_pt1 | contig 11377 bp, 10 predicted proteins | sample TARA_R110001592 | Tara Oceans TARA_R110001592 (sample SAMEA4398387) | marine metagenome | biome: Polar Biome; feature: [SRF] surface water layer (ENVO:00010504); material: water (ENVO:00002006), including particulate matter (ENVO:01000060) such as... | depth 5 m | reverse complement strand
GGCGCAGGCCATCGTGGTCCTATCACCACCGTGCTGCAGAAGCAGTATTTTGATGTGGTCAATGGTCGCTCGGCTGAGCACTCCGATTGGCTGACACCGGTAGCCTGAAAACTGCCATTGCATTGAAAAACCCGTCCTAGCGACGGGTTTTTTTATCTATTCATGCAGGTAAATATTTATGCGTGATGCGCTGTAGGAGGCCCTCATGAGTGGCCCGAAAACGGCTGCTGATGAGCGTGTGTCTGCAGGCTATCGTGCTATTGCCACCACACGAGCGGGTGAGCTTAGCGGTCTACTGTAAAAGCAGCTAAACTTCTGCCTACCTATTTTGTGCATATGACTATGTCTGAGCGCCACCTTAAGCCATTGATTATTTGGCGCTTACTCGACGGCAAACCTGGCCATGAGAGTCAAACGCTCGGGCTAGCACGCGTGATGCAGTGCTTGGCGGACGAGCGCGGACAGCCTGCGGATATTATTGATGTGCCAGTCGCACAATTTCGCTTTAGCGTGTGGCATTTTTTGCTGAAGCGATGCCGTGTTGGCCAAAGCTTGCCATCGCCAGACTTTATCCTCGGCGCTGGCCATCGCACGCACTGGCCGATGCTCTGCGCTCGTCGCGCTTTCGGCGGCAAAGCCATTGCGCTGATGTCACCAAGTTTGCCATTGTCATGGTTCAATACAGTCGTTATTCCCGAGCACGACAATCGAGCTGGTCGTAATGTCATCGTTACTCGCGGCGTACTCAATGCCATGCAGCCGGGTGAGAAGCAGGTGGGTAAAACGCTGGTGCTGGTGGGTGGCGAAGGTAAGCATTTTGCGTGGGATGATGCGGCGGTGTATCAGGCGGTCGCTCAACTTGCGCAGACTAATGACGAATTGATCATCACTGATTCTCGGCGTACGCCAAAGGCGTTGCGGTTACACTTGCAGGCTGAGTTTGCCACGCGTTACCAGCCGTGGGAGTCTTGTCCAAACGGTTGGTTGCACGCGCAGTTGGCCCGTGCTGAGACCGCGTGGGTGACAGAGGATAGTGTATCGATGATTTATGAGTCGCTTTCGGCAGGTTGTCGAGTTGGGCTTATTGCGCTCAGCGGCGGTCAAGGGCGCTTAGCTCAGGGCATCGCCAATATTGAGGCTGATGGTTTAGTGGTGCGTTGGTCTCTGGGGGAAGGGCAGACTCTGCCAGCGCTACCCGCGCGCGTCGTTGCGCTCAATGAGGCTGGTCGCGTGGCGAAGCAGTTGTTGGAGCCAAGTGCATGATTATTGTCAGCTCAATCGCCGCTCTTTGGCTAGTCTGGTTTTCGCATCGCTACGCTTGGTGGCGGCCTGCGGTGAGCTGGAGGCGTCCACGCGTGCTCATGTACCACATGGTTAGCTCGCACAAACCGAAAGCAAAATTTAATGGCTTGCGGGTGCGTCCTGAGCGTTTTGAGCAGCAAGTGCGGTGGCTCGCCGATCATGGCTTTACCTTTTTTACCGTGAGCGAATTGTGGGCGCAATGGCATCAGCTGCCTGCAAAGTCTGTGGCCATTACTTTTGATGATGGCTATGCCGATAATTTGCACAATGCCTTGCCGATACTTCAGCGTTATAACGCGAAGGCCACCATTTACGTGGTGGTTGATCGCCATGATCGCGATTGGTCTACTTATAAAAAAGCACATCACAACTCTGGCGAGTTAGCGCGCGAAGCAAAGCTAACGGACGATGAGTTGGACGCTTTGGTTGTGAGTGGTCGTATTGAAATCGGTTCACACACGCTCACGCATTGTAATTTAGCGACGACCGCCGAGGCTGACAAACACCATGAGCTTATCGAGTCGCAAGCGCTGCTGCGCGAGCAAACCGGTCAGCCGGTGATGAGTTTTGCCTATCCTTTCGGCATTTATGGATCCGACGATGTCGCCATGGCCTCAAAGCTGGGCTACACCACCGCAGTCACCACAGTAGATGGCATAGATGAGCTCCAGCCAGTGCCTAACCCATTGGACCTGAAGCGTATTAAGATCAGTGGGAAAGATAACGTGTTGGCGTTCGTTATGCGGATGCGCGGAGGTCGGCGTGGTTGGTGAAAATAAGCTGAAAATTGGGGTGGTAATTCCTACATATAATCGAGCGTATCTAATTAGAGATGCGCTCGAGTGCGTGAGATTTCAAACAGCTAAACCAGCATACGTGATCGTTGTTGATGATGGCTCGCTTGATGATACTGAGCATGTGGTCGAGCAGTGGCAAAGTAATTATCATAACGAATTACATGTGGCCTATCTGCGACAGGCTAATCAGGGGCCGGGTGCAGCACGCAACCGTGGGGTGCAACATCTGAGCTCTTGCGACTTCATTGCGTTTTTAGATTCAGATGACTTATGGCCCAACATGCACTTAGCAGCGCTCCTAGATTATATTGAACAGTTTCCTGATGCTGTTGCTTGTTCGAGACCATTTATGGAAACGGTATTTAATCAGCAGGGTGAAAAGCTTTCTGAGCGCTTATTGTCCACTGAGTTGGAGCCAAGAATGCAAGGGCCTCAAGCCATCATGTCCTCAATGCCAGGCACATCAGCAACCATGATTCGCCGAGAAGTATTTATAACAGTTGGTGGCTTCGATGAGCGAATGCGCTATGCAGAGGACCGTTTACTGTTCATGAAGATTGCTTGCCAGGGCCGATGGGGGCATTTGGGCGGAGAGCCTGTTATATATCGAAATCAAATTAAGTCAGCGTTATCTGACCAGCTCTCGAATAAGCCGCACCAGAATAGTCGCGTGTATTATGCGCATAGATTAGATCGCGCCCTAGCGTATCATGTCAGTCAGGCTACGCCATGGACAGTGGGTGCCAATGAAGCATTATGGAAAGCCTGGCATCGAGCGGGGCGACATTTTGACAAGCAAAAAAAATACCGAATAGCGGCTCGTTACTATGCGCGTGCATTTCAATATCAACGCGTAGGTAAGTCTTTAGGTAGGATGATTGTTGCTTGCTTGAGGGGTGCTGTGAAATGGCCTTAAAGTTTACTAAGTATTTGGCGATATAGCATGAAAGTTGCTCAGGTGATGGGTGGGAACGAAGAGGGCGGCCTTGAAAAGCACTTCGTTGAGCTTTGCAATGGCCTAGTAGCTCAAGGTGTTGAAGTGGTTGCTATTGCACACCCGAAATATGCCAATCGGTTTTTACCCGAGGTAACCTTTGAGCCAGTGGACATGGCGCAAGGTCGTCGCAATCCGTTTGCTCTTTACGAGCTTTATAAAGCATTGTCGCGGCAGCACGTGGATGTGCTTCATGCGCAAGCGGGTAAGGCTGTTGCCATGGTGAACACTTTACTGCCGTGGTTAAAGCTGCCTGCAGTAGCTACCCAACATAACATTAAGTCTAGCCAGAGTTATCAGCGCTTTGCCGACGTTATTGCAGTAAGTGAGGCGGTTGCGTCTGCCATACCCCATGAGCAGCCAATCATCATTCATAACGGTATCTCGCCACCTGAGCGAGCATCACGGGACGTACTTGAGGCGCTCCGTGTAGCATTAGCATTGCCCAATGGGCCGGTTTTTTTGTCAGTTGCGCGCTTGGTGCCTGCGAAAGGTTTAGATTTGTTACTAGAGGCTTGGGGGCAGATTAACTGCGCAGGTATTTTGCTGCTAGTCGGCGATGGGCCTGAGCGGGCATCGTTGGAAGCTCAGGCAGCTAAGCTGAACTTATCGCATCGCGTACGTTTCCTGGGGCAGCGCGATGATATTTCGGTCTTCATTAGCTTGGCCGATGCACTGCTTATATCCTCGCATCGCGAGGGCGGGCCATATACGTTGACTGAAGCGTTGCTGCTGGAATGCCCAGTGTTATCGACTTGTGTCGGTATGGTTCCGGATTATCTGCCTGTGCAGTTTATATGCACTCCAAGCCAGCCTGAGGCCTTGACTGAGCTGCTGAGAGCCCATCTAGCCAACCCTGCAAATCTACGTGAGAAGCAGCGCGCCGTATTTGCAGATGCACGCGAAAAGCTCACACTGGCAGCTATGGTGAAAGCCAACATAGTAGTTTATGAGCGAGTGTTGAGCTCATGAAGATAGCTTGGCTGCTTAGTGATGGTCTACCGGGTCATGTTAATCAGGCTCGTGCCTTGGCGCAGTTGCTTGGTTTGACTATTGTGGAGGTGCCCCTACGCTTGCGTCATAAAGTTTGGCGTCCATTACTTAAGGTATGGATTCGCTGTAGTTCTAAAAAGGCCTGCTGGTTGTCACTAGCGTATCAGTTCAAGTTGCCAGAAGACATGCCAGACATACTGCTTTCGGCAGGTGGTAACACATCTTTTGCCAATGTATTGTTAGCGCGGCAACTGTCAAAGCCCAACTTGTTTATTGGCTCGCTACGACGATTGCCCGCTAAAGATTTCACTGCCGTATTTACGTTGGAGCCAATTGGAGCGGACAACAATATTGTAATGAAAGTGCCGCTGAGTCCGCTATTACCAAGCGAGTTGGCATGTGAAGGCCGGCAATTACGTGAGAGTTTGGGCTTCGTCGATGTGCCATTGTGGGCCATGATTATTGGTGGTGATGGGGCGGGCTTCAGATACACGCGTTCAGACTGGCTGGCGATAGCGGAAGGCATGGAGCAGCTCAGTCAGCGCTACGGTTGTCGTTGGTTGGTAACAACTTCGCGCCGCTCCGGATCGGAAGCAGAGGCTGTGCTGCAGGCCACCATTCCCGAAGAGATACTGGCTGATGCCGTATGGTATGGCCAGGCACCTCGTGCTGTAATGAAAGCTTATTTGGGTGCAGCGGACCGAGTTTTTGTTACCGCAGACAGTATGTCAATGCTTGCTGACGCCATATCAACAGGCAGGAAAGTTTATGGTTTGAGTCCTGAAAAAAGAACATCAGACCTGCGTTTTGAAAGTGCGCTGGCTAGCTTTGAGGCTAATAGGTTACTCACACGTATTGCTATAAATGAAATGTCTAGTTGTGAGTATCATGTTGGTTTGAGTCTCACAGGTGATTATTGGAGGTGGCAAAATGAGATGAGGGCAAGTGCCAACAAGTTGGTCAACTGGTAATCCCCCTCTTTTTTAGCGAGGCTCAGAAGTAGAGGCTAGGCCATTAGGGCCAACTTCTGTTTCGGGGTGATGCATCAACTCGATGCTGGCTTGGCGACGGCGGTAGCGGAAGAAAAACTTAAAGCTGTGTACGGGATTAGTTGACCACTACATGCCGACATATTGATATTAGGTAATAGTTCGTAACATTTGCGCTAAACGATGGCCGAACAAGTGCTCATTCAGGCTGCGTTTTTGTCCGGCTAGAGCAATAGCCTGCGCTAGGTAAGGCTTATTAGTGACTGTCTGAAGATGCTCGTTGAGTTGTTCTATATTTCTATAAATTAGCGCCTCATCGCCGGGTTTGAAGTTCAGCTCAAGGTCGGCGACAGCATCCGTAATTAGGCACGCTCCGTGAGCTGTGGCATCGAAACAACGTGCCGGTAAGCCACACACTAAGTTAACACTATTGATTTGATTTAGCACAAAGCGATGCTGAGCATAAAGAGTGCGAACACTCTGCAGTGACAAGCGTTTATTGAATGTTGTGACCTTAGGGTTGCTTAGTTTAGGCCACTTCGGGCCGATAACGCGTACGGGGTGGCGAATTCCTTCCAGTAGCGCGATGCGAGAAAGTGAGGGCGCACCAACAAATAACAATTCAGATGTGCGCTGCTGCCATGGAAGCAGGGTAATTTGTGGTATTTGTGCTGCCAAAGGTAAGTAGTGGCTGCTTAGCCTCATATCAAGCCCTGATTTTAGTAGGCCTGTATCGGTGAAGAAAAAGTCTTGAATGCCGGTATTGCGAGCCAGTCGCTCATCGAAGCGATCACCTGCCCACTGAGCTGTTCTAGCGCCACATTGGGCTAATACTGCATTAACCTCTGCGCTGAGATAAAAACGATCCACGACTAATACATGGCTGGGGCGGGCTATGGCCAGATCGTTTGCTAGCGCTGTCGCGACAGACCTTTGGTAGCGTGTGGAGTCGGCTCCCAGCCAGTGCTTGAGAATACGGCTAGTGATCCCGAAATTATTGATAGCAAAGTATGGGGTGCTGAGTGGAAGTGCTGAAAGCACATCCTCGAACCAGTTAAGGATGCCGCGTTGTTTGCCAATGATAAATAGGTGCGAGCTTATATTTGAGGTCATGCTCCAGTCCTTTTGTTTTGGTAGCAAAATTTTGGTTATAAAACTGTCAAGATAACGAAAGCTATTTACGCTGTTATCAATGCCATCGGGGCAATATTGATCACGCTTTTGCTTTGCTCAAGCACTCAGCGGTGTATGCAAATTAGCATGACATCTCGAGCTTGAAGAAGTATTTCAAGCTCTCATGTGCAAAGTGGCTGATAACAAATAGTAGCGATCAATTATGGTAGCATATGGATAATTAGTGGTTCTTGAGTCAGTCTCTGAAGTAATTGCTTGGCCGCACTACACAATGTGTTGCCAGTGGTTTATGTGCGTATTGGAGCGGACTTTATCCAAATGATTTACTCTTTCGCGGATGGGCAGTCAGCTCTTGTTGGAAGTGTTTTTGGCTAAGCACTGTCATTTTCCTGCTTTAATTTTAAAGAACATTTAATGAAACTAATCGTGGTGCCACAAGATGAGTAGAGTATTCGATTACCATGCGTTGAGCTTGCACAAGGTTCGCTGTCCTGTTTGTAATGGGGGCTGTTTCGAGATATTAGCTACTAATGATCGCTATGATCACGGAGTATGTACATCCGGTTGTGTGGGTTGCGGGCTGGTTTTTTCAAACCCTCAGCCCAGTGAGCATGATATCAGCAACTTCTACACGAACCACTACCGCCAGTATTATCAGAAGCAGGATAAGCCTTCGCTGGAGTACATTCAGGCCTACAAAAAGGATAAGAGAGCTTATAGCACGGTTGAGTATCTTGCTTGTCACGGCGTAATTGATGCTAGTTCGCGTATTTTGGATATTGGCGCTTCGGAAGGAGAAATACTTCACCGAATCAAGAAGCAGACAGGGGCTGTAGCACTCTTTGCCGTTGAGCCGAATCCGGAATTCGGTGCGTTTGCTGTAACCCATGCTGGCTGCCTACATTTCTTGGATATGGCGGCTTTGCCCGTAAATCAAAAATATGACTTAGTTATCTTGAACCATGTATTCGAGCACCTCAGTTGTCCAGTGGACTATCTGTCCGTAATACGTGAGCTTTTGGCAGAAAATGGCCATATCTACATTGATGTGCCGGATGTTTCCGAATATCGATCCCTAGAGTCGTTACACATTGCTCACATGTCACACTTTTCGCTAACTACGCTGAGGAACACGTTGGCTGAGGCTGGTTTCGAAGTTGTCGATATTGAGAGGCACGTGCCAGTTATGCATCCTCGCTCAGTCCGAGGCTTGTTCCGCCTAGCCTCAATCCCCGTTGTGCGCGCTGCGCATGACTGGAGCTCGGACTGGCAGCATGTGCGGCGATTGCAGCGCCAGGCCTCGAGATACCATCGCAAGCGCTGGTCTTTGGTGAAGCGCGCGCTGAACTATCTTCTATCGTATCGGCCTCTAGAGCGCTTCAGTGTGGCTGAAGACCGGTAATGATTTCGTTCTTTCCGTGGGTCGAGCAGAATCGCGCTAACCTAAGTGCTGATTGGTTGGTAGTCGGCAAAGGGCCATCACTTGATCGCCTTGAGTCCCTTAAACAAGGTGACTATCAGGTTGTTACATTGAACCATGCGATTGAGAAAACGCCGGCACTGATCGCTCATATGATCGATATTGATGTATTTTTTGACTGTGCTGAGTGTATCGAGCGGAATGCACGATATGTTTTGATCCCTTGGCGCCCCCACTACAAAAATGCACCTTCGGAAAAGACTCTGGTGGACTACTGTAGGGAGAGCAAGGCGCTTGCGCGCCTTTGCCAAGAGGGGCGGCTGCTCTGGTACAACCTAGGCACAGCAAAGCGTTACGGCCACAATCCAGAGTCATCAATGATCGTTCCGGTCCGCTATTTTAGCTTCGAAGCGGTTTTCAACATCCTTGCGCTGATCGGCGCTAAGCGGGTGCATACGGTGGGAGTGGATGGTGGCCGTAGCTATGCCGAATCATTCACGCATCTGATCGACAAGACTCTGCTGGCTAATGGCTGGCAATCATTTGACAATCAGTTCTCCAGCATTACGGAGTTAGCCTTCAAGATGAGAACCAGCCATTTGCCAGTTGGTATGGAGTTGCCAATACGTATTTTTGTGGCTACTACGGAGGCACAGATGCTGGCAGTCAGGGTACTTGAGTATTCAATACGGAAAACCACTGCTTTGCCTGTAGAGATCAGTGCTTTGCACAGGCTGAATATAGATATTCCGATGCCCAGTGATGCTGCCAATTATCCGCGTACCCCATTCTCCTTCCAGCGCTTTCTAATTCCCGAAGCCTGCGGTTATGCGGGAAGGGCTATTTATCTCGATTCGGATATGCATGTTTTTTCCGACATCCGGGAAGTATGGAATTTGCCGCTCAATGGCGCGGATGTTCTTGCGGTCGGCGATACTAGTGGTAAGGGTCGCGCTCCGCAATTCAGTGTCATGCTGATCGACTGTGCAACCGCACAGTGGGATATACGCACTATCGTTCAATCCCTAGATAATGGCAGCCTAGACTACCGCTCGCTCATGGTTGACATGAAGGTGGCCCGCCATATCGAGGCGACTATTCCTCAGAAATGGAACTCGCTGGAACGCTTTGAGGTCGGGAAGACCTGCCTGCTTCATTACACTGATATGGAGAAGCAGCCATGGGTGGCTATCCATAACCCATTGGCTTGGCTTTGGGTGCGCGAGCTGGATAATGCGATAAGAGATGGCCACATCACTCTCGAAGAGGTCAAAGCCGAAATCTCCCTCGGGCATGTGCGGCCATCTATGCTCTGGCAGCTAGAGCACGGCGTGCATGATCCTTTGCAAGTTTATTTCAGATTGAAGCGCTTAGATGCTGATTTTGCCCCGCCATATGAGGGGTTGGAACATGTCGTGAAGAAAACCAAGGTGCCGCCTTTGCGACTACTGCGTTTGCTGGTTAATGCTTGGTTGCGACGAGTCTTATCGCGTAAACGTAAGGAACCTAAATCTTTATAGCCTTTTTAAGCATGAGTTTGAGGTTGCCTTGGCTGGCGACCTCCCGGGATGCAAACGTCAGTATCACCAGCCATAGTGTCGACCAAAGTCGCCAGCGCTTCATGGCCCGAAGGCAGTAATAGCGGGAAAAAATCGCGGCCTCTGTGGATGCGTACTTCCCTAGGTAGTCGGCGACAACTATCCATTCACCCAGTCTTCTGGTTTTTTTGGGCTTGGGTTTGGTCAAATTGTTGTGAGCGTTACTCTGATGGATGCGATGACTACAGAGCTGTGCGGGTATAAAGCGAATTTCACCCTGACAACTGGCTATCAGAGCCAACCAGTGGTCATACAGTAGGACATCGGGCATCTCTGTCTTGAGAAAGGCATCTACAACAGACTTGTGTGCTGCTAGGTTGTGGCCCGATACCGAATTCGATGCCAGCAGACTACTAGTGGGACGTCCCTGGACAGGGTGTGTCCGGTGGAAACGTATCTCTGATTCGCAGATAACCTGTTCCATCTCATCGATCACCTTGGCATCGGAGTAGATGAGTGCGGTGTCTGTGCTCGCTTCCAGCATCAGCGCAAGCTTATTCTGAGCCCAGATATCATCTTGATCCGAAATAAAGATTAGATCTCCGGTGCATAGGCTTAGCGCCTTACGGAAATTCCTGTTGATGCCCTCATTCTGCTCATTACAAATCAAGTGAATTTCAGGGTGGCGTAGGGCATATTCGGTGAGCAACTCAACCGTACCATCCTGTGAGGCATCGTCGCAGATGATTAGCTCATCAGGTTTGCGCGTTTGTGCCAGTATGCTGTCCAGCTGTTGCGCCAGATACTGTTCGCCATTCCATGTTGCCATGGCAACACTAACCTTAATAATATTTTCCATTATAAAAAGACCTAACACTGTTGAGTAAAGATACTGTGAGTCTTCCCTAAGGCTAGGCTGGACTTGGTCCGATTCTAGACTCTTACACTTTTAGTGTGCTTCAAGGTTATCAGGCTTGGCTGGTTTAAATGTCGATGCCGACAGCTTAGGATTGTAAAATATCTCGATATATTCAAACACATGCTCTAATCGATTTGGGCTCACTACTGTCGGCTTGTTAGCATCGTAGTGGGGTAGCTTATATCCACCACATACGCGAGCGTTGTGACTCGCATTAGTCGGGCTACGGGCTACGGGCTTGGTAATGCACGCCAAGCTTATGCAACCTCGTCTTTCAGGCATAGTAACCATTGCGATGTATTTTAAGAGCTCGGCACGTACTCGACTGCTGGTACTTGCCACGATGATGCTCAATACATGCGTACTTCCCCCTGGCTAGCCTGCAGTAGAAAGGTTGGAGCGCTTACTACTAGTTCTGGTGAGATAAGCTTGCATAGATGTTCAAGGTTTCTGTGCACATATCCACTAGTAGGAAGTGCTCTACGGGTTTACTATAATGGGTGGTCTGTAGCGCGTTTATGACCACCTGCTGCAGGGCTTTATCGTCGCCGGTAGTGACGGCACCACTTGAGTGGCAGGCACGCAAAATCTCACTCACGCCGCCTTGATCAAACGCCACAACTGGTGTGCCTAGGCTGAGTGCCTCCAATGCCGTGCGGCCAAATGTCTCAGGTTGCGTAGACAGTGATAGTACCAACTGGCATTGGCTAAAAACATCGCGAATATCACTGCGCAGCCCGGTGAAGCTGATGTCACGGGAGAGTCCCATTTCAGCGACGAGTGCTTTCAGCTCAGCAAGATAGGCGCGTTTCTTCTCCTCTACACCACCCACGATTAAGCCATGCACAGGCAGTCCTTGCGCCCTCAGTGCGGAAATAAGCGTGAGAAATGTCTCGTGGCCTTTTAGGCGTGTGATGCGGCCTGGCAGTGCAAGCACTTGCTTACCGGCCAATTGAGGATAGTCCTGCTGCCATTTGACCAGCCATTCTGGAGTTGGTTGGTAGCCAAACGGAAACTCTTCAGGATCAACCCCCCGATAAATCAATTTAATCCGCTCCGGCGGGCAGCGAGGATAGTTCGTCAAGATATACTCGCGAACAGTTTCCGACACTGCAATCACCACCTCTCCTTTAGTCATAATCGCGCTATATGGGCTCACCGAATATAGGCCATGCACGGTAGTGATAAAGCGTGGGCGTGTGTCTGGGTTCATGCGACGCAGTGCGAGCCAAGCAATCCATGCGGGGATGCGTGATCGTGCATGCACGATGTCGGGTTTGAGTTCGCGTAG
>TARA_R110001592_G_scaffold325876_2_pt1 | contig 11380 bp, 10 predicted proteins | sample TARA_R110001592 | Tara Oceans TARA_R110001592 (sample SAMEA4398387) | marine metagenome | biome: Polar Biome; feature: [SRF] surface water layer (ENVO:00010504); material: water (ENVO:00002006), including particulate matter (ENVO:01000060) such as... | depth 5 m | reverse complement strand
AAGGTACTGCCATTTCAAAAATCCATTTCTCATCATCACGGGTAACTGCAGATATCCATTTGCTGTCCCAATTCAAATCTATTTTTGAACCATTATACATAGTGCCATCCCATTGTGCACCGTAGGCATTAGAACCAAATGAAAAGCCAGTTGTTTGGTTATTAAAAGGGTCTAAGAATAGTAAGAAATTATCATTCTTGCCAAATGAAAAATCACGCCGTAAAGACTCTACAAAATAGTTGGCTTTAGTGGCATTATAAAATGTTGCTAATAAGTATATATTATCATTGTCATAGGTCATTTTTATGGTCGTAGGCTCGGTAGCTTTTCGGTCATCCATAGGTAATACCATAAAGAAATCTTTGGCTTCTTCAGCCATGCCCCAAGCCTTGTCGTCGCCAATACCGTCAATGATAATTGCACTGGTAGTTTTTTGAATATGTAACTTATAACCTTGATTCTTTTTTTGAGAATTTACTTTAACAATTAATAGAAAAGCAAATATGAAATATAGGGCAGAAAATTTCATTGTTTTTGATTGGTAGGTACAACTTACTTAAAAATAAAATTGATACCAATCATTGTCTATATTTTAACCAAAAAGAATAGTAGTCGTACTACTTTAACAACAGTTATAACGAAATAATTTTCTAAAACTGTACAGAGATTTTACCTCTTAAATAGAAAGGTGTACCAGGTGTAAAATGAATTTCCTCTACAGAAGCCGTTTCATTAAGTAACCTACTTTCAGTAGCAAATTGGGTTTCATTCCACTGTGTATCAAAAATATTTTCAATAATTACACCAACAGTCCAATTTTCATACTTAAAGTTAATATTAAAATCAGTTACAAAATACCCTTCAGCAATAATACTATTATCTTTATTTGCAGCCCTATCATCAAGGAATCTATAATTTAAACTTCCTGAGAAATCACCTATATCTGTAAATGTTAAGCCACCAACTGCAGTAAAGTCTGGAGCTAAGGGAATGTAATCTTGACCATCAGGCTCATCAATACTTCTACCATAGGTATAGTTGATATCGCTGTTAAGATATAACCAATCCCAAACCTGATATCGAACACCAAGTTCAAGACCTAACCTTTTAGTTTTACCACTTGGCTCAACAATTCCTGCATCACCTACGTACACAAATTCTTGGTCTAAGAATAAACCCCAAAATGTAGCATTTATTACCATCTTATCTACCGGTTTTATTATAGTGCCGAAGTCAATGCCATAAGCTTTTGGTAAAATATCCCGGCCTTCATTTGCAGTTACCACTCTCGCATCATTAGAGTGAAAACCGATGCCTGTTTTTAGAAATAACTGCCAGTTCCTGTTTACTGCATATAAGGTATTTAATTTGGGACTTATTATGGCTTTGCTTTCACTTTTGTTATCGTAATTAATGGATAATTTATTTTCATAATCAAACTTAAAATAGTCTAATCGTACTGAAGGATTAAATGTCCAATTTCCTGTGTTATATTCTGCATTTATATAATTGAAAATATTGGTTTCATCTATATCTCCAAAGGCGTATTGCTCTAATACTGTTTTTCTGTTCAATGTATGTGCAAGCGAAACGTCGTTATTATTATCATTTCTAAACCCAACACCTACTGAATATTTAAAACGATTATCGGCGCCAACATTAATATCAATTTGTTCAAAAACGGTTTCAGAACCAATTACTGTTCTATCTTCATATTGTCTAATTTGATCTCCGTTTTCAGCATCTTCTAAAAAAAAAGTAAAATTCGAGAATAGTTCAAAATCATAGCTGCTGATAAATGCTCTCGTTTTTAAGAACTGATCATCTCCTAAAAAAGAAGTATGATTAAGCATTAGATTGGTTCTACTCGTCTCACCGCCTTCAGTATCGTCAATAGCCCCAAAACGACCAATGATATTTTGGTTTACCCCACGTTGTGGTATTTGCCCAGAGGCATCCCATCTACTTTGAAAATGTGAGGCGGTAACTGTCAATTCTTCTTTTCCAATATCCTTATAATGATATCTACCTAGTAGATTAAGTCGGTTAAAGTTTTGAGGAGAATCAAACGGACCATCAGTCAAATAAAGTTCAGAAGCAATATATGCATCACTTTTACCAGTTTCTAAAATATTAAAAAGCCCCACAAATCTATTGGTATTAAACTGCCCTGTTTTATAAGAAATCATATTTTTTTTAATATTCTTTTTAAGACTTAAATCAACATAGCCGGCAGTATTGAAATCGCCCTTATCGGCATAATAAGGACCTTTACCAAAATTAACTTTATCGATTGTTTCTGGTATTACAAAGTGTAAATCTGCATAACCTTGACCATGTGCATGTGAAACCATATTTACAGGCATACCATCGACACTTATAGCTACATCTGTACCGTGATCAATATCAAAACCCCGTAAGAATATTTGTTCTGCTTTACCACCACCAGCATGTTGACCTATTAAAAGACCTGGAACTTTTCGTAAAATTTCTTGAGATGATTTAACTGGGTCGTTTTGCACATCTATAGAAACTATTCTACTCATAGCATCTACTTTAGACATAACAACAACTTGGTCTAAATTTATACTAGATTCTTGTAATGAAATTTTAATTCCTTCTGTGAGATGTTTTTCTTCAACTACTAAAACAAAGGTTTTAAATCCTAAATTGGAAAAGTATATGGAATCATTTACTTGTGTAACAGGCAATGAAAAAACTCCCGATAAATTGGTGTGGCTATGCTGCCCAGAAGTTTGGTTAAAAATACCAACATTTTCTAAGGGTATAAATATATCGTCTGTTATAACACCCTTTAGGTTTTGAGAATGAATATTTGAAGTAAACAGAACAAAAGAAAGTACTGTTATTAGCTTTAGTGCCCACTTACAGCTATAATACATATAATTTTAATTAAGTTTAAAAATGCCTTTGACTGTATTTACGGTGAAAATTGTTGAAGGTTTTAGATATACTTAAATTTTTCTAAATTTTCTGTTTAGCATTTATAACAATGTTTTAACGAGATGAGTTAATTTTTGAATATTAAATTTTTGAACTTTGTATTGAAAACTAAAGCAAATTATTTCTACTACCTATGAGCAAACAAGCACTGTTAACACCTTTTCATAAAAATCTACAATTAAAAAATAGCGTCGTTATGGCTCCTATGACTCGTAGTCGAGCTGCAAATGCAGAGAATAAGCCAGTTGAAGAATTACACGTTGAATACTATAAGCAAAGAGCTTCGGCAGGATTAATAATTACTGAAGGGTCGCAAGTATCTAAAGATGCAGTAGGGTATGTTAATACTCCAGGCATCTATTCAAAGGCTCAAGTTGAAGGTTGGAAAAAAGTTACCAAAGCCGTTCATGAGGAAGGTGGGAAAATCTTCATCCAATTATGGCATGTAGGTCGAATGTCGCACCCCGATTTTCATAATGGTAAATTACCACTAGCTCCTTCTGCACTAAATCCGAATGCACAATCGTATACTCCAGAGGGGTTCAAAGATACCGTGACGCCTAAAGCAATGACCAAAGAAGATATCAAGCAAACTATAGCTGATTTTGTCAACGCAGCAAAAAATGCTGTAGAAGCAGGCTTCGATGGTGTTGAAATACATTCATCTAACGGCTATTTATTTCATCAATTTTTCAATGGCACTTCAAATACAAGATCAGATGAATATGGTGGTAGTATTGAAAATAGAACTCGCTTCTTTTTTGAAGTTCTAGATGCCATGAAAGAAGTTATTCCTCAAGAAAATATAGGAGTACGCTTTAATCCTTCATTACATGGACTTTTTGGTATTACGATGGATGAGGAAACAATACCAACATTTGAGTACATCATTAAAAAATTAAATGACTACAACTTAGCTTACGTGCATTTATCTGAACCGTTTACTGATGTATCTGAAATCTCTTATGCGGTAAAACATATAGCAAAACATTTTAGACCTTTATATACGGGTACATTGATGATAAACACTGGATTTGACCAAGAATCGGGTAATAATGTAATTGAGGCTGGTGATGCAGATTTAGTAGCATTCGGTAAACCGTTTATCTCTAATCCTGATTTAGTAGAGCGATTTGAACATAATTATGAATTGGCGGAGTGGGATAATGATACATTTTACACACCGGGTAAAGAAGGATATATTGATTATCTTACATACAGAGAGAAAGAACAATTTGCTTAATAGTTTGAAAAGAGATTAATCAGTATCAAATAAGTTATTATCTAATAATTTTAAAAAAGAAAACATATGAATTTTACAAGAAGCGCGAAAGCACAATGGAAGGGTAGTGGAAAAGACGGTAAAGGAACAATGACAACCGAAAGTACCGTTTTACAAGATGCTCAATATTCTTTTAATACAAGATTTGAAGATGGAAAAGGTACCAATCCAGAGGAGTTAATTGGTGCAGCACATGCCGGTTGTTTTTCAATGCAGCTAAGTTTTTTATTAGGTGAAGCAGGTTTTACACCAACAACGTTAGATGTAGATGCGAAGGTTAGTTTTAAGGATGGTGAAATCGTAAAAGTGACACTAGATTTAAAAGGAGATGTTCCAAAAATTCAGGCTGATGAATTCAACAAAATTGCTCATAAGGCAAAAGAAGTATGTCCAGTTTCAAAATTACTGAATGCTGAAATCGTATTGAATACTTCACTTTTATAAATTAATATGAAGTGTTTACATTTTAGAAAAGCTGCCTAATCTGGTAGCTTTTCTATTTTATAATAGTTTTTAAGACAACAGTTCATAGAAATCTAATAACATTTATATCTCGTTTTAATAGTAGTGGTTTCACGTTAATAATTATAGTATTTGAACTAAGTTAAAATCCATTTTAATAAGAACTTGCAATAAAACAGAAAGACTATGGAAAATGTATTAGTAGCTGGTGCGAATGGTACCACAGGAAAAAAAATAATAAATCTATTAAAAACTTCTCAATATTTTAATCCAGTTGCAATGGTTCGCAAAGAGGAGCAAAAAGAACAGTTTAAAAAAGAGAGTATTACTACAGTTTTAGGTGACCTTGAAAATGATTTATCTCATACTGTAGAGAATATAGATAAGGTGATTTTTGCAGCTGGTTCAGGTGGTAAAAAAGTAATAGCTGTAGATCAAGAGGGCGCTAAAAATTTAATCGATGCTTCTAAAAAAGCAAATATTGCAAAGTTTGTAATGCTGAGCTCAATGGGTGCTGATAATCCAAAATCTTCAGAAAATTTACAGGAATATTTAGAGGCGAAACAAAATGCAGATGAGTATCTTAAGTCATCAGATTTGACATTTGCAATTGTAAGACCAGGGGCTTTGACTAACGGTGCAGGAACGGGTAAAATTAATCTTCAGCCTAAACTGAATCAACAAGGTTCCATTACTCGAGATGATGTTGCTCAGACTTTGGTGCGTTCACTTCACGATGATGCAGCAATAAATCAAACTTTTGAAATAATTCAAGGTGATACACTTATTGGTAAGGCATTAGATGAAATGGCCGTTTAATCTTGACATTAATGGTTATTACTTAAGTGACTCTATTTAACATTAATCAAACACTTTACTAATAACATTTCAAGGTTTTAAAACTACTAGTCGTTGTGTATCTTCGTTAAAACTTAAACATATTGAGTATGAAAATTTCATTTCTAAAATTATCCATGGTATTCGCAATGGTCATATCTATGATATCCTGTAAAGAAAATCAAAAGAATAAAGAGGCTGAAAATATGGAAGAAAACGTTCCATTGGACAGTACAGACTTGGCCTTATTGGAACTTGATCTACCGGAAGGCTTTAAAATTGAGGTTTATGCTAGGGGAGTAGATGGTGCACGTTCAATGGCTATCGGAGATAATGGAACCTTATTTGTAGGCACCCGAACAGAAAATACGGTTTATGCCATTCAAGATACTGATGGTGATTTTAAGGCCGATAATGTAATGGTTTTAGATACAATGGAAGTACCGAACGGAATTGCTATGAGAAATGGCGATTTATACGTTGCCCAGGTGGGTAGTTTGTGGAAATATCCTAATATAGAAGAGAATTTGGGAGGGACGCTAAATAAGGAACTGATTTATGATGATTTTCCTACAGAGTTTCATCATGGATGGAAGTATATCGCATTCGGACCTGATGATAAATTATATGTACCAGTAGGTGCGCCTTGTAATATTTGTAATCGTACAAATGAAGATGAACGATTCGCCACAATTTCTCGAATGGATCCAGACGGAAGCAATCGTGAAATTTACGCTAGAGGTATTAGAAACTCGGTAGGGTTTACATGGCACCCAGAAACCGGTGATATGTGGTTCACTGATAATGGGCGTGATATGCTTGGGGATGATATACCACCTTGCGAGTTAAACCATATTACTGAAGCAGGACAACATTTTGGATATCCTTTTTGCCATGGTGGTATTGTGAAAGACCCAGAGTTTGGTGAAGAGCATCCATGTTCAGATTTTGTCTCTCCTGCCTTACAATTAGGCGCCCATGTTGCTCCATTAGCTATTAAATTTTACACAGCAGATATGTTTCCACCAAACTATCAAGGAAAAGCGTTTATTGCGGAGCATGGTTCTTGGAACAGAAGTAAGAAGGTTGGCTATAGAATTATGATGGCAGATATAAAAGACGGGAAAGTTATTGATTATGAACCATTTATTGATGGTTGGTTAAATGAATCAACACAAGAAGCTTCTGGCAGACCAGTTGATATCTTATGGCTGAAAGATGGCTCAATGTTAATTTCTGACGATTATGGTGATGCTATTTATCGTGTTTCTTTTGATGACACGGCACTTACAAGTAATTAATATAAAAATAAAACATCTTCAAAAAGCAGCTCCTTTGGGCTGCTTTTTTAGTTTTCATATACCTAAGTTCAGTTTCCAAACCTTATATTTATACATCAGAAATTTTAATTCAATCGCCAAGAATTATGTTTAATTCGTCAACCCGTAGAACATTTTTAAAACAGACCGGTATACTTTCGGTAAGTTCAATTTTACCTTTGTCGGTACTACCTCTAAATCCACAATTTAAAATGGGTTTACAGTTATTTACTATTCGTGATGCAATGGCCAAAGACCCCTTACAGAGCATTAAATATGCTAGAAGCCTTGGGTATGAAGATGGAGAAATTTATGGCTATGATGGTGATAATGATACATACTATGGAATTAAATCGAAGGAATTTAAAAAGAACTTAATTGATTTAGATTTCACGATTTCTAGCGGGCATTATGATTTTTCAAGTCGATTTAATGAACCTATGGATAATCTTGAACGATATGTGGATCAATGTATCGAAGGTTCTCATACCATTGGAAGTAGTTATATTACATGGCCATGGCTGGCTCCAGAATTTCGTGATATTGAAAATTTCAAAATATTAACCGATAAATTGAATAAAATAGGAGAGCAGGTGACCAATGCCGGACTAGAATTTGCGTATCATAATCACGATTTTGAATTTACTGACCATAATGGTGAACAAGGCTATGATATTATTCTTGCAGGTACTGACCCTAGCTTGGTGAAATTACAGATGGATATGTATTGGGTTGAACATTCATCTACTAAAAGTCCGAGTGAACTAATTGCTGAAAACCCTGGACGCTATGTAATGTGGCATATAAAGGATATGGACAAAGTTACCCGAGATTATTCTGAAATGGGTAACGGTTCTATTGATTATGTAAACCTACTTTCTAAAATAGATAAAGATGCACTCCAATATTATTACATAGAGCAAGGAGGCAATTTTGCCGAAAATTCAATGAAGAGTATAACCGATAGTGCTGAATATTTCAAAAAGCATCTTCAAAGATATTTATAAGGTATGAAGTACCCAGATAAGGTTTATTTAAATGGTAATATAGTACCTCCTGAAGATGCCAATATCTCGGTTTTTGACCGTGGTTTTATTTTTGGCGATGGTATCTATGAGGTTATGGTACAAATTGATGGTTTTTTCTTTTATGAAAAAGCGCATTTAAACCGCTTGCAAGACGGATTAAATAAAATAAACATCGCTTATGATTCAAATAATCTTCCTATTGAAATAGAAAAATTATTAAGCGCTACAGAATTAACTGGTAAAGATTGTCTTCTGTATATTCAAATAACTAGAGGTGTTGCACCAAGGCAACATTCGTACCCATCAGATATTGTACCTACAGTAATGATGTATGCCGTGCCTAAAGTTTTACCTAAAATAAATACTATCAATGCAAAAGTTATAACAAGAGAAGATTTTAGATGGTCTCGTTGCGATATTAAAATGACATCATTGTTAGGCAATGTAATGCTAAATGAGGAGGCAATGCAACATCAGTGCTTCGAAACTATTTTACATAGAGATGGTTTTTTTACCGAAGCATCTCATTGTAACGTGTTCTTTATTAAAGAAGGTGTTGTTTTCACGCATCCTGCTAATGAGCTGATTTTAGATGGTATAACTAGACAAGTTATTTTTGAACTTTGTAAAAATCTCGATATAGAAATTCGAGAAACACCTGTCTCTGTAAATGATATTTCTAAGATAGATGAAGCCTTCTTAACCGGTACTAGCACACAAATAGCATCTATTCAACAAATAGATAATCATATCCTATATAAAGAGGGGAAAATAGGCAGAGTAACTCAAAAATTACAAGAAGCCTTTTTAAAAATTAAAATGCGCAATTAATCCACTTTAAAATAAGTAAAAAACTCATCTGCGTCTTTAATGTTCATAAGGTTCAAAATATAGCATACTACTGATAAATCAGAAAAATCTAATCCGCCTTCTGCAACACTTTGGTTTAAATACCTGCCATCTTTTCCGTTGTACTGATTTCCTAAATGTATAGCAGTGTTCCATACGAGTGTTAATTGCTGATTGTTCAGTTTACCCTCCCAATTTATTTTTCCATCAGATTTTAAACCAGGCGTTCCATTACCAACCGCATTACCATCAGCTATTTTGTGATAATCAGTAATTGATTGGGCATATTTAAGTTTCGAAGGTTCTGTAACCGATTCATTCCAATTGCTGTGCTGAACAACATGAACTCTTTCTTTTATATTTAAAGATGGATTCTCTTCAACTAATTTCTGCACCCAATCGGCAGTGAAATCAGATTGACCTGCTTCTGCAACCCAAACAGAACCTCCATTTCTGATCGTTTTTTCAGCCTTTTTAACAACCTTCTGTATTGATTTTTTTCTTTTATTATGGGCATCAGCCCAATTATTACGGAATGCTAACTTCATTAATTCATTAGGGGGCACATACAATCCTTCTTGTATACCATAGGTGCCTGCAATGGCAAAATAATTTAAATCTTTATAATCTGAATGATGTAAAAGGGTTGCTAAACCGGCAGCCGTATGTAAATCATCAATATCGGTTTTACAGTCTAATTGAACCAATAATAAATCTTTCGATATATTAAAATCGGGCTTTTGAGCATACATTGTTATGGCTAACAGCAATATGCTAATAACTGTAATAACCTTAATTTTTTTTAAAAAACTTTTTAAGATGGATATTTCGAACATTCTCTTTTTAATCTCACTAAAATATTAAATTCATTTACCAGATAAATATGATAGCAGGTAAGTAAATTAATTCTCCAAAGCTTCTATTTGTTTCAAAATTTTATCTGCTTCTGCAGCCTTATCATCACTTTTTGAACGATTTTGAGTAGACAATTCATAAGATTCCTTTAGCAATTTTTCATATTGATCTTGTAGCTTTTCCTTTTGTGATTTCTTTTTAAATAGACCGAACATAGTTTTTATTTTGAAGTTACCATATTCTATGATTTTTAAACCCCATTTTAATTAAAAAATAACAACTGTAATTAGAATTTGAGTTTTAGTAGTCTTGATTTTATAACAAAAACTAGTACCTTACTACTATCAATTTAAACTACTAGTACCATGAAAATAAAGCTATTACCATTAGTATTAATACTATTATCATTACAACAATTACCAGTAAATGCTGCTGTTGCCAAAGTTTCACAAGAATCTAATTATTTAGAAGGAAATTACACCCTTATCATAGAAGGGTACGATTGGGGACCCGCCGTTAAAAAAGTTGTAATTCCGTTGGCAGATGTTGTAACCGAAGTTAATGCATCTGATTATTCTGTTGCAGTAAAGCGAAGTAAAGAAGGTGTAGAAATGCAACCGGCAGAGGCACAAGGGAACAGAGAAATTTTATTTGCCTATGTTTCTGATCAAGCAGGAAATAGAATAGCCGAGGGAAACCATATTAGCCTGGTGCTGTTAGTACATCCTAATAATCCGTTAGACTCTCCAATCAAATACATCTTTAAAGATAGTAGAGGTAGAAATCAATGGATTGACTATCATATGAGCATAACCCATACACCAACATCTAAGATTTGGGATACTGAAGGTGACCGTATTTATTTAGATTTAGATAGGTTCGATTTAAAAGGTACATATACAAATGATGGAACAACTTTATCGTATGCCTCTTTTGTGCCTGAGGGTACGTCTAGTAAAATACCACTAATCATATGGTTGCATGGTGGGGGTGAAGGTGGTACTGACCCTAGCATAGCATTAATTGCAAATAAAGCGACCAATTATGCTACTGAAGAATTACAATCTTATTTCGGTGGTGCTTTTGTTTTAGTACCACAAACACCTACCTTTTGGATGGAAAGCGTATCTGGAGATTATACAAGAGGGGATACCGAAGATATTTATAATAAAGCTTTATTCAATTTAATAGAAAGTTATGTAGCAAAACATCCAAATATAGATGCCGATAGAATTTATGTTGGTGGATGTTCAAATGGCGGCTATATGAGTTTAAAATTAATACTGAATCATCCTAAGTATTTTGCGGCGGGTTACATAAGTGCATTAGCCTATCAAAATAAATATATAACTGATGATGAAATCAATCGAATTAAGAATGTACCTATGTGGTTCGTGCACTCTAAAGATGATACCACCACGGTACCAGATGAAACTGTTGTACCATTATATAATAGATTGATAGCAGCTGGTGCATCTAATGTACATTTCTCTTTTTACGATCATGTGATTGATTTATCTGGTTTTTATGGTGGTAAGGATTATTATTTTCCCGGACATTGGTCTTGGATATATTCACATTCAAATGATGCCAATTTTGATTATAACCAAAAACCGGTGCAAATAAATGGTAGTGGAGTTACAATTATGGAGTGGTTAGCTACTCAAAAAAGGTAAAATTTTCTTTTAAAATGCCAAAAACTCTTAAATGTTTGCCAAAAATTGTATTTAAATGAACATAAAACCTTATTTGTCAAGTTTTGGCGTCATCTTTGCAAAATAATA
>TARA_R110001592_G_scaffold126319_2_pt1 | contig 11388 bp, 18 predicted proteins | sample TARA_R110001592 | Tara Oceans TARA_R110001592 (sample SAMEA4398387) | marine metagenome | biome: Polar Biome; feature: [SRF] surface water layer (ENVO:00010504); material: water (ENVO:00002006), including particulate matter (ENVO:01000060) such as... | depth 5 m | reverse complement strand
TTGTTTCTAAGAATATAGAATAGTATTCTTCTTGCGTCCACATACTCTCGTCTTCTAGTGTTTTTAAATATATTTTCAATTTCCATTTCTTGTTCAATCAATAATTTAATTGAACTGGCTTCTACTTTATTTTTTAATTTGATTTCAGGTGATGATTCGAATTTCATTTTATATGAATGTTTAAATTAATATCGTTTAGGTATTGGTCTAGTGTTATCTCAAATATATCTAACAGTATAGATGGTGAGTTCTTATTTCTTTTGGAATAGGAAAGAGTAAAGAAAGTTGGTATTCCATCTTTATCGTGTACCACTCCAGACTTTAATTTATCTAAACCCTTTGTTGCAGGCAGACCTATTAAGGTGTCTATTTGTGCTGCTATCTTATTCTTTACACTAGGGTTAAATGCGTGTATTTGATATAGGAAGTTTTCATCCAATTCAAACTCATCCTCTATATACTTCTGTTCTGACTCCATGCTTTTCTAATTCTTTTAGTCTATATTCTTGTAAGGCAGACACCCTGCCCTTTGGCTTTTTTATTTCAGAGAATAGGACACCACAGTTAGGTGGTATAGCTACAACATCAGGTATGCCATTCTTATTAGTCTTAATAAGCTTGATAACATAGTATCCTTCAGCCTCTAGCTGTTTAATCCTCTTCGCTTGTATTTGTTGTTCCGTCATTGTCCCAAAGATTATTCTCGGTTAAATATTTTGGATTCATCATTGGAATCCATATTGGATATGGCTCGCCAAAGATCCAAACTATTTTACAAGACTCTCCTAAAGTCTCCTTTGTTTCTACTCCCAATCTTCTGGCCATATTCTTCTACCTATTGCTTTTCCTACTACCATTACTATCCAGGCTATAGTTAGCCAACCAAGTGCTTCTACCATTGTATTTAATTTAAAGTTAATAAATCTCTTTTAAAATGTTTTAATGTATAATCTTTTTTCTTACTTACTGCTCTATATATTTGTTTCTCTATTCCTCCCTTAGTGAATATCCAAAAGACTTCGTTCTCAGGTCTATCCTTTGTAGTCATTCTATCACGACTCTGCCAATAACTAGTAGCACTAAAGTCTATGTTATAATAGACTAGGTACTCTGCTTGCCTTAAACTAATGCCCTCTCTACCGCTAACAATCTGTAATGCAATAGATTTGTCTGTACTTTCAAACGTCTCTAGGTCTGTACATAATTGATCTCCATATACTTCTTTAAGGCAATTCAATTCTTCTTTAAATTTATAAAATATTCCTATCTTATTAGCACAAAAGTTGTTGTAAATAAACTTTCCTTTGAAATTATTTAAAACCATAGAGTTTCCGCTTTCAAACTTAACAGTTCCGCTATACATCTGATGAAGCTTCTGCATCAGTTTAACGCCTGTATCAGCTAATATAACATCATCTTTACCTTGCACAACTAAATCTTTTTTAAGTAGCTTACAGAGGCTGTGAATAGATTCTGGCGCATCAACTGTAAGTATGGTTTCTTTTATAGAAGAATTAAACCCTGCTTCTTTTTGAGTGTATGAAATCATATACTGATTCATCTTATCAAGTATAGTTTGTTTTCCATCTGAGTAATCGTTAACCATAAAAGAACCTATACGTTTTGTCTTAGCGACAACATGTTCTCTAGCAAACTTATAGAAGTTTGTATGTTCTCTGAAAGGATTACCTGCTATACTATATACCTGATGATACATTTGACTAAATGACTCTGGAGTAGGTGTACCTGATAGCAGTATTACGTATGGGTTGTTTTTAATTACAAACTCTTTAACCTGCTTTGCTCTTTTACTTGGCTTTGGAAAAGCTCCCATACTATGAGCCTCATCACACACAATCGCATCCCAACCTTTAAGATCAACCTTGTGTAAGGATTCGTAGTTTATAACGAATATCTCATAGTCTGGACTCAGTAGCTTATAATCAGACACAATACTGCTTATTGCCTTCTTCTTTGTGATGAACAACACCTTGTTCACACTCATAATCTTATTTAAGATTCCTAGTGATGTAAGTGTCTTACCTGTTCTTACTTCCATGGACAAGTATACAAACCTGTAATCAAGCAAACACTTAACCCCTTTGGTTATGATGTCCTTCTGATAGTCTCTAAATTTTATCATAGCTTATCTATTTCTTCTTCAACTAAATGATAGTATTCTATCACTAGGTTATTAGATGGTTTTAGTATTTCGTTTTCAAGTATAAGTCTTGTATGTACTTTAGCACATTGTTTTGCTTCTGTGCTTGTTGTTGTTTCTACATAAAATGCTTTTGCTAATTGGTATGCTTTTTCTTTTGGTGTTTGCATGAACAACCATTCTTTTTTCTTCATAGTTTCTTTTGGTATGTTTCTTTTAAATATTTGTAGACACCTGGTAAAACATTATTAGCTTTATCTTGATTCTTATAATCTATTTTACCAAGCTTCTCTACACTATACAAATTCATCTGAGTTTCTTTACAAAAGAAAATATCCTTACCATTAGATGAGATACCTCCTTTTCTTATAGCAACTTTAAAATAACCGCTATGGTCCATCTTCTTTATATAAACCTGAAAGTCATTGTCGATACACCATTGTAAATCAGAATTCAAACTCATCTTCTTTTTCTTTTGGTTTAGTTTTCTTTGTTGAGTAAATAATAAACTTACCATTTAAGTCTCTGTCTGTTTCTACATTAACCACATCCTTCCTAAACTCTCCATAGTCTATTAACCATTTATTAAAAGCAATATTAGAAATACTTCTTTTAGCTCTTGGTGCATAATCCTGATTCTCACTTATAAATTCTGTAAACAAATCTTTAGTGTATATCTTTTCATTCATTCTAAGCAACTCATTTGGATTGCTTCCTAATATTAATCCACAGAACTCAATGAACTCATGTGAGGTAGCAGCAGATAATTTTCTAATAGAAAGGTTTTTGAATTCAGATTTAACTAATCCATGATTAAGATAGTACATAAGGTTCTCTATCATATAGTTGTCAAATGCACACCACTCATCCTCATTCCAGTCAGAAAATAAAAGCTTTTGAAATTCTACCAATGGAGTAAATTCTTTTGTATAGAACTGCTTGAACTCTAACTCCCACTTTCTTCTCTCAAATGAATTACCCTTACCCTTAATCGCATAGTTAGTTGTTATGGCAACCTTTGGTGACTTATGGAATGGTATCTTGATTGCGTCCTTGTTCTTCTTCTCTAGTGTTAACCCCTCTGTAACAACACTGAACAATCTTTCAAAGTCAAAATGTTTCTTGACATCATCAAAACAAAGTATCTGAGTATCTGCACTAACCAACTGGTAAGCAAAACTCTTCTCAAAATTAAAACCCTTACCATCAATAACTACCAACTTCTTCATCTTTGATATGGCATTGATAAATAAACCCTTACCTGTACCACCCTCTGGATTGTCTGATATAATCTCATCATTTAATATAACAGCAGGGCAGTAAGATAGATTCTTATAAGCATGCAGCATATAACCTATCGTACTCTCCATTGACTTAATAGTTTTCTTATCAGATCCTGCTACGTTTGACACGAATGTTTTATAATCACATTCGTATGACTCACACATCTCAAAGTCTCTGTCTATAACCTGGTCCTTCCAAACATATCCACCCAAGTCCAAGTAGTCTATTGTGGTCTTGCTGTTCTTTGTGATTTTTACTGCGCAATTATTGTAATACAGGTAGGCAGTATTCTTGTCGTCTTCAATAAAGTAAACATCAACAGTGCTTAATAGTGATAAGAACTCTTCTCTAAAGTACCTTGTCTTGTCTGCAAAGTAATTGTAGATAGACATATCATCAAGGTCTTCTAAATAACCTAACACAAAATCCTTAACCTCTTCCTCGGTAGTGTGGTCTATTTTGTAGTTTGTTACCCTAACAAATATAAAACTCTTACTGCCTTCAGGAGAGAACTTATAGAATCCATTGTCCTCAAGAAACTGTCTAAACAAATAATGTATTAATGTTATAACACCCTTATCACTCTTGGACCAAAACCTTTTGTCAGTATCTTCTTCTTCTACTGATCTTATAGTAGAAGCCGCTACAGCATCTTCAATACCTGACTCAACTAATTGAAGACGAATTTCTTTTTTTGACACTCCGCGTTTTAATTTAACCCTAATCTGATTAACCTTATCCTCATTCTCATAATACTTAGAGCCATGATTTTGAGTTTGTGAGTATGCAGAGTTTATAGTAGTCTGTATTTCACTCATTGTGAAATCACTACTCTGAAACTGAGTCATGATATATTCTGTTAACGACTTAGTAACTCCGTAGTCATTAAAGGCCGCAGCCAATATGTATACGTTATTGTTTCTCTCGCCATCAACTATGCCATACTTCTTAGTCCACCACTTCATAAGTATCTCTACTATCTTGTTCTCATTAGTGATAGGTATCGTAGGCCTAGATGAATTCTTATCTACAACCTTATACTCCTGCTCCTCTATCTTAGTCCAGGTGTTTGAGTTTTCGTTTATATGAACTAATGGGTCATACGACTCATAACAAACTCTAGATATGTTTTTACTAGTCTTATCAAAGTAATCAGAATTAAAATATCTTTCTAGTGATATGAAATAGTTTTTATGGTTTTTTGGTTCTTTAGGTATCTTAATAATAGCCTTTAAACCATTTCCACTAGGTGATACAAATACAGAGTAAACGTATTTATCTTTTGATAGCCTTTCTTTTTCAGCTGTCATATCTTTCTTGGTTTTATAACCATCGAAATCTAAACATATAAAACCACTATGCTCAATCAAGCTATCATCACTTCTCTTATTGAATGTTCCTGAAAAACATATAGCAGGTAAACTCTTTTTAAGTTCTTGCCTAACCTCTTTGTTCTTCTCTGATCTAATCTGTTTAATCAAATCTTTTGACTTACCTTCCTTTATTCTTTCAAGGATAGAGTTCAAGTCTCTGAAGAAGGGAGTGGAGGTGTCCCTTATATTTCTAAATATAGTAATACTGTTATGTTGCATATGCTGACTTTTTTTTCTATATACTCTTTATATAGTTTTATTAATATTATTTATTTTATTTTATATATCTAAGGAAAAAACTAAGCATTCTTAACATAGATAAAAGAAAAGAAAAGGGGCTATTAACCCCTAATCTATTCTATTAGAGTGTATTAGAATGGTAAATCTGACTCTTGAACAGGTGCTTGGTTAGGAGCTGTGTCCACGCCATTAGTCTGTTTCTTAGGAACAAACTGGTCAAGCTCAATATAAGCTGTACCTGCCTTGCTGTTAAGAACATTTAGATTAACCCATCCATTCTTATCATGGGCTTTTAAAAACTCAATAGCGCTCTCAACTTTTACACTGATGTTACCTATTACGAAATCGGGTGCGTTCTCTCTTCTCTTGAAGATAAAACCGTCTGCAAAAATTTTGTCTTGTGACATATTTAATGGTATTTATTTGGTAGCTTAGTTGGAGAAGCTACTCTGACTCCTTTATTAAAATTGTTCGTACTCAACAAACTGTGTGAGGTCTTTCTCTGCATCTTCAGCAAAGAACTTCTTATACATCTCTACAGCTCTTATAACCTTGTCTCTACCTCTTAGTAAGGTTTCTTCACTTGGCTTTGCTATCTTAAGCATTAAGGTCTTCTTATCTACTATATAGAACTCAACAGGCTTACCAAATAGTTGTTGGTATATGTATGCCTGACTATCATAGTTGTAGTCATTAGCACTCCACTTAAACTTGTTGATGTCTCCAGAGGTCTTGATGTCAATCACCTTGTCCTTTGTTACAATATCAGCCTTACCCTTCCAAGTCAAGCCAAACAACTCAGTAACAGCGGGCTGCTCATATATGTTAGTTGACTCATAGATATCTGTATGCATTACAAAGTTAGACTTCATTGAGTCTACCCAAGTATTAATAGTGTCCACCTCTTTACTTAACAACACATCGTATGGATGCAAATCGTTAGCTGTAATGTACTCTTTAAATACTTTGGTTGATCTTGTTGAAGCCTCTACTATTTTGTAGTTAGGAAGCTTCTCAGGCTCTAACATTGCTGTGTGGAAGTAACCCCCCATTATTAATGGAAGTCCTTTCTCGTTCTTTCTAAATTGCCTAGGGTTTTTTAGTAGGTTATATATATCTGAGTTAGATAGATATTGTTTACCAAAGTCTCCGTAGTATTTAGAGTCGTCTCTTAACTGTTCTATTATATTACTTGACATAGGCTGATAATTCTTTTTTGATTGCTGTAGGTATAATGTATTTAGTTTCTAGTGTCTTAACTATTGAAGACAACGACTTAGTGTTGTTTGCCTTAACATAGTTTACTACGTCATTCCACTTATCACTGGTCTTCTTAAGTGTAGGCTTAGACTCTTGCTTAACAGCAGGTGCTGCCTCACTAATGTCTACTAAATCTTCGCCTGCCCATAAAGATAATCCCAATCCATGCATAGCAATAGCCTTAACCGTACTACGTTGTATGGTCTTGTTTACTGCAAATGATGTGATCTTATCTATTGTAAGTGATTGGTTGTTGTGTCCCATTATAGGTAGGTAGTCAATATGCTCTACACCCTCTATTGTTACACCAACTTTTACATAACCTGTTTTACCATCTGTAAAGAAGTTTAACTCAGTTGCCTCTGACTCATATACCTTTCGGTTTGCATCAGGGTATTGGTCTTTTACCATAGCCCAGGCATACGCCCAAGATAAGTAATCAAACCTTCCTTTCTTTTCTAATCTATCCTTAACATTAAGCGCTGCTAATGTTTTGAATGTTGTCTTGTTTCCCATTGTTGTTTTTGTTTTTGTTGTCATTTATTTAATTTTAGAAATTTTACTATACTTATTTATTAATTCACCTCTTCTAACCTTCATAGACTTGTAATGTTTTTTATTGTTCCTGCTGTTGATTTCTTTCTTTATGCTTTTATTTAAAGCATCTATCCTATCTAAGTAGGATTTTCTTAAAACATCTACAACACCTCCTCTAAATCCATTGGATAAAAATGAGTCGTATAGATGCTCTTCTATCTCCTCATATTCTAACCCAAAGGTTATAGTATTGAGTATTTTTATTTCATCACGCATCTTAACAACCTTAATACCTTTATAAATGTATGCCTGTTTGTTTCCATAAGACATGTCTACAGAGACATTATCTTCAATGACCTGTTGCCATATATCTAAAAGGGTATATGTTCTAGTCATTAAATTTCTCTATGCAGTTTTCAATTAAGTCCCATACATCTTTGTCTGTAGACTTGTTTATCTTTTCAATACCATAGTCAATGTTCTGTCTAGTAACATCAAAGCCATTGCTTTTCATTAGGTTTCTGATGTCCACTATCTTCATTGGTCTTTTAGTACATATGTAGTACAGTATGTACCTTGGAATAGAGAATCTTATCTCTCTGGTATTGGAAAATAACTCGTCTCTTGTAATGCCACACTCCTCACATACGAAGTTGGCATACAGATTAAATATTCTGTTCTTCATTTTTTTCAGTATTAGTATCGTTAGAAATAAAGCCCCAAGAAAATGGCGCTTGAATAATGGGGAGTGAGTTCAACTCTCCCTCTCTTTGTTTAATGAACTCTTCACTTGATCTTCCCATCAGTATAGAATTTAATTATTATTATTACAAATATACATTTTATTTTATAAATAAGAACTATTTATTTGCTTTTTTTACTTCATCAATAGAATCAAAAAGATCTATTTGATAGTTTATATCTTGCTCCTCTGGCTTTCTTTCTTCTAAATCATTTACACCACAAAAACCATTACATTCAAACAATGGCTTAGGCTCTCTGCCCTTCATCATTGTTATATCTTTTACATCTGGGTAATCAGGATGAGGTTTTAAAAACACTAACCCACCACCCTTGCTTTGATCCTTGAGCATTGTAACAGGTGTTCCCTTTAGCTTTGTTAGGTCATGTTCTACCTTACCCATAGCCTCAAACTTTTCAGGGAAATCTCTCTTCATTTTTTGCCAGTAACCTATACCTCCTTGAACACATCCTGTTTTAAAACAATTGTTGTTTAAGAATCCCATCTTGTACATTACAGGAACTTCTATTCCCGAATCTTGAATTATATTAATGCAATCTTTTTTTGAGTAGTAATGCATTAGTAAAGGGAATATAGGTTTAGCTCTAGAGTGATTGAGCTTCATTCCTTTAGCTCTTCTAGTCTCATCAACATCAAAGCCAAAGGCCTGATATGTAAACTCATTGTTCTTTTCCCACTTCTCCCTAGCATTTCTTTTTAGTTCAGAAGAACACACAGCTCCATGAGCAACATTTAAAGACTTGTGCTTTGTCCAAACATCTTGGATTTTTTCATACTTGTCTCCTATATTACTAATGGTTTCTATATCAATACCATACCATTGTTCACAGTCTTTTTTAAATCGGTACGTATCTTCATGTTCGTTATGGGTGTCTATAAATATAACCCTAACTCTTTCTTTGCCATAAGTGTCAATACATATTTTACACGTAACAGCAGAGGTAACTCCTCCTGACCACCACGCAATAATGTCTTTTTGTTTTTCCATATTATACAAATTTACATTTTATTTTATTAATAGAAACTATTTATTTGCTTTTCTTTATTTATGTTTTTAAGTATATACTCGATTACTTTGACTGTCCAACCATTACCAATCATCTTATACCTTTGTGCATTAGACACACCCTCAGTATAATTATCTGGCACTGTTTGCAGTCTCTCACACTCTATTGGTGTGAGCTTCCTCCAATTATATTTCTCATTTATAATTCCCTGACTCGTATCTGCTGATTGAAGACAGTGGGCTTTATCTTTTAACAACCTACCTCTTCTAGTGGCGCTATTAGGATACTGTATGTCAATCCCCTCACCAATACCTGCTGCAACATAACCTTTCTTAGTGGCTTCAGGAAAACAAACCTTATCTCCTATTCTTATCATAGTGCGCTGGCTTCTCTCTATACTATTCCACCAAGTAGCACCTGCATACTTAGCCGTTAAGCAATAGGCTTTGCCTTTATTAGTTACCATCCTCTCATCAACCGTAGAGCCTTTAAGCTCTCCTTCTGTTTGAATGATATCTTTTAGCTTTATGCGTTGGTCAACAGGATTAAGAAGATAAGGTATGTTAGTCCAATAGTATCTCTTTCTAGTTTGTGCAGATAATACTGCTGAGTCTATATAAATAGGCTGCACACCTAAGTACTTAGATATTATATCTCTGCTGTCGCTGTTCATCTTGACATTCTCCAATAAGAAATACTTTGGCTTGCATTCTTTTATGAGCCTAACAAACTCAAAGAACAACTTACTTCTAGGGTCTTCAAAGTCAAGCCCCTTACCTGCCCTACTAAACCCCTGGCATGGACTTCCACCCATAATAAGGTCAATACGTTTTGAATTAGGAATGTCTACTATATACTTTGATTCCTTTTCTCTTACCAAACAGCCTCTATAATCAGAGTAACTTAGCTTGGTAACGTCTCCAACATGAACCATGTTGGGGTAGTTCTTCTTAGCTATTTGTATAGCATACTTGTCAATCTCAGAGGCAAAGTAGTTGTCTACTTTAATGCCTAGATTGTTGAGGGCTATCTGTCCACAGGACATGCCATCGAATAATGATAATACATTCATTGTATCTTATTGTTTTGAGCGTTAATAATCTCACCATATGGCGCTTCTTTCTTCCATCTCCTAGCCTCTTGTAAATCAAATGTATACCTAGTCCTAACCAGGATACTATCTTTAGAGTTAGAGAGTTTTACTTTAAACAGTTGGTCTTTTACCATAATTATTAATTTTAAGTTACCTCCTTGGAGGGGCGTCTTTCCGTCCTGTCAGTCTTGCTGTAATTTATGAGTTCATGTAGAGCTACATTAAACTCCCACGCCACCTCACTTTAACTTGTTAAGCATTACAACGGCCTACATTAGCGACAACTAAGGATTGTATTTTGGCGTGTTTAATTTTATTAAACTAAATTTATTGTTTCGTTTGTATCAATAGAAATTGTTGTTCCATAATACTTATTACTTTTTCTTGCTTTTCTTGCGCCACATGATGCCCTGCAAGATGTCAACAGCATTGACAATATAACTAATACTACTACTAAAACTTTTGATTTGTAATTCATAATTATTTATTTATTTATTATTAAATTAAATGAACTCATATTTTTACACATATGAGTGTGAACAATATATTATAATTCTTTTATAGCTTCTTCTAGTGTGTCTCCAAGATATTCATCTAGGCTGCCCCATCCATAGTACCCCTTTTTGTAATTACCTATACTATTCTGGTAATCATTTTCAAGGAAGTATATGTCATTGTGATCTGTTTCTTCCCAATCAGGTGTGTCCCACTCCAATGTGCGTACATCTTCACCATCAACAATCTCAAACTCAGCACCCCAACCCTGCTCCTCCTCATAGTAGTAGTCAAAGGTTGGTATGTCTTTCATAAGCATATCCATAATATATCCCGACACAGGCCCCCAAGCTGTAGTGAATCTGTACGTACCATTATCCCACTCGTTATCGTAGCAGCCCCACTTAGTACCCCAATACTTATACGCCCAGTCGTACCAATTATCTGCATCATACTTATCAAGTAACATCTTTTGCCTGTCTATGGTCAATGGGTATGATTTGAAATCATCTGTCTTGTTCTTCTCCATCTGCTTGTCATACTCTGATTGGGTTACAATCCTAGCAGGACTTGATGTGTTGATTAGCTCATCAGGCATGGGCTTGTAGTATCTACATAGCCCCACCTTAGCTATTTCTTCTAACTTCTTACTGTACTTCTCTGACACAGTTATCTGTGCGTAAACGTGATTTGGCATTTGATTTAGATTTAAATTAATTAATTGTTTAACATGCAGCCCACCCAATGAATACATAGTGTGTGTCTGTCTCATAATACTTGCACTCTCTCTTGTCTATATTATCCAATGCCTCCTCATAGGCATCGTCATCTTTAGGCTCGGATATTTTTCCCTCCAATGAACACGTTGATATTGTACCATTGTACGGGTCGTGTCCATGCTCATACGTTTCTTCCTCCCTCAATAATTGGTAGGCTTCTCTTGCTGATTTGTACTGTTTCTTACTCGCATCGTAATGTATACTATTTGCTCCCATAATTTAATTGTTTAATTGATTAATAAATTCTACTACTGCTTGGTATGCTTTATCTTTATCACAAGTCATAACTGCATCTGCAATGTGTTTACTCATATGTTCTTGATAACACTTATCAATCACTGGCATCAGCCAATCCCATGAAGTGCGGTATTGTGCTTGTTCATACACATCTACATT
>TARA_R110001592_G_scaffold363250_1_pt1 | contig 11391 bp, 9 predicted proteins | sample TARA_R110001592 | Tara Oceans TARA_R110001592 (sample SAMEA4398387) | marine metagenome | biome: Polar Biome; feature: [SRF] surface water layer (ENVO:00010504); material: water (ENVO:00002006), including particulate matter (ENVO:01000060) such as... | depth 5 m | reverse complement strand
TTCCCGCTTACACTCAAAGAGACTGCGGGGGTTACCCGTGTTGAATTATTGAAGTTTATGGATGAGGCGAAAGTAGGCACTCGTTTATTGTTTGCTGGTAACTTAACTCGTCAACCTTACTTTGAAAACATTGAGTATCGAATACACGGCGACTTGACGGTAACTGATCGAATTATGAATCAAACGTTTTGGGTTGGGGTTTACCCTGGACTAACAACAGATCATCTTGATTATATTGTTAGTAAGTTTGAAGAGTTTTTTGGTTTGAACTTTTAATTAGGGAAAGAGTAAGATTTCTTACTCGTTTTAATATGATTGTATTTATTTCAGGTGCTTCAGGTTATTTAGGTTCTCACTTATCTAAAGCGCTTTCAGAGAAACATCAGGTTGTTGCTCTGTTAAGAGCTTCATCATCTAGGCAGAGACTGAAAGGTTTCCCTATTGATATTATTAATCATGATGAAGATGGAGAGCTAGAGAAGGCATTTAAGACGTATGCCCCTGATGTTGTAATTAATACAGCTGCATTATATGGCCGTAAAGGTGAATCAATATCTTCATTAGTTAATGCAAATATTGATTTTCCAATTCAACTGTTAGCTTTGGCAAGTAAGTATAAGAGTAAAGCATTTATTCATACGGGTACTTCTTTGCCAGATAGTGTATCGCCTTATGCATTAACAAAAAATACCTTTGTTAAACTCGCCGAATTTAATAAAGAAGGTCCTATTAAATTTATTAATGTAGCTTTAGAGCACTTTTATGGCCCTAAAGATGACAATAGTAAATTTACATCATACGTTATCAATGCATGTATTGCCGGTGAGAACCTTGCTTTAACCGAGGGCCTTCAACAGCGAGATTTTATTTATATTGATGATGTTGTTACTGCTTATAAAACTATTATTTCAAATATTGATAAGTTAGAACTATTCGAGACAGTACCAGTAGGATCAGGGAATGCGCCGACAGTCAGAGAGTTAGTTGAAATGATACATGCCTGTAGTCATTCAAAATCAACACTTGAATTTGGTGCTGTAGCAATGAGGGCGAATGAACTGATGTATAGCTGTGCGGATACGACTAAATTAGAGCAATTAGGCTGGCTTCCAAAATACTCTTTAGAATCTGGCGTTAATGTCACATTAACAGGAAAAGAATAATGAAGTTATTAATTACGGGTGGGTGTGGTTTTTTAGGCAGTAATTTAGCCTCTCATGGCATTAAACAGGGTTATGAAGTAACGGTGTTTGATAATCTTTCAAGGTTAGGTGCAACTGAAAACTTAGAATGGTTGAAGGGTCAGGGAAATATTGATTTTGTACATGGAGATATTCGTAATAAAAATGACGTGACCAGATTGATAAAAAATGAACAACCTGATGCCATATTCCATTTAGCCGGACAAGTGGCGATGACAACATCTATTGACAATCCTTATATGGACTTTGAAGTGAATGTAGGCGGTTCAGTTAATGTACTAGAAGCAGTTCGCTTATATTCACCTGAAAGTTCTGTGTTCTACTCATCTACAAATAAAGTGTATGGCGATCTTGAGCAATTTATGTACCGCGAAATGGATACTCGTTACGAATGTATTGAAAAACCGAACGGCTTTGACGAAGCAATAAGTTTAGACTTTCATTCACCCTATGGTTGCTCTAAAGGTGCGGCAGACCAATATTTATTGGATTATGCAAGAATGTTTGGTTTGAAAACAGTTGTTTTTCGACATTCTTCAATGTACGGCGGGCGGCAATTTGCAACCAGTGATCAAGGTTGGGTTGGGTGGTTTTGTCAAAAGGCAATCGAAGCTAAGCAAGGTAGGCAGGAAAAAAACTTTACTATATCTGGTAATGGCAAACAAGTAAGGGATGTTTTACACGCTTCAGATATGATTTCACTATACTATACAGGTTTGAAAAATGTAGAGTTAATGAAAGGGCAAGCCTTTAATGCTGGAGGAGGATTTTCTAATAGTCTATCACTTCTCGAACTGTTTAGCTTATTGGAGGATATTACGGAGGCCAAATTGAAATACGATATATTACCAGTTCGTTCAAGTGATCAGAAAATATTTGTAGCAGATGTGTCAAAACTAAAAAATACAATTGGCTGGGCTCCGAAAGTGTCTCCTCGCGAAGGTGTCGTGGATATGGTGAATTGGCTTACTAAATAATGCTGAATATATTTAAAAGAGGTTTACGATTTGAAATAACGGCTGGAATCTTTTTTAGAGTATTAGCGATAATATGCAGCTTGATAAGCATGCCAATCATGCTGAAATTAGTTGAAAACAATTATTTAGGGATATGGTTTACCATAGTTGGTATTTTACAGTGGGTGACCCTTTTTGATTTTGGTATCACTTCTGGCGCAAGAAACAAAATAGCTAAATTAAGAGCCAACGGTAACCACAAAGAAATTCAAAAGGTGGTATCTGAGACCTACGCAAGTTTAATGGTTGTAACTGCATTTGTCTGTTTTATACTTGTTTTGGGGGCTGTTTATTTACCAATAAGTTCGATTATTGGCAACCTAACTCAAGAAGAACTTACAATCAGATCTGTTTTGGTAATAGCAATAGTTTCTGTAGGTATTAATTTTGTTTTTTCTTTTTCTTACCAAATTTATGCTGCCTACGAACAACCCTTATATTTTTCATTATCTGGTTTTTTAATAAGTTTTATATTTCTGGTTTTGATCACTATTAACCTGGTATTTAATTTTACGGGAATTTATATAATATTATTTAGCTATGTGTTTTCACTATTAATTAGTAATTTTGCCATAACTTTTAAACTTTTTATTGATAAACCAGAAATTAAACCCAATTTGAACTTTTTTTCACCTAACTTTACGTCGGGGGAAGCTAGTTTCGGCATCAAGATATTTGTAATTCAAATTTGTGCCCTTGTATTATTTACTACGATAAAGTTAGTGGTAAGTTGGCAATTAGGCCCGTCAGAGGTTGTCGTATTTGAAGCTGGCTTCAGATTGATTTCAGTGATAATCCTCTTTCATACTATTGTGATGAATAGCTATTGGTCGACCTTTACCGTTGCATATGAGCGGTCTGAATGGGAAAAGATAAGAGGGGTTATGGTTCGGCTGATGTATCTAATGATTCCAATTATATTTTTTTCAGTTGCATATGTATTTATGGCCCCTTGGTTTATCGAACTTTGGATGGGTAAAGATATAGTTGCTTCTGACAGCGTTTACCTGTCTTTGGCCATTTTTATGGTTCTGAGTTGTTGGTCAAATATATTTGCCTATTTTGTTAATGGTATAGGGCGAGTGACTCCACAAATGTACAGTGCTGTATTTGCCGCAATAATTAATATACCGCTAAGTATATTGCTTATTAATACGTTTAATCTTGGTTTATCAGGTGCTATTTATTCTACCTGTATATCATTGTTGTTTTTCTCCGTAATTGGCCCTGTTCAAGTCATCAGTTTGTTAAAAGGTAAAGTGTAAAATAATGTCTAAAAGCGTCCCCCTTGTAAGTATATTAATTTTCAATAAATGTAATAAATAATCATATAAGGTAAGTTATGTCTGAGCTGGTTAGCATTTTAATACCTGTATTCAATAGAGAAAATTTAATTGAAGAAACATTACTAAGTGCATTAAATCAAACGTATAGCAACATTGAAATTATAGTAGTAGATAATGCAAGTACTGATAACACGTGGCAAGTAATCGAAAAAATAGCACTTAACGACTCTCGAATTAAATGTTTTAGAAATAGCGAAAATATAGGCCCGGTAAGAAATTGGATGCGTTGCATTGATGAAGCTACTGGTATCTATGGGAAAATTCTCTGGTCCGATGATTTAATACATAGTGAGTTTATAGAAGAAACACTGCCTTATCTGCAAAATGATGATGTTGGCTTCGTCTATACAATGACTGAGATATTTATTGATGGTACCGATAAAAAAACTGAACACTTCCATATTGGTGATACAGGCATTTATGGCAGTGAACAGTACGTGCAGGGTGTTATTTTCGATGGTAGATACCCGGTTTCGCCTGGTTGTGCTATTTTCAGGTTAAATGATCTGAAATTAAATTTACTTGTTGATATACCAAATTCAGTAGACAGTGATTTTTCAATGCATGCAATTGGAAATGATTTACTTATTTTTTTATTAACAGCTAGTCAGTACAAGAAGTTTGCATATATTGATAAGGTATTATCAAGCTTTAGGGCTCATGATGGTTCCATATCAATTAGCTCTGCAGATGGAAAGTTGCCACTGCATTATACATTGGCAACAGCTTACTTTATAGAAAATAAACGGAAAGATTTAATAGAGAAATTTAATGTTTTAATCAGACTACACCTGATTAGATACAGAAAATCCAATAAGTACGGAATGAATAAAGTTAGTGATTTTTATTGTACTAATGTCAATTACAGGGTGGATCTTTCTTTTCTATTCTTAAAGATCAAAAATAAAGTACTTAAACTTATTAAGCAATCTAAAATTGATCCCATATCATAGTGTTACCATTTATGCTTTAGTGTTATTAATAGGAAGCTTATGAGTTCATTTTCATACCCTAAGATTACTGTAATTACAATTTGCTATAATTGCTTTAAGGGTTTTTTGGATACAGTGATGTCTGTTAGGCATCAAAATTATATGAATGTCGAGCATGTAGTAATTGATGGGGGGTCTGTGGATGAAACACCTGCTTATTTGACTGAGAATAAAGAATTGTTTTCTTATTCTGTAAGTGAACCTGATTCTGGTATCTACCATGCTATGAATAAAGGCCTGGAGCACGTAACTGGTGAGTGGGTTATTTACCTTAATGCAGGAGATGTGTTTATTTCTGATACCATTTTAAATGAAATGGTTGCTGAGTATTTATGTAAATACAGTGAGGGCATTTGTACTGGTAAAGTTAATTTATATAAAAATGGGGTTTCATTAAATATGACTCACCCAAGGGGGGGGGGGATAAAGAGAATCTTCTCTTGGGGAATTGTATTGCGCATCAAGCTAGTTTTATTCATCATACTGTATTTAACAGGGTTGGTAATTGGGCTGAACATTTCAAAATAAATGGGGATTATGATTTTTGGATTAGGGCTAAAAAATACGGCATTTCATTTCATCATAATGAAATAGCATTGGCTAATTTTGATTATGACGGTATATCCTCTCAAAGAAATAACTATATATTATCTTTAAAAGAGCAGCTCTCTATTCTACTATACTATCAGTATTTATCAGTCGTTGACGCTTGTTTTCAATATGTAAAGAAAAGTTTAATGTATCACGTGAAAACGCTTGTAAGGTTTTTGCTTGGGTTAAAATAGTATATTTTTTATTTAACGGTAATTATTTTGAGTATTCTTACAATAATAGTGGATGGCAGAGCCTTGCAAGGTAATATTACCGGAATAGGAAAATTTTTACTTTCTGCACTTCAGTCTTTTTCAAAATTGAATGTAACTTGCATTATTTTGCATAATAAAGAAATAAATGAAGAGGTAGAAACACAGCTCCAATTGTTAGGTCATCAAGTATATCTAGATCATAGTATATTTTGTAAAAACTCATTTGCATGGGTTTTGTTTCGATTACCATTTCTTTTAAGCAAGTTTGATTTTGATTTTATATGGTTCCCAAATAATTTTGGCACTTTTTTGTTAAATAGGAAACGCCGGGTATTATTAACAGTTCATGATTCTGTTTATTTGGACTATCCATTTACAATGAATTGGCCGGAGAAACTGCTTTCATGGCTAATGTTAAAGCGTTCAATACGCAATGCAGATATCCTCTGGTTCATATCTGAGTATACCAAAAGCAGGTATGTTGAATCATTTGATATTGGGCATGCCAAGATAGTAATGGGTAGTGATATTGATAGGGCACTTTTTAATGAAGAAAATCGACTTGCAAGCACTAAAGATACACTTTCTAAGTATAATGTGAATGGGCGTTATTTATTGTTTGTGGGGACTACAGAGCCAAGAAAAAATTTAAAGTTTTTAGGTGAAATTAGTAAGGAAATAAGTCAGCTCGGATTATCTATAATAGTTGTCGGAACAAAGGGGTGGGGAGGTGGAGGGGGTGATTTTATTTACCCAGGTTACGTCAGTGATTCGGATTTGCCTGCTTTTTACAAGTTTGCCGATCTATACGTATCGACTTCATTACATGAAGGATTTGGTCTCCCTCTGGTTGAGGCGCAATCTATGGGGGCTCCAGTAGTCTGTGCTAATAATTCTGCACAACCTGAGGTTATTGGTGAAGGGGGCGTGACTGTAACTGGCTGGAAACATGATGCGTGGATTTTGGCAATCAAGGAGGTAATCAAAAATAAAAATTACTATTCGTGTTTATCTTTGGAAAATTCAAAAAAATTTTCTATGGACAAGGTTTGTCAAAATATTATTGATACCTATTATGAGATTTGAATTATACAGACTTACTTTACTGGATAGTTACTGATTATGATTGAGGGTATCTTTTTTACTTTGAACCTTTTGATGTTTCCAATATTGATCTTATCTATATTGGAATTTCAAAGGAGACATTGGGGGTTGGGGGTAGTTAACCCCCTTTCTTTGAATTTCGTGATTTTTTTTCCTGTTGAAATATCCAAGACTATTCTAGGCCCATATTTTTTATTAAATGATGGTCTTTGGGGCTGGTACTACCAATACGCTTTATTAATGGAAAATATTTCACTTTTTTGTACCTTAATAATTACTGTATTTTTTTTATTGTTTCTGAAGCAACAGTCTAGCTTTGCGTCTATCCCGCTTAGAATAAGGTCATATAATTATTCTCTTACAAAACTGAAGTTTCTTGAATATTCTTTCATAATAGTAGCATTTTTGTTTTTCTATGTTATGTCGAGTCACAGCTTTAGTTTTTTCGAATGGTTACTTCATCCAAGAACTGGTTACCAGTTACATAGAGCGGGGGTCGGAAGCCTTTATGCATTTAGTCTAACTAGTCTATCCATTGCATTTGTTATTGGTGTTTTTCGTGTGTCATATATGTATCAAAGAATCTATAAAATATTTATTTATATTTTTATCGTTTACTTCTTTGGTTCTAAAGGTTTTGTTATTTCATTTTTTATTTTTGGTGCAATAGTTCTTTGGTTTTTTAAGTATAAGAGGTTAAATTTGTTTATTGCGCTTACAGGAATAATTGTAACTTCTGCAGTTGTGTATAATCTATTCAGTTCTCTAGGTAAAATGGACTTGATGGTCGTTTTTTCATATTTTGATTACTATGTTAATAGTGCAAAATTTTATAAGGCTATTGCAGATGGATCCCTAAGTTTATTTAATGGAAAAGTATTCATCACTGATTTTTGGTCTCTTGTACCTCGGGGGCTTTATCCTGATAAACCATTTGTATATGGTTTTCTCCATGTGAATGAATTTTTTTATCCAGGCGCAGCTGCTTTAACTAATACTCCTGCTTTTGGTGGTCCAACAAAACCATATGCCGATTTCGGTGTTCTAGGGGTTATCATTTTTTCTATATTTAATTTTACCTATATTTTTTCATTATATTTATTAAATTGCCTTTTTAGATTCGGCAACATTTTTAAAGACAGGTATCGAAGCTCATACATTTTTCTTTTCATTCTTTGTTTTTCTCCAACCTATTTGGTTTTTATACCAGGATCAATCGGCTTCTTTATGAGTATTGCTTTGTTATTTTTTATTATTTTATTTGCAAGGTTAACTTGGAATGGAAGGAGTCATGCTAACATGGTCTAATACTCGATCCTCACGTTTTTGAAAAAATAATCGATACACTCATGCTGCATATTTATATTTCAGAAAATCCGTTGATTCCAATTTACCCAAATTTCTTGAAACCATATGCTTTTTAGATTTCTCAAAATTTAACAAATTCTCATTCATTATCAAAAATCTTTCGTTCTAATTCCTCATGTGGGTTACCCCCCGTGTAAGGATAGAGGGGGCGGTGGTTCAATTAGAGCTGATGAAGGTAGCAAGGAGTTGTGTAATTATTTCCGGCGAATATAGAGCGTCGTCTAGGCGAATTTGCTAAATGACTGTTTGACTTATTGAGTAAACTCTAAGTATCATTTTTCTGATGTTTGGCGCTGGATCAAAGAGTAAAAAGACGATGAAGGGCTGCTATTTCGAAGCAATGGAAAACTGACTTACAAACCAGAAGTAATTCGAAAGCGTAATGCTCGTTTATTGATCAGCATAAGAAGACATGGCCAATTTAAACAATGCAACAACCAGAGCGATTGGCTTCAATAAGCAAAAGTTATAGAGTGTTAAATTCGAGCATGGCGTAAAGTGAATAACTTTTTTATCGGGCAGCAGTGTTTGTTGTTAATAGGTTGAGGTCAGGTTGTGAAAAACATAATTTCGTGGTTGATTTTTGAAAATCAACTTCCTGTATGTTAATGATAAAGTATAATATTCATACTGAACCTAGAATTAACTTTTTTGGTTTAAGTAGTTATTATTAGATTGGATCAGTTTATGATACATATTGATGGGATAATTTTTCATTTACAAACCGCAGGAGGGATTAGTGTTTACTTTAAAGAACTATTGAAATTCATTGAGAGAGAGAGTGTGCTGTATGAGGTGGGAATTTATAGCAAAAACGGGTCCAATTTAAAAAATTCAACATTTATCGATCCATTAAAATTTGAGCGTTATCGCTCTTGCCATATACCTTCAACTTCAAAACTATTTCATTCAAGTTACTATAGGTTGCCAGACCGTCGTGATGTTCCTGTAGTGACTACGGTTCATGACTTTACATATGAGAAATTTATAAAAGGGCCTCGAAAGTGGATTCATTCCTGGCAGAAACAACATGCCATTCTCAATTCAGATGCAATTATATGTATTTCAGAAAATACGGCTAAAGATCTTCTGATTTACATGCCTAAAGTTGATGAAAAAAAAATACATGTAATTCATAATGGCGTGTCATCTGTTTTTATGCCTAAGGCGTGTTCTGATAATGTGAGCAGTCCGTTTGTGCTGTTTGTTGGTGCTCGTGGGGAGTATAAGAATTTTAAGATGGCTTTACAGGCATTAAGTTTAAATCCAGGAGTCAATCTATTGTGTGTTGGTGGCGGGAGTTTCACTGCCCAAGAAACTTCACTTATATCTACTTATCTTGACGGACGGTGTGAATGGGCTGGATTTGTTGAGGAAAGTCAATTAAATCTGTTGTATAATCAAGCAGTTTGTCTGCTTTATCCATCATTATATGAAGGGTTTGGAATTCCAGTTCTTGAAGCAATGCGTGCAGGGTGTCCTGTAGTTGCTGTAAACTCGTCTTCTATACCCGAGGTTGCGGGTAGTTCTGCAATTTTAGTAGATAATGTAAATCCAACTGAACTTTCTGAAGCGGTAAGTCTTTTGATGAGTGGTAATGTAAGAAAAGGGTATATTGAATCCGGCTTTAAGCAAGCAAACAAATTTTCATGGGATAATTGTTTCGAAAAAACATTATCCTTATATAAAAAGTTAATGTAGAAATTTCAATTTTTGATAAAGGTTTGGGTAATGGAAAAAAAAGTAGCATTAATAACAGGAATTACAGGACAAGATGGATCTTATTTAGCTGAATTCTTATTAGAAAAAGGCTACGAAGTTCACGGCATTAAACGCAGAGCATCGTCATTCAATACAGAGCGCGTTGACCATATTTATCAAGACCGCCATGAAGGCAAAACAAATTTTCACCTTCATTATGGCGATCTGACTGATTCCTCTAATCTTACTCGAATTCTCAAAGAAATAGAGCCAGATGAAGTATATAACCTCGGTGCGCAGTCGCATGTGGCGGTGTCATTTGAGGCACCAGAATATACTGCCGACGTGGATGCCATGGGAACGCTTCGCTTATTAGAGGCTATTCGTTTTCTTGGGCTTGAAAAGAAAACACGTTTTTATCAGGCATCTACTTCAGAACTTTATGGCTTAGTACAAGAAATCCCCCAAAAAGAGACGACACCTTTTCACCCGCGTTCACCTTATGCGGTGGCAAAAATGTATGCCTACTGGATCACGGTTAATTATCGTGAAGCCTATGGTATGTATGCTTGTAATGGTATTTTGTTTAATCACGAGTCGCCTCGACGTGGTGAAACCTTTGTAACGAGAAAGATTACCCGTGCCATTGCCAATATTGCACAAGGATTACAAACCTGTTTGTACCTGGGCAACATGGATTCACTTCGTGACTGGGGTCATGCAAAAGACTATGTGCGTATGCAATGGATGATGTTACAGCAAGAAACAGCGGATGATTTTGTTATTGCCACAGGTAAGCAGATTTCGGTGCGTGAATTTGTTCGCATGTCTGCCCAAGAAGCAGGTATTGAACTTGAATTTACAGGTGAGGGTGTTGAGGAAATTGCCATTGTGAAATCAATCACGGGTGATAATGCAACTTCTGTTAATGTTGGTGATGTCATTGTTCGTGTTGATCCGGCTTATTTCCGACCAGCTGAAGTTGAAACGCTCTTAGGTGATCCAACAAAAGCAAAAGAAATATTAGGCTGGGTGCCAGAAATTACTGTCGAAGAAATGTGTGTCGAAATGGTTCAAAATGATTTACAGAACGCCAAGCGACATGCGTTGCTTAAACAGCACGGGCATAATGTTTCAATTGCCATGGAAAGCTAAGGGTTATTATGTCGTTATTATTGGATGCTAAAATATTTGTTGCCGGCCATCGTGGCATGGTCGGTTCTGCGATTATTCGCCAGCTTCAGGAGCAAGGCTATACTAATATAGTCACGCGTACACGCAGTGAATTAGATTTGGTAAATCAACAAGCCGTGGCTGATTTTTTTGCCCAGGAAAAGCCTTCTGCTGTGTACTTGGCAGCTGCAAAAGTAGGGGGTATTCATGCAAATAATACTTTCCCAGCTGAATTCATCTATGAAAATATGATGATGGAAGCAAATATCGTTCATCAGGCATATGTGAACGGCGTTAAAAAACTATTATTTTTAGGTTCTTCTTGTATTTATCCGAAGCTGGCTCAACAGCCAATGAAGGAAACGGCTCTTTTAACAGGTATTTTAGAGCCAACGAATGAACCTTACGCAATATCCAAGATTGCCGGTATCAAGCTCTGTGAATCTTATAATCGTCAATATGGTGTTGATTATCGTAGCGTCATGCCTACCAACTTATATGGCCCGAATGATAATTTCCATCCGGAAAATAGCCATGTGATTCCAGCCATGTTACGTCGTTTCCACGAGGCAGTTTTATCAGATGCAGAAAAGGTAGTTGTTTGGGGTTCTGGTAAGCCCATGCGTGAGTTTTTATATGTTGATGATATGGCAGCGGCGTCTATTTACGTGATGAATCTAGAT
>TARA_R110001592_G_scaffold66126_2_pt1 | contig 11395 bp, 7 predicted proteins | sample TARA_R110001592 | Tara Oceans TARA_R110001592 (sample SAMEA4398387) | marine metagenome | biome: Polar Biome; feature: [SRF] surface water layer (ENVO:00010504); material: water (ENVO:00002006), including particulate matter (ENVO:01000060) such as... | depth 5 m | reverse complement strand
ACCACGGCAGATACAATTCAAGCAATGGTTGCTGATTTAGACGAAAAATCTGCCCGAGACCAAAGAGCAATTATTGCTTCCGTGCTTCCCGTTCAAATTGATTTAGAAGAAAGCAGTTCAACGTATGGAAAAGTTTTAGATTTAAGAAACATATCTCCTAGCGAATTTAAAGCGGATACTAAATCTTTGGTGACACAGTTAAACACAAAAATAGCAAAAGTAAAAAGAGATATAGCTAATCCAAGCATGACGCGAGATGTAAAAAACCTAAGAAGAACGCAGCTAAGTTCGCTTGAAAGATCCTTGCAAACATGGGAAGGCATACTTCTTTTATCGGAGTTAGGAATGATGGCGGATGACAGCGCCGTACGCACGGACCGATCTGCGAGAGACATAGATGATGCTGTACAAGCGGCGGGGGGCAATTAGATATGGTTCAACGTATATCTGAAATGCGTCAATCCGGACTTTTGCCTCCGGGAGAGCCTCCTGTACGTGACATGACAACCAGTGCTTATGATTTAGCACAGGAACAGGTTGGTAAGGCTTTTTCTGACGAATTACCGCCAGAAAAATTTGGCGTTGAAAATCTGTATAACAATTTAAGACAGGGTATTGCTGTAGACGGTAGTCCTCTGACAAAGATTGAAGATGGTGTTGAAATTGAAATTGGCCCTTTCACCGAAAACGACGCTTTAGACGCAATTGCTCAACGCTTATTAGTTCGTGACGGATATGACGTTGAAACGGCAAAGCAGAAAGTCCGATCACGTGAACGTCTACCGGAAGACATAATTCTTGATCTTACCCCTACAAAAGACAGGAACGTCATAGGAGCCTTTTTTGAGGGTCTGGGCAGAGAAGGTGTGGCCAGCTTTGCAGGGATTGAAGCTGCCACAGCCTTGACGCCAAAGGCTTATGCAGCCGCACAGCCTACGCGAGCAGTGCCTTATGTTGGTTTTGTTCTGCCAGAAGCTATTGGTTTAACCACCGCTGTAAGTAGTTACCTGTTGGCAAGTGGTGCTACTCAAGAAGTTACAGATTTTTTAATCCCCGAAGCGCCATACCTCCCAGAAGATGTTCCTTTCCGTAAAGCCGGGGAAGCGGCTGGTGCAGGACTAGGTGCTGTGCGACGGTCCAAGGACATTCTTTTGGCCCTGCCACAACAAGTGGAACTTGGGTCCACCCGAGTTCTTGAAAATTTATCTCAAAACAGAATATTGGGGGCCGTCCAAAAAGCTTACGGGCGAGCGGCTCGTACTTTAGAGCAAGGCATTCCGGCGCTTCGTAGAGAAGCTTTGGAAACCCCTGGATTAATTACAAAAACAGAATTGGCAACAATACCCGGCGTAACTGGAGCGGGAGGGCTTGCTGCAGAGATGGATCCCGGAGACACCAGCACTGCCGTATTCTCAGAAATAGGCGGCAGCATAATCAATATTCCAAGAATGGTTATGGGTTCTCTTGGGTTGTTAAATAAAGCAAAAGATCAGTTAATTTTAGGAATAGGGTCATTTTTGCCGGATAAATTTGGCGGCGATAGGGCCGCTGAAACTCAAAAGCAACGGGGCGCTGAGTGGCTGGTTGGTTTTTTAAATGAAGTGGGCAAAATTAGTGGTGAAATCCAACCTGATCTTTTGGTGGATTACAGCAAACAAAACCCGTTTTTTGGTCCGGAGGGGCAGGCTTTTGACTTTGAAAGTTTCGTAGCAGGTTATCGCACTCCAGAGGGCGCTTTTGATTCTGAAAACTTTTTTGAAGCGTTAGGTCAACAAGGTTTAGTAGATAGCACTGGACAAACTATCAGTGTTGATGAGGTGCTTCGTAACTCTGGTGCGGCAGGTGAATTTGATGCACGATCCGTCTTAGAGTATTTGCAAACCAATCAAATTATAGGCGTCGATGGCCAACCTGTTGAAGGGCTGGAATTGATGATTTCTGATTTAGTGCCCGAAGCAGCCCGTCCCGCCATGAGAGCTTTAGAAAACTCTTTTATCAATGCTAGTGGGCGTTTAAGCAGCGAGGTTGCAGACGCTAATCGAAGGTCGTTACAGGGCCTTTCTACCGCGATAAAAACGTTAGAAGATACAGGAAACCCGGACGCTTTGCGGGCCGCTGCCGCGTTGCGTAACAACATGTATCAGGTTCTTTTACAAGGTCGCGTTGAGGCACGTATAAACAAAGCTATTGAAACCGCTCAAAAAGCTACGGGTGACGCGGGGTTTGATGCCCGGGTTTTTGTTGGTCAAGAAATAAAAAGAATTACCGAAGAAGCGTTACTAGACGCTCGCGCTTTAGAAAAAACAATGTATGACCGCGTTGATTTTAATACTCCGGTAGACATTGATAATTTTTTCCAAAGATATTTAGAGATTGAAGGCAACGATCTTTTGCCAGAGGAAATGATTGAGCTTGATCTAATTACTCGGCAAGTATTTGAACGCTTTACAGAAAATCCACGGGCTGAAGAATTAGAAAACATAGCAGCCACGGCAGTGGCTCTTGGAAATAAAAGAAGGACTGCTTTGTTAGGCGCTTCTAAAGCCGATAGCGCAATTGAAGCCCTTTTAATTAAAAGTCCGGATTTAGAAACAAAATTTTTAGAATTACGTGATGCTTTTGAAAATCCTTTAGTTTCTGAAATTATGGGAACCGAAGGTAGACAAATAGCAAGTTTTGCCGAGGGCTTTGATTCCCTTAGTGAACTTCAACAGCTGCAACGTATGCGAGGCATTGCGAACACTAAAGGAAGCGACTTTAGTCAACTGAAGCCTTTAATTGATAGAAGAATAGATTCTTTAACTAAAAAACAAACCGCAGATAGCTTAGGACAACAACTATTGTCCTATGACACATATCAATCCGTAAATACAGCGGGCCCTGTGTCTCAGCCTGCGCGACTACGTGATTTACAGTTGCTGCGTTCCCGTTTGTTAGACGCTGCTCGTAACCAAGAGCAAGGAACAAACTTTAGAAGAATTTATGGTGAGTTGGCTGAATCGATACGTGATGATATTTCTGTATTAGCGGATGGAGTGGAGGGTCGTGAGTTAGCTGGAGAGGCGCTTTCAAAAAGCGAAAAATCTTTGTTAGAAGCGCATCGTTTTTCAAAATCTTTTAACGATGTTTTTCGACGTACTTTTGCAGGAGATGTGCTAGATGAAACGGCCAGCGGTGCGTCTAAGATACCCGTTGAAGAATTGGCTGACCGCCTTTACACCGGCGGGGTAGGACGTGTTAATCGACTGTTTGAGAGCTTAGTAGAAGCCGCAAGCTTTGAAGGAGATAAAGGAGCAAAAGAAGCTGCGGGACGTGTAACCAGCATAGAAGGAGCATATGGTGTTTTGCTGCAGACGTTGGCTAATCGTGTTTTAAAACCGCGAATGATTGTTAAACCCGATGGAACTCGTGTTCAAGAAATGGTGGTAGATCAAGCCGCTTTAAGGAACTTAACCAACCCGGAAACTCCGCTGGGTAGTCTTTTACAAAGACCAGAACTTGCAGCTTTACGTCAAGATTTAACAGTATTAGGTCCAGACGGTGCGCCTGTAGACGATGTTTTATTAGAGGCAGGCAGAACGGCTAATCTGCTACTGTCGTATCGCCAAGGTAGACGAGGCCCCCTAACTAATTCACAAGAAGATGTGCGTCATTCTTTATTGGCAGACATTTTAAAAGTAGACAGCCCCGTTCGTTTGGTGGACCGGGCTTTAAACGACGCAGATAATCCCGCCAAGGCGTTTAAGAATTTAGTAAACCAAGTAAATCGCTTGGGTGGTAGGGCTGTTGTTACCCCAAAACAACGGGCTCGCTTGAAAGAATTAGGTATAGAAGCTGAAGCTAATATTCCTCCCACAGAATTAATTAGGGAAGCTAAGCAAGGGTTACGGTCTAGCGTTTTTTATTGGGCTTTTGGTAACGCTCAAACCGCAGACGGCTTTCTTAGCCCCGCAAAAATTCGACGATCTCTTTTTGAACCATTAGGTAAAGATCAACCTACCGTAGCTAAAATGATGATTGACGATGGCGTTATTTCTGAAGAAGAAATTAAACGGTTAGATACCTTGCTTACTAGAATGGCTAATGTTGAACAGCGATATCAACGCGGTGCCTCACTTGATGAGTTAATGGATGAGGATTCAGCCGTGACTAATTTCACTTTACGTGTCATTGGTGCTCGAATGGCGAGTCAGTTCGTGCCCGGACAGGGGGGACAGATTCAAGTTCCTGCGGCAGGTGCCAGTTTAATGCAGCAAATGTTTGGCAAAATGCCCATGTTAGGCACTCGTAATGCAATTACCGAAGCAATTAAACCCGGTAATGAAGAAGTTTTTGCTTCTTTACTTCGACGCGGTCTAAATAAACCTGAAAATGCTGCTGCAAACAGAGAAACAATGCAATCCATAGACGCTTTCTTGGTCCGCACTTTGGGCATGAGTCCTGTAACGGGTGCTGTTGTGGCACAAGAATTACGTCCAATAGATCGTCCGGCAGAGCGTGAATTTATTTCACCTGTTCAAGATCAAACACCACAAGTTCGAGAAGCTGAAGAAAACAAACAAGCAAGGCAAGCACAACAGCAGGCGAGCCTAAATGAATTTGTAGAGACTCAAAACCGACTTGAGGCGGAAAGGCAAGCACAACAGCCTCCGCCTCCGCCACAGCCTCAACCCGCCCCTGTGGCCGCACCCCCACAAGCGTCTCTAGCGCCACAGAGCAACACGCAATCGCTACAGAGAGCCGTACAGGTGCTAGGAATGGATGATGAGATTGGTGGTTTGGCTTCCGAAATGCTGATGAGGCAACGCCCCTCTTAAAGCAGCCAATTCTTGGCGCTCTCGCCCAACACGTCACCCGCGATATTGATCTTGTCCCGCAGCGCGGACAGGATCTTTTCGTCTATGGTCCCCGGACTAACCAGATCTACATAGGTCACCGTGTTTTTCTGCCCAATGCGGTGCGCACGATCCTCAGACTGTAGCCGAATCTCCAAGTCGTAAGAGTTACTGAAATAGATCACGGTGTTCGCCTCAGTCAACGTGATGCCGTAGCCGCCTGTGCGAGGTTGACCGACAAAAAACCGTAGCTCTGAGTCGGGGTCTTGGAAACGTTCAATAATGTCTTGCCTATCCTCTTGAGGCGTTTCTCCGAAATAACTGGCCACGGCCCCCGGGCCATATTGCTTGGCCAATGCTTCTTCAATCTCGTGGATGTTATGCGTCCACGTTGCCCATATAATAACTTTCCCCTGAACTTCTTCTACAACATCAAGAAGCTCCGGTAACCTGTTGTTTTTTATAGGTTGTATTGACCCATCGTCTGGTTGCAAATGGCCGCAACAGATTTGTTGTAATCGCATGATCTGGGTAAGTACGGAGGCTGTGGTTGCTAACTTCCCTTGTTCCAGCTGCGCCAGCGCAAGCTCCTGCATTTGGTGATACAGCACTACCTGTTCTTTACTCAAGTTAACCTGTCGCCTTAAATAAACCTTATCCGGTAAATCAAGACAGTCTTCTTTTAATACTCGGCTGCTGAAAAGGTCTAACCGCTCTCCAAGCTCGTCTAAACGCCGGTAGCCAACAATTTCATTAAAACTGTGCGGACCCATATTACGGCGTTGTACCACGGCATAACGTCCTTGGAACCCGTAGAAAGAGTTGAATCCCAAAGCGTCTGTATCTAAAAAGGCGCACTGACTGTACAAATCCATAGGGCTTTTGGTAATTGGAGAGCCGGTTAAAATACGCCGATACTTTGACGCCTGCCCAACTTTTATGAGGCTTTTAGTTCGCTGGGCGCTTTTGTTTTTAATAGTAGTGCTTTCATCCAATATTGTGATGCACTGTGGATTGAGGCTTATAAATCGCTGTGCAGCTGACGCGCCTTTGTTGGTGCTAAACGCCTCAGTATTCATCACCAGTATGTGCAAGTACCCCGGCTCACGCTTATCTGGGTCTGCAAGAGCTTGAATCTCCTCGCGAAACTTTTTAGTAAAGTTCGGCTGCCACTTGACCATTTTTGTTTTTATGCGCTTCGGCAGGTGAATCGGGATCTCTTTCTTTACCCAGTTGTCAAAGACTCCTTTAGGGGCAATAACTAAAGCTGTGTTAATCTTACGGCCCTCATAAAGCGCCCCCATGGTATCTATGGCAACTTTTGATTTCCCCGTTCCCATTTCCATAAACAGACCAAAATACGGGCGCTGCCATGACTGATCAAAAATTTCCCGCTGATGGTCGTATGGATCTGTAGCGAAAGTGTACATATGACCCCCTTGTAGTTGACATGCGACTTTATGCGATGGTAGCCTAATTGTCTAGCCCTCAAAAAAGGGCCGAATCAAGGAGAAACGATGAAAGACGTACTTGCAGAAATGGAGGCAGATTCAGCTACGGCCTCCGGAGTTGAAAAACTTGGTGATGACAAGCTTAGTAGTGTCTCACAATTAGCTGAAAAATTGCGGCTTCAAGCAGATCTTGTTGAAGGCTTAGAAGAAAGCTTGAAGAACGCAAAGCAAACCTTGCACAAGCTGCGTGATGACACTTTACCTACCGCTTTGCAAGAACTGGGGCTTACCGGTCTCACTCTTCAAGACGGGTCTAAAGTAACCCTGAGACTCACCTATGGCGGTCATATTGCAGAGGATAATCGCAAGGAGGCTCACCAGTGGCTCAGGGACAATGAGTACGATGACATCATTAAGAACACGGTGTCTTGTCAATTTGGCCGAGGTGAGGATCAAGAAGCTGCCACGTTTTACGAGGACCTTACTCGGCAAGGTTTGGTAGCCAATCAGAAAACCGAAGTTCATGCTCAAACGCTGAAGGCATGGGTGAGGGAGAGAGTAGAAAAGGGGCAAAGTTTCCCCATGGAGTTATTTGGCGCGTTTGTCGGCCAGAGAGCCGAAATCAAAAGGAGCAAGAAATGAGTGGAAAAGCAGTCAAAAAACAAGAAACCGGAGAAATCGTATCGATTGACGCGGAGTTATTTGAGCAAGACGCGGGTCAAGGCTTGGGTGAATTGGGTGCGGAGGATGTATCTTTACCTTTCATTAAGATCGTACAGTCTCAATCCAAAGAGATTATTAAGAGGGGTGCCCGTCCGGGGGATATCTACAATAATGCGACGATGCAACATTTTGATGGGACAGGAGGTGTTCGTATCATACCGTGTTCTTATAATCGGCGCTTTATTGAGTGGAGTCCTCTGGGAGCTTCTGAAAATTATCCTTTAAATATTTTTGCACCCACCGATAATTTGCCAGAAACCCAGCGTAACGACGATAATAAAGACCAAATTGTGGGTAGCCAAAATTATCTAGAAGATACGCGCAATCATTATGTGCTGCTCATAGATGAAGATGGAATGGCCCAGCCCGGTCTGATGGCTTTGACCTCTTCTCAGATGAAGAAAAGCAAGAAGTGGAACTCCATGATCTCCTCTAGGTACATGGACGGGAAAAACGGCAAGTTTCTTGCACCCTCTTACAGCCACATCTATCGTGCCAAAATCGTAGAAGAAGGAAATGCCAAAGGCGATTGGTACGGTTGGGAACTGTCCGTAGAGGGCGTTGTCGAAGACGTGGGTTTATACCAACAAGCCAAGGCTTTTGCTGAAGCGGTCGCCAGTGACGCAGTCACTGTGAAGCACAGCCGTGATGATGCAGGGGCGATGGATGGTGATGTCATGGGAGATGACGCACCCTTCTAAGATTAACAGGGGCCGCAAGGCCCCTTTCTTTGGCGAATAAAAAATGTCTGATGCAAACCGTTTCTCGGCCATATTTGATGGCCTCAAACAGGCCTACGGCACGTTTGAAATAGATAAAACAAGCTCTACGGGTAAGTCCCAAGGTAAAGCGCGGGTGATACGCGAACCACGGACCACGGAGCATTTTGAACAGCATTTGGCTGGCGAAGGGGCTGGAATCGGGATTATTCCGATTAACGAACAAGATAAGTGCATTTGGGGATGCATAGACATAGATGAGTACCCCTTAGATCACGTCAAGCTTATTGAGCGTATCCGGCACGTCAAGCTGCCGTTGGTGGTCTGTCGCAGTAAATCTGGCGGCGCTCACTGCTTTATCTTTTGCACGGATTGGATTCCTGCAAAAACCATGCAATCCACACTTCAACACCTATCCAGCGGATTAGGGTATGGCGGGTGTGAGATTTTTCCTAAGCAAATCAAACTTTTTCTTGACCGTGGAGATGTCGGAAATTTCCTGAATATGCCGTATTTTAATCACGAAGATGGTCTTAGATACGCCTTTAATGACGATGGGTCCGCCGCGACATTGCAGGAATTTTTTGGCTTACATGCCGCGTACGTCCAGACCCCCGAGCAAATACAAGCACTTACGCAGGCCCCCGTCGAAGGCACCGTCATTGTGGATGGTCCCCCCTGCCTGCAAACCTTATGCTCTCAAAAAATTAGTGAAGGTGGTCGAAACAACGGACTTTTTTCAGTAGGCGTATATCTTCGGAAGGCACATCCTGACACGTGGCAAGACGAAATCCTGCACCACAACATGGCTTACATCGACCCACCGTTGCCTTTAAACGAGGTCAATGTCGTGGTCAAACAGCTGGAGAAGAAAGATTACGCTTACCGGTGTAGTGAACCGCCCATCCAGCCCTACTGCAACCGAGAGCTATGTCAGACAAGGAAGTTTGGTATCGGGGCGGCAATCAGCGACATGGCCGTAGCAAACTTACGAAAATACAACAGCATTCCCCCAGTTTGGTTTTTAGATGTAAACGGAGTGCCCCTGGAGCTTGATACAGAGGGGCTGCAAAGTCAGGTTGTTTTTCAAAAATCTTGTATAGAACAGCTTAATTTCATGCCTCAAACCATGCCTCGGCGTGGTTGGGAAGGCAGAATTAACCAGCTGATGAAAGAAATGGCGGATACGGACGGCGCAATCATGGAAGTGAGCGAGGACGCTAGTATTAATGGGCAGTTCTACGAGTACTTAGATGAGTTTTGTACGGCCACACAGAAAGCGGAGGACAAAGAAGAAATCTTGCTCCGCCGCCCATGGATAGATGAGGACAACGAGGCCGTTCACTTTCGGCTCAAGGACTTTGAGGGTTTCTTGCGTAAAAATCGCTTCAGCGAGTTTAAAACACACAAGGTGGCCCAGCGCCTACGAGACATTAACGGCGAAGCTGTACAGATAAAAATTAAAGGCAAAGCTGTCCGCGTGTGGCGTGTACCGGTGCCCGATGTTCCTACAGGGGGGCCTGAATCTAAGGAGTTTGGCACACGGAACCCGGACCCCTTCTAATGTTTAGAATATTTGGTCCCCCAGGAACCGGTAAAACCACAACTTTGTTAGGCATGGTGGAGAAGTCATTAGGTAAAGGAGTGCCGCCCTCACAAATAGGGTTTTTTGCTTTTACTAAAAAAGCAGCAAACGAGGCTAAAGAACGAGCCGCTACTCGTTTTGACTTAGACCCAGAAAAAGATCTGCCTTATTTCCGGACAATACATTCGCTGGCTTACCGCCTAATGGGTATCAAGGATAGTGACTTGATGTCCCATGAAAATTATAGGCAGCTGTCCGGCGCGATCGGTTTTGATTTGACCGGCACGGCCTTTAGTGAAGACGCAGAAACTACTGTTAAAAACACAGATCATCCAATTTTGCGTTTAATTCACTTGGCTAAAACGAAAAAAACTACGCTGCAACATGAGTACAACCACAGCACTGTAAATTATTTATGGATGGAGGTGGAATATGTGGCTGAATCTTATGAAAACTATAAGAAATCTTTTCATCTTATGGACTTTACGGACTTGCTAATCCGGTTTGTTAATGAAGCGGATTTTGTGCTACCTGACTTAAAGCTTTGTTTTCTGGATGAGGCGCAAGACTTGTCCCCGTTACAGTGGGACATAGCAAACAAATTAGATGAAAAAGCCGAAAAAATGTATGTCGCGGGCGATGATGACCAAGCAATCTATCGGTGGGCGGGCGCAGATGTTAATTGGTTTATTAACTTACCCGGTGGGGCAGAAGTTCTAAAACAAAGTTATCGCGTTCCAAAAACTGTACACGCTTTGGCGGAGCGCATTGTTTCACGCATTCAAAACCGTTTTCCAAAAACTTATCTGCCGCGTGATGAAATGGGTCAAATCATCCGTGTGCCCGGCATCTATTCAATAGATATGTCAGAGGGTGAGTGGCTGATCATGGCGCAGGCGCGATACATGCTCTACGAAATAGAGACAGAATTAAAAAACGGCGGGTATTTGTTTGAAAAACAAAATGGATTTAGGTCCATTCCCGAAAAAATGTCTTTGGCAATCAATGGATGGGAAAACCTGCGGCGTGGAAAAACAATAACGTTTGCAGCTGCAGAGGCTATATATAGCTACATGACGGGTAATGGTGTCCGCATCAAGCGGGGCCACAAAAAAATTAACGCAGAAGAAAAGGACGTTTTTGATTTGAATAGCCTGCAACAGCACCATGGCTTGCGGGCAACCCTTGACATGATCTGGCACGAAGCGATGGATCGCATACCGGCAACAGACCGGGCATACGTCACGGCCCTTTTACGCAGGGGAGAAAAGTTTAACGCCAAGCCCCGAATTAGATTGTCCACGATCCACGGCACCAAAGGCGGAGAGTCTGAAAATGTTGTAATCCTGCCAGACCTCACCGCGGCGGCAATGGAGGAAGGCGGCGATGATCTTCATAGAGTCTTTTATGTAGGCGTAACACGGACCATGAAGAATCTTTACATTCTGGAGCCCAATGACTACACCAAGGCATATAACCTATGAAAAAAGATCCAGAGATGGCCACAGTACGTTGTGATAAGTGCCCCAACACCGCAGAAGAAATTATTAACGCAGAAGAACAGCGACGTGTAGGCTGGTGGTGTAAGGCCTGCGGATACTTTAAAAAGTCTATTTTAAGGGAGCAAAAATTACGATGACCGGCAAATTGCAGATGGCGATGTTTCCGCCAAAGAGTGATTGGGTGCCTCCCTTGGAGCTTCCTGATCTATCAGGAGCGGAAGAGATAGCGGTAGACGTAGAAACCCGGGACCCTAACCTAAAAAACAAAGGTCCGGGCTGGCCCACATTGGATGGTGAGGTAGTGGGGTTTGCCGTAGCTACGGCAGGCTGGAAAGGCTACATTCCGGTGGGTCACGCGGGCGGCGGAAATCTGGACAAGCGTATCGCCAGCAAGTGGCTCCGCAAGGTTTTGGAGTCTCCGGCAGACAAAATCATGCATAACGCGCAATATGATCTGGGCTGGCTAAAAGCAGAAGGTTTTCAAGTCAATGGTCGGATTATAGACACCATGATTACGGCTAGCCTGATTGATGAAAACAGGTTTAGCTACAGCCTCAACGCGCTTTGCTATGACCACTTG
>TARA_R110001592_G_scaffold254048_10_pt1 | contig 11395 bp, 8 predicted proteins | sample TARA_R110001592 | Tara Oceans TARA_R110001592 (sample SAMEA4398387) | marine metagenome | biome: Polar Biome; feature: [SRF] surface water layer (ENVO:00010504); material: water (ENVO:00002006), including particulate matter (ENVO:01000060) such as... | depth 5 m | reverse complement strand
CAAAAAGTAGAAGCGCTGTATATTCGCAGCCAGCGCTCCGCCCGCAAGTCCTAATCAATAAGCCCTGAGCACTCAGGCGCTAATCGCAGCATCAAGCTTAATAAGTGCAAGTGTCACCGGAACCCCGTTCAGCACAGCATTGCCAGAAAGCTCATCAATATGCATTTCGTCGGTCAGGTCGTTAACACTGACGCCGGCGTGCTCTTCTGCTATTTGCCACTGGGTGCCACTAAGCGTATGCCCCCAACCGTGGGGAATACTAATCACCCCAGACATCATTTCATCACTAAGCTGCGCCGCCAACTCAACGCTGCCCACCCGTGAGCTTACCTTGACCATATCGCCCTCGGTGATCGCCAACTTCTGCGCATCAATGGGATTGATTAAGGCCGTGCAGCGGGGCTTACCTTTTACCAGTCTCCGGCTATTGTGCAACCACGAATTATTGCTGCGCACATCGCGGCGACCGATGAGCAAAAACTGCTCAGGCTTGCTGTCTTGATTAAAGAATTTTGCCTCCACCCGCGCCAAGTCCTTTAGGAAAAAGTCAGCTTCTAGGTGTATTTTGCGATCGCGATGATACAGCCCCTCTGGCAGGACTGGTTTGAGTGCGCCCAGATCAATGCCGTGGGGAGACTTTTTCAATTTAGTCAGCGACAAACCTTTGAAGGGATTTAAACCGCCACCATAGGGGCCCTGACGAAGCAGAAACCTAAGTAATCCAGAGGGACCTGCGCGGCGCAGTAACTCCCGACTCAACTTATCTTTAAGCCCCTTAGCTGGCTGGAGACGATCTTGTAAGCCAAGCAGAATTTCCCAATCGTGTCTGGCATTGGCCTTTCTTGGGAATAGTGCCTTGGCATATCTCGCATTATTGCGGACGGCTAATACATTAAAAATAACGTCGTAATGTTCACGCTCCAGCGGACTCACTGGCGGCAGAATAAAATCTGCATGACGACTGCTTTCATTAATATAAAAATCGACAGCAACCAATAAATCTAAGCCCTTAAACGCGCGATCTAACTGTTCACCATTTGGCGTAGACAGCACCGGATTACCGGCCATCAACACCATACCCTTAATCTGGCCTGCGCCCGCGGTGGTAATTTCCTCAGACAAAACGGCGACAGGCAACTCGCCGTTAAATTCCGGCAGACCGCGAACCCGACTGTGGAAGCGGCCCATATTGCCGCGGCCACTCTGGGCAAGAATATCGACAGCGGGCTTGGTAAACATTAAGCCGCCCACGCTATCCAAGCGCCCGGTGAGAATATTAAACAACATAATCAGGTACTGGGTGAGCGTGCCAAACTCTTGCACTGACACGCCCAAACGACCATACATCACCGGTGCCTTGGCCGCACAAAAATCCGTAACCAAGCCGCGAATAACCTCGGCTGACATGCCGGTTTGCGGCGCAACTTTCTCTGGCGTGTATGAGCTAAATTTATCCGCCAAGCTCATTGGTCCCAGATCTAAATGCTTGGCCAAACTGCCGGTATTCACAAGACCTTCAGCAAATAACACATTAAGCATTGCCAGCAATACCAAGACGTCGCTGCCGGGCCGCACAAAGTGATGGGCATCGGCCAGCTCTGCCGTGGCCGTGCGCCGAGGATCAATAACAACCACTTTACCGCGTTTGCGCACGTCTTTGAGTCGCTGCTTAACATCCGCCACACTCATAATGCTGCCATTAGAAGCCAGCGGGTTGGCACCCATGATAAGAAAATGATCGGTGTTGTCGATATCGGGGACAGGAATTCGCAGCTGATGGCCAAACAACTTCCACGACACAATATGGTGGGGAAGCTGATCTACCGACGTTGCCGAAAACTTATTAGTGGTTTTTAGCGCCCGCAATAGACCACCGCTCATCAAAATGGCCCCGGTGTTATGAACATTGGGATTACCGAGATAGACGCCCAATGAATCGTTCCCATGCTCGGCTTGCAAAGATTGAATACGCGCGGCGACTTTGTCTAAAGCCTCGTCCCAAGCCAACTCTCGCCATTCGCCATCGACTTTTTCCATTGGCGTGCGAATACGGTCTGGATCTTCGTACAAATCTTTGAGGGCAATCGCCTTAGGGCAGATATGGCCGCGACTAAAGCTGTCGTCCGCATCACCTTTGATGGTGGTTATTTTGTCGTTTTCCACCGTGATTTCGATACCGCACATGGCTTCACATAAATTGCAGGTACGGAAATGTTTGACTGTAGATCCCACGGTATCACCTCTCTCACGCTTCGTTATTATCATGCAGTACGCTGAACCTACGCACAAAGTAGCCCGATGTTATCAGCGATTACACCCAATTAGCTAATTTCGAGAAAATTTCCGCCATAGCTCTACGACACATTGCTAGGAATACCACCTAAGATGCTAAGCTGGCGGCGATAGATCACCTTAGCCTTTCTATAAAGATCATTCACACTAAACGACGCTCCCATACAAAACGATTTATGTCACAGCCGCAAAGATGTTCGGCATAAAATTTGCAAGCACAAAAAGACCATGAAAACGACAAGAAGTAGGTGATATGAAGCAAACTCTGACTGAAGACCAGGATGTCCTCCACGCTTTGTTTGAAGCGTGTAAAAGTCTAGGCATTGATCTCAAGGACGCCGCGAGTAAATCAGGCCTACCCGCCAAATTACTGACATTGCCCAATCATTTTGTGCCCAGTCATCTACTTAACTACCTACTTGAAAACATCGCCAAGAAATACCACTGCCAAGACTTCGCCCTCCACCTAGCGAACAAACTTCAAACACCAGAGCTGGGCCTACCCACCACCGTAATGTCACTGAGCTCTGACTTTAAAACCGGACTAGAGCACGCTAGCCACTACAGCGCGTACTATCAAGACACTGGATATTGGCGCCACGAAATATGCGACGAGCAAGTTACGCTCGTCAAGTCTGACAATAGTCTCAGCAGCAAGTATTACCGCCAGCGGAATTTACTTGGCACGGCACAGATGTTTTTGCTGCTAAACACGCTGTCCAGCCATCTCTGGCAACCCAAAAAAGTCTGCTTTAGCTTTTCCGATCCCGGCGCCAATTTTTCCGACACCTTCCACGAGTTCTTTGATTGCGAACTTATTTTTGATCAGCCAAATGACAGTATTTCCTTTCCTGCGGATTATTTGGAATTCAGCATTAGTAGCAGTGATCCCATGCTCTTGCGGAGCATGGAAGTACACATAAGGGGCTTGCAAGAGGAGTTACTTCAGGGCCGTGATGTCGTAGAACGCGCCCGTTTACTCATCGATGAACGCCTGCGGTTTTCCCATTGTTCTGAGGAGGAGCTGGCATTTTACATGAAGCTGTCCACCGCCGAGTTGCGGAGTGAACTTAGACAAGCCAATACAAATTTTAAGCAGCTAGTGGAACAGCAGATAAGTGATAGAGCGGCATTTTACGCCCAGCGCTGCCACGTCCCCATGGATATCGTTCTCTCATCACTAATGCCATACGATGAAGACCGTCTATACGAGTTACTTAAAGAGAGAGAAAAGGACCCCACTGAACCGACCTTGAGACAGGACGACATTATAAGAGGCGGTATCAGCAAACCACCCTCGACCCACTAAACAAGCACCAACAATTACAGTTAAGATGTAAAAAAGCCGGAGTGTTTAGCTCCGGCTTTTTTATTTACCCTATCTATCGATGGTGCCTTAGCGATTAAGCCTTAGCATCTTCAATTTGATAGTAATCCATCAGAATTTTAGCCACTTCTGGGCGTGAAAATTCTGGCGGTGGCGCGATGCCATTACCTAACATTTCACGTACTTTGGTGCCTGACAACAACACAAAATCTTCTTTATCGTGATCTGGTGCATCGCGCATCATCACTACTTTATCGAGTTTCTTCGAGTATGCGGTGTGGTCTGCACGATAGATTTCGATATCCATTGCACCCGCTGGCACTTTCTCATCGAAAATTGTCTGTGCGTCGAAACCGCCGTAGTAGTCACCTACACCGGCGTGATCACGACCGACAATCAGGTGAGTACAACCACAGTTTTGACGGAACAAGGCGTGCAGTACTGCTTCACGTGGGCCAGCGTACAACATATCGAAGCCGTAACCAGTGATCATTACCGTGTTCTTGGGGAAGTAGACATCAACCATTTTACGGATAGACGCGTCACGTACGTGAGCAGGAATATCGCCAGGTTTCAATTGACCCAATAGCATGTGGATCAAAATACCGTCGGTGCCAAGGTCTTCCATAGCCATGCGGCAAAGTTCTTCATGCGCGCGGTGCATTGGGTTACGGGTTTGGAAGGCAACAACTTTTTCCCAGCCACGCTCAGCAATTTCATTGCGAATCTCAACCGCAGTGCGGAAAGTATCGGGGAAATCAGCTTGGAAATAAGAGAAGTTCAAAACCTGAATAGGACCTGACAACAAAGTGTTGCCCTGCGCCTTAAAGGTTTGCACACCTGGGTGCTTGTCATCCAAGGTGCCAAAAATATTCTCGGCCATGAAATCGATTTGCTCAGCGCTAACCGCTTCAACTGCTTCCACGTCCATAATGGCAAGAACAGGGTTACCTTGAACATTGGGGTCGCGCAGAGCAATACGCTGACCGGCAGTGATGCCTTGGGCGTCTTTACTCAGGTTCACAATAGGCACGGGCCAGAAAAGACCTTCGGTAGTGCAAAGATCTTTAGCCACTGCCATCGAGTCGGCCAGGTTCATATAGCCTTTTAGCGGCGTGAAATACCCTGCACCCAGCATCACCGCGTTGGCGGCCGCAGCAGAGCTAATTAGAAGCGATGGCAATGTTTCCGCTTCCGCATTTAGGGCATGGTGTTTTTCGGTGTCGTATACAAATAATGGGCTTAACTCATCAGCACCATGTGGCTTAATCATTTACTGTACTCCCTTAAAAAATAAGTATGTCTATATTTGCTAGTGAACAAAGCATATGAAACCGCTGTTTAATCAGGGGCTTCTTAGATAATGCCGCGCTCAGTCATCATCGCTAATAGGATCTCGACCTCTTCTTCCAAGCTCTGCTCGTGGCTATTCAATACCAGCTCGGCATTCAGTGGCGCTTCGTAGGGATCAGAAATACCGGTAAAGTTTTTGATTTCACCCGCGCGGGCTTTTTTGTATAGTCCTTTTGGATCGCGCTGCTCAGCAACATCCAGTGGCACATCAACAAAGACTTCAAAGAAAGCCATCTCACCAGCGTCATGCAATTCGCGAACGATATCGCGGTCAGCGCGGTAAGGGCTTACAAAGCTAGACAAAACGATAACGCCAGTGTCCACAAACAGCTTAGAAATCTCACCGATACGGCGTATATTTTCTGTGCGATCTTCCGCACTAAAACCCAGGTTTTTATTGATACCCAAGCGAATATTATCGCCATCTAAACGGTAGCAAAGGTGCCCCTTCTCCATCAGTGCTTTTTCCAAGGCCACTGCAACGGTGCTTTTGCCACTGCCAGACAAACCCGTGAACCACAGGGTCGCGCCCTTTTGCTTCAATAAGGTGTTGCGATCTTCGCGGCTGACTTCGCCATCATGCCAATACACATTCGTTGCTTTAACGTCGGTCATTCTTCCATCTCCACGGCTAATACTAAATCATGATCTTTACTATGGCCGCTGCGTTTAAACCCGCAAAGCGACCTAGTGATAACAGGTCGCCATACTAAAAGTATTTTTATCACAAGTAAAACGGGATATTATTATAGTTAGTATCGATTTTATAGATACTATGAGCTTTCAGGTGAAAAGCTAAAACTGGCTATCACGGGCCAAGAGTAAAGAGGTATCACCATGAATTTTACTATTCGTCAGCTAGAAATATTCCTGTCGGTCGCCAAATATCAAAGTGTTTCTAAGGCCGCTGATACGCTCTGCCTGTCCCAATCGGCTGCCAGCGCAGCGCTGCAAACCTTAGAAAAGGCCTATGGCGTCAATTTATTTGATCGCCAAGGCAATAAAATCAAACTCAATGCCATCGGTCATACCCTGCGCAAAGAAGCCGAAACCTTATTTGCCCATTGCCAGCAATTTGACGATGCCTTAAAACGCCATGCGGATATCGGCCATCTGCGGGTTGGCGCCAGTTTCACCATTGGCAATCACCTCGTGGTGCGTTACCTAGCCGATTATCTCAACAACTACCCAGATGCGGATGTTCAGTTTGATACCGCCAACACCCCCGATATTGTCGCCAAGGTGCTTAATTACGAGGTTGACGTGGGTATGATTGAACGAGAGGTCCAGCACCGTGAACTAGAGCTGATTCCGTGGAAAGAAGACGAGCTGGTCGTCTTTTGTAGCGCCTCGCACCCGCTGGCAAAAAAAGGCGTTCTCAAGGATAAAGATATAAGAGAAGCCCGCTGGATTTTACGCGAACCGGATTCCGGTGCCCGCCATACCTTTGACCGCGCCCTTGCCGGGCTATTACCAGATATTGAAATTTATCGGGAATTCAAACACAACGAGGCCATCAAAAGCGCAGTGGAATCTGGCTTAGGCATAGGCTGTCTATCTAAGGTGGTATTGCAAAACGACTTTCGCAACGGCGACTTAGTGCCGCTGACATTGGCCAACCGTGATATGACTCGAACCTTTTACTTCGCCCTACCCAAGCAGCGGCATAAAAAAGCCGCTGTTGAGTATTGGATAGAGCTCTGTAAAAGCATGAACTAGGACAAAGACCTATCTAGAGCATTCACGCGATAGGTGGATATTTTTCCTCCATCATCACTCGAATATCTTTCTTCAAGACTTTACCCGTTGGGTTACGTGGCAGGGCCGCGATATATTCCACCTTGCGGGGAATCTTGTATCCTGCCAATTTGCCGCGACAAAACTCGGTGAGTTCTTCTGCGCTAAGCTCTGGCTGGCCACCGGCCACCAACACCGCCAGGGGAATCTCGCCCCACTTTTGATCCGGCACGCCAATTACCGCCACATCTTGAATGTGATCGTGAGACATTAATAAGTTTTCAATTTCAGCCGGATAAATATTCTCGCCGCCAGATATGATCATGTCTTTAAGGCGGTCTTGAATATAGATATATCCCTCTTCATCCATACGGCCGGCATCACCGGTATGCAGCCAACCATCAACAACGGTTTTGGCAGTCGCTTCAGGATTCTTCCAATAGCCCTGCATAATCTGCGGACCTTTAGCAACGATTTCGCCTATTTCACCCAGAGGCAGATCCTGACCTTCATTGCCTACTATTTTAATGTCGGTGCCAAACACCGCGCGTCCGCATGAGCGCAATAAATCAGGACGGCCAGCTAGCGCCTTTTTGTGATCTTCTGCGGTGAGAAAGGTCAGTGCCATCGTCGATTCAGTTTGGCCGTAGCCCTGCACGAAATCACAACCAAAGGCCGCCATACACTCCTTCAGCAAAGACTCTGAAATCGGCGAAGCGCCATAATTAATAGTATGTAGTTCGGAGAAATCATAATCTTTGATGTTGGGTACCATCGCCAAAGAGAACTGCAGCATCACCGGAATAACGGCCACCACGCTGATATTTTCTTTGGAAATAGTTTCGATCATACCCACTGGATCATAGTCGCTATGAATAATCATAGAGCCGCCGTAGATCACCCCCAGCAGGGAGCCGACCAGACCGACCGCATGGAAGGTGGGGGCAATAACCAAGCTGCGCTCGCCAACCCGACTACCTTTACCCGTGGTCATGGGTGCCTGATAGGCATTAGCAAGAACATTGTAATGATTTACCAGCACACCTTTAGGCAAGCCTGTGGTACCACTGGTATACATTTGAAACAAAATATCGTCGCCGTTTATCTCGACTTCAGTCAATGTTGCAGGACTTTGCAACCAGTTCTCCAGCTGCGGAGCCGCTTCGTCGCTATCCATGCAAATACAGGTGGTAGCGCGCAAGTAATCACCGCGAAGGCTGTCGAACTCCTTGTCAAAAAACAGCATTTGAACATCTGCATTACTGGCGATAAATTCGACTTCCGCCGGCGCCAATCGGTAATTCAAGCCAACCACCACCGCACCAATGCGCGCGCAGGCTAGGAAGACACACAAATTATCGACTGAGTTCTTGGCCAAAATGGCCACTCGATCACCCTTTTTAATCCCACTGCTCTGAATATGCGCGGCAATCACAGCGGTATAGTCCCAGGCCTGAGCGTAATTCAGGGTCTTTTTACTATCGCTGGCCATCATCATGTCGCCGCGAATACCGGCATGAAACTTAGTATGGTCATTCAAATTATTAAATAACTTCATCACATTCCTCTGTTTTTCTCTTTATTATTTAAGCCTACATAGCTCACAGATAGCGCATATCGCTAAAGCGTCGACGATGGATGTCTGAGCCACCAAAATACATATCAATCATCATTAAACGCTTCAGATAATGACCTATAGGCATCTCGTTGGTAACCCCCATACCGCCGTGTAGTTGAACTGCCTCTTCCGCAACCTTACGACCGTATTTACCCACCATCGCTTTTAGGACAGCAACGTCTTGGCTGCGCTCAGCACTGTTATCTAATATGGCACATTGGGCTCTCACTAATAAAGATCGGCATTGCTCAGTGGCCATAAACATATCAACCATACGATGCTGCAAGGCCTGAAAACTGCCAATGGTGACTCCAAACTGCTTGCGGGTATTAGCGTATTCAGCGGTTGCCTTATAAAGATAGGTCATCGCACCCACCGCTTCTGCGCACAGCGCGACCAAAGCTTCTTCGACCACATCGGCAATCAGCGGATAGGCGTCGCCCTCTGCAGTAAGCATATCCGTCTGCTTAACGACAAGATCGCTAAATTCAATATTGAGGGCGCGCTGGCCATCCATTAAGCGCACACTTTCGGTATGCAGGGCGGGGTTTTTGGCATCAACTATAAAGAGACTAATACCGGACTCACTATTCAAGTCATTGGCGGTGCGCGCCGCAATCAGAAGCTGCTTTGCACTGGCATTGAGTACTAAGCTTTTCTTGCCACTTAAGTGATAACTATCGCCATGCTTGGTCGCGGTGCTGCTGACATGGCTCAATGAAAAACCACTCTGCGCCTCTAACCAAGCAAAGCTGCATTGTGTCTCACCAGAGATCACCTCTGGCATTAACCTAGCCTTTAACTCTTCATTGCTACAGCGCGCGATTAATTGTCCAGCCAAGACAATGGAAGACCAAAACGGCTCAACCACCAACACCTTGCCAAACTCTTCCATCACTGCTGACACATCTGCAATGTTGCCACCAAAGCCACCGACATCTTCAGAAAATGGAATGGTTAACCAACCTAATTCTGCAAACGTTGCCCAGTTTTCGGCGCTAAAGCCCGCTGGGTTACTGACCACTGCTTCGCGTTGATCCGGCGCGTAGTTGTCAGCTAAAAATTTTGCCACGCTGTCTTTGAGCATGACTTGTTCTTCAGATAATGAAAAATCCATTCTTTAATCCCCTAGAGCGCTTATAGACCGAGCGCATATTTAGCAATGATGTTGCGCTGCACTTCGTTACTGCCGCCAAAGATGGTGCAGGCGCGGCCAAACATGTATTCACGTCGAGCTATATTGCCGTCACTACCCCAGAGTTCATCGTCTGCTTCTGGCAATATACCGCCAAAACCCGCCGCAACATCCCATAGCAAAGACTGCACTGCTTGCTGCAATTCGGTGCCCTTAAGTTTGAGCAGAGACGACTCCATACCCGGTGCGCCACCGCTATCTAGATCGCTTAATACTCTAAGCTCTAAAAACTCAAGTGCCATCACTTCCATTTCCACGTCAGCTAAGCGGCCGCGAAAATCGCTGTCATCAATTAATCGTGTTCCATCAGTAGCGGCCTGACTCGCCAGATCGCGAATCTTAGTGAGTATCCGCTTGCTGTAACTAACACCGGATAAGGCCGTGCGCTCATAGGTCAGCAGCGCTTTAGCATAAGTCCAGCCCTGATTTTCCTCGCCAATACGATTCGCAATTGGCACCCGCACATTTTCAAAGTTCACTTCGTTCAAGTGGTGCTCATCATCGACCGAAATAATTGGTGATACCGTCACACCCGGCGATTTCATATCGATTAGCAAGAAGCTAATACCCTGCTGCGGTTTACCCGAGGTGTCGGTGCGAACCAAGCAAAATATCCAGTCAGCGTACTGGGCGTAAGTGGTCCAGATTTTGGTGCCGTCGATAATATAGTCGTCACCATCACGCACAGCGCGGGTTTGCAGCGCCGCTAAATCAGACCCCGCACCGGGCTCGGAGTAGCCTTGGCACCACCAAATTTCTGATGATTTTGTTGGCGGCAGAAAGCGCGCCTTTTGTTCTTCTGAGCCGTAGCTGTATAAAACCGGCGCCACCATTTTTATGCCCATAGGCACCACATCCGGCGCTCCGGCCGCAGCCAACTCAGTGGTATATATATACTTCTGGGTAGCTGTCCAGCCACAACCGCCGTGCTCTTCAGGCCAGCCATTCGCTGCCCAACCCTGACCGTCCAGCAGTTTTTGCCACTCTACCATGGCATCCCGGAATGTCTTGGGGTGATGAACACGGGCCGCGAGGTCCGCTGTGAAGTGCTCGCGCATAAAACCGCGAACCTCTTCCTGAAAAGCCAATTCTTCAGGGCTAAATTTAGCGTGCATATGGGCTCTCTTTATATGTCATTAGATGCGAATCTGAACTTGCAAATGGGCTAGTGGCGCATTTACCGCCACTAGCCCAGGGCAAACAATTTTGCGAGCTGTTAACGAGGCTGCATGCGAATTGCGCCATCAAGACGAATACATTCACCATTAAGGTACTCGTTTTCTGCCATCATTACCGACAAATGGGCAATCTCTTCTGGACGGCCAAGACGCTGCGGATTAACAACGGTGGACTCCAGCGACTTGTAAGCCGCTTCAGGCAGGCTCTCAAACAGAGGCGTGTGAATAAGGCCGGGAACGATAGTATTAACTCGAATACCATAGGAGGCTAAGTCACGTGCCATAGGGAGAGTCATCCCTACCACACCACCCTTAGACGCACTGTAGGCAACCTGGCCAACCTGGCCTTCATAGGCAGCAACAGAGGCGGTATTGATAATCACCCCACGCGCATTAGCGCCGTCATAAGGCTCATTTTTTGCCATCTGCTCAGCAACTAAACGCGCCACATTAAAGGTACCAACCAAGTTCACATTAATAACCGTTTTATAGGCATCTAGTGGGAAGGCGCCCTTTTTACCCAAGGTTTTAATCGCGTTACCAATACCGGCATAGTTATTACAAATATGGATTGCGCCGAACTTCGTCATCACTTCAGCAATCGCAGTGGTCACTGACTCTTCATCGGCAACATTCACATTGTGGAAGCTGACCTTGTCGGCGCCCAACTCTGCAACAATCGCGTCGCCGCGCTC
>TARA_R110001592_G_scaffold87462_1_pt1 | contig 11406 bp, 11 predicted proteins | sample TARA_R110001592 | Tara Oceans TARA_R110001592 (sample SAMEA4398387) | marine metagenome | biome: Polar Biome; feature: [SRF] surface water layer (ENVO:00010504); material: water (ENVO:00002006), including particulate matter (ENVO:01000060) such as... | depth 5 m | reverse complement strand
AGCGTATGCCATTGTGAGCGCAGCAAGGCCGCGTAGGCCGCCTGCGCTAAGAGCTCGTCATCGGCCTGCTCCATGACCTCTGCCAAATTGTCACGGCCGGCGCTATTCATTGCCTCAGCCAAACACAACATGGCCGACCAGAGCTGGCGGTAACTTGTGGCTTTGATAATTCGCTGCAGCACTTCTGGCCGTTGCAGCGCGGCTAGATTCACCACTTGTTTTTGCACTTCGGGCGATAAGCACACCACCACCGGCAGCACATCCTCCCAAAGGTCTTCTGCCTGAACGGTCTCGATAATAGCCGTTAGTACGCGCTCGCCCTGCTCTGCCGCTAAATCACCAAGTTCACACTTAAGGCCGTAGCCGGCATGCGTCAGCAAGGCCAATAAACTGGGCCAGAGGTCTCGGCGCGACTCATCGCAGACTAGCAAAACTGCGCGCCGCATACGCTCAGTAGGAATTAGGCGCACGATGTGATCGATGCGGTATCGGGCTTCGATAAAAAACAGTATCTGCAGCAAATCACCTTCATCTTCAATACTTACAGCAACTTGCTGCAGCACGTCATCGGGCAATAAGGCCACGAAACGGCCGAGTGTGACGAAATCTCGGCGCAACAGCAGCACATGACTAATGGCCATGACTTTTTTCGCTGCTAACAAATGCAGAACCTCTCGGGCGCTACGAGGGTCAAGATCAATCGCGACATCGGCTAGAAATTCAGTGTCTAAATACTTGGCAATATTGGCCACGCGCCATGCTGGCAGCTCGCTTGCTAAGCGTGCTGTCATTGGTGCGCCAAACCACGAGCGAGCACATAGCGCCGACACCCATGCCGGCAGCCAGCGTGCGACTGCTGCAAGCAGGCCCAAGGGCTCACGCAACTCATCATGCAATACATCGGAAATGGCCGAGCGTAATGTCGCTACGGCATCGGAAGGTAAGTCGTGTAGATAGCTCAGCGAGCCGGCCTTGACTGACAAAAAGCGCGCCAGCTTGATGACTTCGGCACGATTAGCTAAGCGGCTCATTTGCGCGACCTGCGGCTGTTTGCGAGCGAACGCTTACTAGTGCGCAATGATGCGTCACGCGCAATATGCCGACGCTGCAAGAGCCAACGCAATGGCCAGAAAATGCCGCGACGCAGCTGACTTTGAACGCGCTGACGTTCGCGCTCACTGGCAGCATCAATCAGCTCATGCAGCTGCGTTAATTGCGCATCACTCAAGGCATCGAGGCCGCTTAAGCTGGCTTGCGGACGGCGCAAGCGCAGAGCGAGCTGAGTCAATGATTCGGACATGGCTTAAACCACCGCCTTGGGTCGATGTGCCAGCCAAGAGTCGAGCTGCTTAGCAAATTGCTGCTTATCGCTGGATGAAAATGGTGGCGGCCCACCGCGAACCATGCCGGCGTCACGCAGGTCGCTCATCAAGTCACGAATAGCTAAACGCTGACCAATGCTTTCCGGCGTGTGCAGCTGGCCACGCGGGCTTACCGCCACTACGCCGAGCTTCACAACCTCGAAGGCGAGCGGAATATCTTGCGTGATGACTAAATCTTTGGCCTTAGCATGCTGCACGATGTAGTTGTCGGCGACATCAAAGCCAGGTGGCACTTGCACGGCATTCATCGGCAAGCCGGCTGGCAGGCGAATGGGTTGATTGGCGACAAAGGTAATCTGCACGCGGGTGCGCTCAGCGGCGCGAATGAGCATGTCTTTCACGGGCACGGGGCAGGCGTCGGCGTCGACCCAAATCTGCGTCATGGCACGGGTATCTCGAAATATCTGTGGAGCGATTCTACCGCGATGCGGGCTCGCTGTGTTCGGGCAAAAAAGCATCAATAGCGCGATTTAGAAAGCGTAAGCCAAGCGCGCTGGCTTGCAGGCGATCTGGCGTGTGTTCGAGCAGGCCTTGGCGGCGTAACTCGGCGAGCGTGCTGGCAATGGTGTTGGGTGAAAGTCCGGTGCGCTCTGACCAATAAGCGCTGGGCACGCCGTTGGTCAGGCGCAGGGCATTGAGCATGAACTCGAAGGGTAGGTCGATGGCGGCGATGCGTTCTAATTTGGCTTGATAGGCGGCCACGCTTGGTATTCCCGTACTCTGCGCCGCGCTATAGGCAGCCAAATAATCTTTTGGCATTCGCGTTTTCGTGCTCCGCCAAATCTCGGCCGGGGCTGTGGTGATGTCCGCGCTATTTGCTAAAGTCAGCTTGCCATGAGCACCTGCTCCGATGCCCAGATAATCACCAAACTGCCAATAGTTCAGGTTGTGCCGACACGCCTGATCAGCCTGCGCAAACGCCGACACCTCATAGCGCTGAAAGCCCGCTTGCGCCAGCAGCACCTCGCCCTGCTCCTGAATATCGGCGAGCACATCCTCATCGGGCAGGATGGGTTGCTGGCGATAAAACACGGTGTTGGGCTCGAGCGTGAGCTGGTACCACGACAGATGTGTAACGCCGAGCGCGATGGCCTGAGCGAGATCATCGCAAGCGGCAGCAACGCTTTGGCCGGGCAAGCCGTGCATTAGGTCGAGATTGATACGCTCGAAACCGGCCGCGCGCGCAGTGCTTGCCGCTCGCAAAGCCTCATCGCCGGAATGAATGCGGCCTAAGGCTTTGAGCTGCTCGCCCTGAAAGGTTTGCACACCAATGGACAGGCGATTGATACCGGCCGCGCGATAACCTTCAAACAAGCCCTGCTCGACTGTGCCGGGGTTAGCTTCTAGTGTGATTTCGATGTCATCGGCCCATGACAGCCGCGCGCGAATGCCAGCAAACAGGCGCACATAGCCATTCGGTGAGATCAATGACGGCGTGCCACCACCGATAAAAATCGACTGTAATGGTCGCTGCGACCAGTCTTGGGCAAAGTGCGCTAAATCGGCGTCGAGGTCATTGAGCAAGGCATCGATATAGGCGGCCTCGGGCACACCGTCGTCGCTCACTGCATGCGAGTTAAAGTCGCAATAAGGACATTTACGCACGCACCAAGGCATGTGCACATAAAGGCTTAACGGCGGCACTTTTTGAGCGCGCACATTGACCAATGGCGCGCTCACAGCCCGGTTTCGTTCCAGCGCGCGTGCAGCTGCTGCAAGGCTTGGCCGCGATGGCTTAGCGCCGCTTTCCGCTCGCGCGGCAACTCAGCCGATGTCATACCTTCATCGGCCAGATAAAACACCGGATCATAGCCAAAGCCCTGCTCACCCGAAGGCTGATGCGTAATTTCTCCGGCCCATAAAGCTTGGCAGATGATAGGCAGCGGATCATCGGCGTGGCGAACAAAGGCCAGTACGCAAACAAATTGCGCACGCCGTGAAGTATCGGCTGGCATAGCCGCGAGTGTGGCCAAAAGCTTGGCATTGTTTGCGGCATCGCCAGCGGGCGCGCCAACCTCATTGAGGGCATAGCGCGCAGAGTAGATGCCCGGTGCACCACCGAGTGCGTCAACGGCAAGGCCAGAGTCATCGGCTAGTGCTGGCAGGCCGGTTAAGCGACTGGCGTGGCGAGCTTTTATCAGCGCATTTTCAACAAAGCTCAGGCCATCTTCGATGGCATCGGGCACAGCAAATTCCTTCTGTGAGCGCACGCTGACATCAACATCCGCAAGCAAAGCGCGCAACTCTTTGAGCTTGCCTTCATTGCCGGTGGCTAGAACAAACTCACGCGAGGCCGTAGGCCTATTACCGCCATTCGTCTCGACTTCACTCATCAATCATCGCCCCGACTAACGCGGAAAATACCGATCTCACCGAACATATTGGGAAACCATCGCGCCAAAATGCTGCCCTGCTGATCTTGATCAACCGCAAGTTTATCTAGCACTTTTAAACCCTTGCTGCGGCAGAGCGCTTCAAAGTCATGCATGGTGCAAAGATGAATATTCGGAGTGTCGAACCAACCATATGGCAAGGCGCGCGACACTGGCATGCGGCCCTTATAGAACAAATACCAGCGGGTTTGCCAGTGCGCAAAATTTGGAAATGTGACGATAACTTCGCGCGCCACGCGCACCATTTCATCGAGCAAAATATCGGGCCGCTGCACTGCCTGCAGCGCCTGCGCCATCAGTAAAGTGTCGAAGCTATCGTTCTCAATATTCGCCAAACCATGGTTAAGGTCTTGCTCAATAACATTTACGCCACGCGCGATGGCCGTGGTGATTTTATCGGCATCGATTTCGAGACCATAGCCGCGCACATTTAAGGTATCGCGCAAATGCGCTAGCAGCTCGCCATCGCCACAGCCTAAGTCAATCACGCGTGACTCTGGCGCGATCCATTGCCGCGCCAACGCTAAATCAAGACGCATGGGCTGCCTCCCGCTCATTGGCAATACGCGTCATAAACGCCCTGAAAATATCCATATAGCGCGGGTTATTTAACAGGAAAGAATCATGCCCTTGCGGAGCATCCACCTCTGCGTAACTCACTTCTTTGCCGGCCTTCACCAAAGCATCAACGATTTCACGCGAACGCGCCGGAGCAAAGCGCCAGTCGGTGGTAAACGACACCACCAAAAAGCGACATTGCGCCTTAGCAAAAGTCTTCGCTAGGTCGTGATCGTAATCGCGGGCGGGGTCGAAATAATCCAGCACGCGCGTCATCAGCAAATAGGTGTTGGCATCGAATCGTTTGGAAAACACCTCACCTTGATAGCGCAAATACGATTCGACCTGAAACTCGGCATCGAAGCCATATTGGTAGGTAGCTTTACGCAGGTCGCGGCCGAACTTTTGCCGCATCGCGTCATCGGATAAATAAGTGATGTGGCCTACCATGCGTGCCAACGACAAGCCAACCTCGGGAATGACACCGTGCTGAAAATAACGGCCGGCATGGAAGTCCGGATCGCGGCGAATGGCTTGGCGGGCGACTTCATTGAACGCGATATTTTGCGCGGTAAGCTTGGGCGCACTGGCGATGATGACCGCATTGGCGATGCGATGCGGCTGATCGATACTCCAGCGCAACACCTGCATGCCACCGAGCGAACCACCGACAACAGCCGCCCATTGTTCAATGCCCAAATAATCCATTAAACGTACTTGCTGCTTCACCCAGTCGCGCACTGCGACAATGGGAAAGTCAGGGCCCCAAGGCTCGCCGGTCTCGGGATTAATTGACGATGGCCCAGTCGTGCCATGACAGCCGCCAAGGTTATTAAGCGCGACGACAAAAAAGCGATCGGTGTCGATGACCTTGCCCGGGCCAATGGCGCTATCCCACCAGCCAGTTTTGGCCGTAGCTGGGTCTTCGCCCTCGTGAAAACCAGCGGCGTGATGATGCCCCGACAGTGCGTGGCAAATCAGCACCGCATTACTGGCGTCGGCATTCAGCGTGCCATACGTTTCATAGACCACATCATAGGTATTGAGAGTACGGCCACAGGCCAAATCTAGGGGCTCGGTGACGTGCAAATACTGCGGCGTCGCAACACCGACACTGCCTTCTGGGTAAATAAAAGCCTCTGTACTCATGGCGTCATCCATTAGCCTGCTAGCAGCATAAGAGCCTGCGGATACGCTGACTTCAAAAGGATTTCTATAATTTGAATGCCTAAAAAAGCAATAATTGGCGACAAATCTAAGCCGCCCAGGCTCGGCATTAGGCGACGGCATGGGCCGAGTATAATTTCTGCAATCTGCATTAGCGGCATCATCGCTGGACTCATACCGCCCGAAGCCATCGCTACCCAGCTTAAAATCACCATGCCCAAAATGACCCAGAAGAAGAAGTCAGCGGCGGCTAAAAGTAGGCTGAAAATCGCTGTAACCAAGAGCAAGCTCGGTGTCACCGCTTGGTCGGTCAAATGTGCAATAGCACTGAGCTGTACCAGCTTTATGATGACGATGAGCACAATCGCTGCCGTATCGAGACCGAAAATACTGGGGATAATGCGACGCAGCGGATGCAGCAATGGCGAGGTTACTTTCACCACAAACTGCGACATGGGATTGAAGAAGTCGGCGCCAGCAACCTGTAGCAATAAGCGTAGCCAGACCAATAAAATCAGCACACTGAACACCGTGTTTGCCAACAATAAGCCGATTTGGTTCATCGCATCCATTTACCGCACTCCTAATTCGTTAATTAATTGCTTGCCGCTCATGCGTTTCGTTCGTGAGCCAAAACCTAATGGCTTAATTCTATAGCCAAACTTTCACCGCGCTCGGCACAGGCACGCATAGCTTGCTCGACAATATCGGCCAAGCCAGCACGATCAAAGACGGCGACAGCTTGCTCTGTGGTGCCATTGGGCGAAGTCACGCGGCGGCGTAACTCTGCTGGACCAACATCGGCAGTAATCGCTATTTGCGCTGCACCTAATGCGGTTTGCAAGGCCAAATCACGGGCATCTTGCGGATCTAAGCCGAGCTTTACCCCGGCATTAATCATCGCTTCCATAAGATAGAAAAAATACGCTGGGCCAGAACCAGAAACGGCGGTGACGGCATCAATTTTGGCTTCAGTATCGACCCATAAGGCGATACCGACAGCCGCCAACACTTGTTCGGCTTGCTCGCGCTGCTCATGGCTAACGGCGGCATTGGCATACAAGCCCGTAGCACCCGCTTGCACCAGCGCCGGCGTGTTTGGCATGGCGCGAACGATGGCCGCATCACCACCCAACCATTGCGACAAGCTCTCGGCTGGGATGCCAGCAGCGATAGAAATAAATAGCGGCTTGGCCTGCTGAGCGGTCGTGGCCAAGGCTTGCGTAACGGCTTTCATGGCCTGCGGTTTAACTGCAAGCACGACGATATCGACATTGGCGACCAGAGCGGCGTTATCGGTGCCGGTGCTCAAGCCCCGCGCCGCATGAACGCTGAGCGCTGCTTCTGAAACATCGGTGAGCATCAGTGCCGTGGTGGGCCAACCTTTTGCTAATAGACCGCCGACTAAGGCCGAGGCCATATTGCCAGCGCCAATAAAACCAATGCGGGGAAACTGTGTCATGCGGTGGTTCCAACTGAAGAAATGGTAGGTCGCGCGCCAAAAATGGCGGTGCCAATGCGCACCCAAGTGCTACCGGCCGCGATGGCCTCAGCAAGGTCTGCGCTCATGCCCATGGATAAGCTGTCAAATGGTGCATCGGCGAGCCTTGGCAGTCTAGCGAGTATCGCGGCATGTGTCTTGGCTAGCGTAGCAAAAGCGCTGGTTTCGCCCGCTTTAGGAATGACCATTAGCCCGCGCAAACGCAGCCTTGGCAGCGCCATTACTGCCTCTACCAAGGCCGGCAATTCCGCCAAGCTACAGCCCGATTTGCTGTCCTCATCATCAATATTAACTTGTAGGCAAATATTCAAGGGCGGCAGCTCATCTGAGCGCTGGTCATTTAAACGACGAGCAATTTTCAGGCGGTCAACACTGTGCACCCAGTCGAAATTGGCGGCGACCTCGGCAGTTTTATTACTTTGTAATGGCCCGATCAAATGCCAGCAAATATCGCGGCCACGCAACTGCTGCATTTTCTTCAAAGCTTCTTGCACATAGTTTTCGCCAAAATCACGCTGGCCTGCGTCATTAAGCGCGGCAATAGCCTCGGCAGCATGAAATTTGCTGACTGCCAGCAGTTGCACAGCTTCTGCTTCATGGCCTGCCACTACACTCGCTCGACGCATTTCTATTAAGACCTGCCGCCAGCGTGAAGTTAATTCGTCGGATGCGCTAGCGCGAGCTGAGTTCATGAGCCTAACTAAATATTGAGAGAGGTTTATTGTGGCCTAGCGCTGCGGGAGATGCCAATGGCCGAGATACCGAACTGGCTTGCGCAGGCATGGGCTTTAGCGAAAAGCCTTGGCGCGGCCGACTTACATGCCGTGAGTGGCGAGCGGCTGCGTTTTCGCCTGCATGGTGAATTGCGCTGCATAGATGATTTGCCATTCTGCCCGCCAACACCTTGGCCTGAGGTCCTGCCACTTTTTGGCTCTTTTTGTGGCGCGCTGACTAGCGCTGAAAGCAGCCTGACTCACTCAGAGCTGGGCCGAGCGCGGGCCAGTCTAGCGGCACATCAAGGCGGCTGGATGCTAGTCATGCGCCTGATTGCCGAACATATTCCAAGCATTGCTGATGTGCAGCTCAGCCGCCAACATGCCGACCTCGCACTCGCCAATCACGGCCTGCTGCTAGTCACTGGTGCAACTGGCTCAGGCAAGTCCAGCACACTCGCGGCATGGCTGGGGCATTGGCGCGAGCAACGGCGTGGTCATGTCATTAGCCTCGAAGATCCCATTGAGTTTGTGCACAGCAATAGCCCCGCGCTGGGCCTAGTTAATCAGCGCGAAATCGGCCGCGACTGCGCAAGCTTTGCCGATGGCCTGCGCGCCGCGTTGCGGCAAGACCCCGATGTGCTCTTGGTTGGCGAGTTACGCGATAGCGAAAGTGCGCGCTTGGCGTTGATGGCCGCTGAAACTGGGCATTTAGTGATGGCAACGCTGCACACGGCCAGCGCCGTTGGTGCGATTGATCGCCTACTCAGCTTATTTCCGGCGGATGAGCGCCAGTTAGCTCAGGCGCAATTGGCCGATACTTTGCGCGCAGTCATGGCGCAGCAGCTGATTTGGTCGGCTGAAACAACTGACCAGCTTGCATCGGCTAAGGCTTCAGCACCCCGAGCACATGCTTGTCGCGAAGTGCTCGTTGCCACACCTGCAGTGCGTCACTTAATTCGCGAACATCGTCTAGGTGACATCGAGCACATAATGCAAACCCATGCGTCATTGGGCATGCAAACCATGGCACAAGCCATGGCCGCATTACCCACTAAAGCTGCCTTATCGCGATAGTCCAAGTGCCGCAAAAACGGTATGAAGCACTTGCTGTACTGGCGACAAGATTGGCTCGAGTAACTGATCGACACGGAAAGTAACTTCGCGTGTTGCCGTCATCAGTAGCGCACTCAGTGCATTGCCTGGCAGCGCTGCACCCTCAGCAATTTCGGGGGAAGCTTGATCAAAAGGCAGTACGCCAGTGGTTAGGTTGCGCAGCAAGCGATTAACCGCGCCTAGCGCTGCATCATTAATAGCACTTGTTTGTACCGTACCCAGTGCGGCAATTAGTGAGGATGTATCCACTAACGCATTGGCGGCTAATCGTGCGCCACCACCCAGAACCGGAATATCGCCTACGCCTTGCTCAGCTGCCTCAGCAGCGGCAGCCAAACTGCGTGCCAGAGTCACCAAGGGAGCCACCACCGCACTTAAGTCTTGGCGCTCGCAGGCACTGGCCTGCCTCGGACTTGCGACGGCACTACGATATTGCGCCGTCACCGTAGGCATATCTTTAAATGCCGCAGGTAAGGTGGCATTAGCTGGAAATGTGGTGGCCAAGCGATCGCCTAACGCTTGCATGCGCGCTAAAACATCGCGCCCAGCAGCTTGCTGTAAGGCAGCTGCCGACTGCGGTTGGCGCGCAGAATCAGCACTGGCGCTGAGCACTACGTCGGCAATGTCTAGGCTAGCCAATGTCACCTGTGTCATTGCGGCCATAAGGGTTGCGGAAGAGTTATTGCCCTTAGTCCAAGGAGCTAGCCCTTGACTCAGTGCTGTCTGCATGGGGTCAAAAGGCCCTGGCGCAGCTATTAATGCCGAAGATCGATTGGCCGCCGGCTGGTTAGCCGCGGGCGCTAAATCGCTAGGCACGACCGTAGCTTGGCAATTATTTGCGGGCAGACCACTAAAGCCTGCCGACTCAGGTAAGCCCACGGGGTCACGACGAGTAATCGTGTCTGCGCTGTCATTATGGCCTGCCAAATAACTGCTTAGGCCATCCGATGCAACTTCATCCTGCACGCGCACATAACGATAGCTCACGGTTTTATCTGCTGTGCCATCAATCTTCACAATAGCCGTTTCGCGATCACCCTCACCGGCTACAACGTTGTACATCTCAGCGCGTAAAATAGGTTTAGCCGATTCTGAAGCAACACTCACCTCCACCCAGAAAAAGCCATATTGCTCATAGCGCTGCAGGCGTGCGAGATTACGTGATTCATCACTAGCTGAGCGCGTTTTACCACCCGCACCGGAAACAATGAACTCAGTTTTGCCACAGCTGGGCACACTCGTAAGCCACTGCAGGTCATGATCATGGCCATTAAAATACACATCGGCCTGATCGCAGACAGCCTCTTCCATGAAGTCTTTGTAGCGCTGACCTGCCAACACCGGCAATAGCGCAGCCTGCAAAGAAGGCGCTAGCGGGCTCGCCGTAGATTGCCCAGTTTGCCCAAACAGAAGGTCATCGTAGTTACCGGCGTTGCCATGCTCGCCATTTGATAAGTAAGGGTGATGGGCGAAGGCAAACTTCATTCGAGCAGGGCTCTCTCGCATCCCCTGCTTCAGCCAATTAAGCTGGCGTAAACCATAAGTGCTGTAGCTGTACTCTGGCGAGGCGTCAGGAAAGCCGCCCGCCACTTGGTTTGAGTCAATAGCGAAAAAATGCAGCAGAGGCTTGGCCTTGGTACCGCCAGCAGTGAAATCGTAATAGCGAGAAGGCATTTGCCAACGTGGTGTTTTGCGTGGATTACTAGCATCTATGCCTGTCACATCGATAGGTGCATAGGTGTAGTCAACCTGGTTTTCGCCACGCGCATTACCAGCGCCATCGCCGCCAAAAAAAGCGCTGTTGTCATGATTACCCGAGACCATGAAAAACGGCAGATCATGGGGAAAGTTAAGGTAAGCGCGCTCAAACTTATCAAAAAATTGTGGGTCACTAGCAGAACGCGTGCCTTCCTCATAAATATTATCGCCTAGGCCAAGAACAAACTGACAACCTTGGCGAATCGCGGCGGCACGAGTAAGCGATGCTTTCCCAGTCGAACGACCCTTAGCCTCGCAAACATCTGCCATCGCGGCGCCTACAGCCATCTGGCCATCAGAGCCTGAGCCAGCATCGCCCACCACTAAAAACCGTACGCGATTAGCATCTAGCGTTTCCGGCTGCACCTCGGGCGTAGTATCTGGATTATTGATATCTGGTGGCGTGGTGCCTGGCCCCGCCAACTGCGCCGAACGACCACCCGATGAACCGCCACAAGCCACCAAAGTCGCAACTAACAAACCCATGCTCACGAGTTGAAATTGCTTATTCATTATATTGCCTCCACTTGACTCGGCAGATGCTGAGTGCCTGCCACAGGGCGCGGCCCTGTGTTTGATGAAATCAGCCTATTAGTCCCCGATAACACCTGAAACTGCCGGCGCTTCGCTGTATTTTCTTCGCCAATCAACGCCTCATCGGTAATGCTTTTCGCATAGCGCCATTCAGCCACCATGCGCTCGGGCGTAACATCCACCACGATAAAGCCCTTACTTTTTAGCTCGGTATATTTGATATGAGGATTAGCCAAGGGCAAAGCCACACTCACGACCTCCGCCACACCCTCAGGGAATCCAGG
>TARA_R110001592_G_scaffold99522_3_pt1 | contig 11407 bp, 12 predicted proteins | sample TARA_R110001592 | Tara Oceans TARA_R110001592 (sample SAMEA4398387) | marine metagenome | biome: Polar Biome; feature: [SRF] surface water layer (ENVO:00010504); material: water (ENVO:00002006), including particulate matter (ENVO:01000060) such as... | depth 5 m | reverse complement strand
GACATTGAAAATCAAAATATTTTTAGCTTTATACATGAAGATAGTTTAGAGTACTGCATAGGGTTTTTTAACGATATTATTGTAAATAAAAAAACAAAATCAGTTAGAAAAACATTTGACTTAAAAACTAAAAAAGGAGAGAAAATTACTGTTGAAGGAGATATTAGCTGTAAGTTCGATATTAAAGGAAACCCAGTATCAACAAGAGCTATATTAAGAAATGTAACAGAAGAAAATAAAGTAAAAAAAAGACAAACAGTTTATAATAACATATCTAAAATAATAGCAGAGAAAACGAATGCTGAAGAACTTTATGAAGCCATAAGACAAGAGTTAGGTAAGGTGTTAAATACCGATATTTTTGTTATTTCTTATGCTATTGACGAAGAGTCTATATCGTTTCCTTATTATTATGATAAAGAAAGAGGAGGAAGAATTTATAAAAAGAACCGAACAAGAAAAAAAGGTATAAATGAATATTTTTTAAAAGAAAAAAGTGCTAAAATTTTAAAGAGAAAAGAATTAGATCAAATTATTGGTAAAGGGAAATATGAGATTTTAGGTCCAAAATGTCAAGTTTTTATAGGTATTCCGTTAAAAACAAAAAACAAAGTTGTTGGGGTTTTGTCTGTCCAATCATATAAAAACGAAAATGAATATGACGAACAATCAGTTGAGATATTAGATTTTATTTCTGGAGCTTTAGCTTTAGCTGTTCAGAAAAAAAATGATGAACAAATGTTGTTTGAACAAAGCTCAAAACTAAAAAGTGTAATAGAAAATAGTTCTCATTTATTTTGGACTTTTGATAAAGAAAAAGGGCTAACAACGTTTAATAAAAACTATTCTGATGCTGTTTATGATTTATACGGGAAAAGACCAAAACTAAAAAGCAAAAGTTATAATAGAGTAGAAGAAAAAAGTTTACAGCCTTTTTGGGATGAAAAATATCAAGAAGCTTTTGCTGGAAAAAAAGTAGAGTTTATTACAGAGCGAGTTAATATAAAAGGAGTAAGAATAATTAGAGAAGTTTTTTTAAACCCTATATTTAATGAAGATAATGAAGTTGTTTCTGTTTCAGGAATTGCACATGATGTTACCGAGAAAAAAATAGCAGAAGAACAACTTAAAGATTCGTTAAAAGAAAAAGAAGTGTTACTTAAAGAAGTTCACCACCGAGTTAAAAACAACCTTCAAGTAATATCAAGCATATTAAACCTACAATCTTCTTATATTGAAGACGAACAAACACTATCTATACTGAAAGAAAGTCAAGATAGAATAAAATCAATGTCAATTATTCATGAAAGCTTATATCAATCAAACGACTTCTCTAAAATAAATTTTTCAGAATATATTGTAAGTTTGTCTAAAAATTTAGTACATTCATACAGTTATTTAGACAAGTCTATCGATTTAGACCATAAAATAGAAGAGGTTTCATTAAACCTCGACACTTCTATTCCTTGTGGTTTAATTGTGAACGAGTTGGTTTCTAATGCATTAAAATATGCGTTTAAAGATAGATTAGAAGGAAAAATAAAGATAAATTTGTCGATTGATAAAAAAAATGTTGTTCTTGTTGTTTCTGATGATGGAGTTGGTTTTCCAAAAAACATCAATTTTAGAGACACAAACTCATTAGGACTTCAATTGGTAAATACTTTGGTTGAACAAATTGACGGAACTATTGAAATGAACAGCAAAAAAGGAACAACATATACAATAATATTTAAACAAGCATAAATAATGTCGAAATACAACATCTTAGTAGTTGAAGACGAGAGCATAGTATCAAAAGATATTCAACAAAGTTTAAAAAAACTTGGTTATAATATTGTTGGAGCTGCCGCAACTGGAGAAAAAGCTATATTACTTGCAAATGAAACAAAACCCGATTTAGTCTTGATGGACATTATGTTGAAAGGAGACATGAGCGGAATTGAAACGGCTGAAAAGATTAAAGAAACACTTAATGTTCCAGTAATCTATTTAACCGCTTATGCCGATGAAAACACACTTAGCAAAGCAAAAGTTACCGAACCTTATGGGTATATAATAAAGCCGTTTAAAGAAATAGACCTACATACATCAATAGAAATGGCTCTTTATAAACACAGTAAAGAAGCTGAAATAATTAAAGAAAGAGATTTTCTTTATTCTTTAGTAGAAAACAAAGAAGGTGATGATGGGGTTATTTTTGTTAAATCAAACTCTAGATTGGTCAAGGTAAAAACATCAAACATTTTGTATGTTGAAGCGTTAAAAGACTATGTAGTTATAAATATTGGTGAAGCGAAATATACCATACATTCAACAATGAAAGACATTGAGAAAAAATTGTCTAAAAGTGAATTTCAAAGAGTTCACAGATCTTACATCGTGAGGCTTGATAAAATTGTAGCAATAGAACAACCCAACATTGTTATTGAGGGAGGAAAAAAACTAATACCTATTGGAGGCTCATATAAAGATGACCTCTTTAATAAAATAAATTTAATATAAAAGAGAATAGAACATATTTTAATAATTAAAGTGGTTATTTTTGACCACTTTTTTATTTTATAAAACTTATAACATGAGTGCATTAGGAAACCATATATTGGTTGAATTTACAGGATGTTCGCCTGAAATTATGAATGACGTTAGTGCGATAGAGCGCGACATGGTTGAAGCTGCGGTTAAGGCAGAAATGACAGTAATAAACTCAACGTTTCATCATTTTTCACCCTATGGTGTATCTGGAGTGGTGGTAGTACAAGAAAGCCATTTGGCAATACATACATGGCCAGAATATGGATACGCTGCGGTAGATATTTTTACTTGTGGCGATACGAATACGTGGGCAGCTTTTGATTATTTGCAAGAGCAGTTTAAGGCCAAAAACTATTCAGCTATAGAAATGAGAAGAGGAGTTATAAATCTATTGGAACGTATGGATTTTGATTTAAGTTCCATGAGAAGCCAAACAAACGGCCGTGTGAATCCTGGAAAATATACAAGAGATGTTTGGTTTACGGATAAAGATGAAAATCAAGCATTATCATTAAGATATACTGGAGAAGTTTTGTTTAGAAAACAATCTCCTTTTCAAAGAGTTTCTGTTTTAGATACACATGCTTATGGTAAAATGTTAACCATAGACAATATGGTAATGTGTACCGAAAAAGATGAACATCATTATCATGAAATGATTTCTCATCCAGCACTTTTAGCTCATGGAAACGCAAAAAATGTTTTAGTTATTGGTGGTGGTGACGGAGGAACTGTTCGTGAAATTTTAAAACACAAAAGCATTGAAAAAGTAACAATGGTAGAAATTGATGAAACCGTAATAGAAGCTTGTAAAGCACATTTACCATCAATTTCATGTGAATTTAACAACCCAAAACTAAATCTAATTGTAGGTGATGGAATAGCGTTTGTTAAAAATGCAAAAGCTGGAGAATATGATTTAATTTTTGTTGATGGTTCTGACCCTGTTGGACCTGCTGAAGGATTGTTTACAGATGAGTTTTATACAAACTGTAAAAATGCATTAACAGACGATGGATTACTTGTTGCTCAAGGAGAGTCGCCAATGTTTAACGGAAAAGTTTTTGTGGAACTTAACCAGTGTTTAAGCAATATTTTTGGTGAAGAAAAAGTAAAAACACTGTTGTTTTACATTCCAACCTACCCAACAGGTATGTGGAGTTTCCAAATTGCATCGAAAGGAAACATCAACCCAATCAATGCAGATGAAAATAAAATAGAAGCATTTGTGGAAAATCACGACTTAAATTACTACAACGAAGAAATTCATAAGGCAGCTTTTGCAATGCCAAATTTTGTGAAAAAACTATTAAAAAAAACAGCAGCAGTAAACATATAAACAATGTTTAATCCAAATGAAGTTGGTATAAATAATGGTAATATTTTTGGCTTTCCTTACAGTGTTGAGGAAAGTCAAATTGTTATTATACCAGTACCTTCAGATATTACCTGTTCTTATTCAAAAGGCACAGCAGAAGGTCCAAAAGCAATACTAGAGGCTTCTACTCAACTCGATTTTTATAGCCCGTATAAAAAAGAGGCGTGGAAAACGAAAGTTGCTATGTTGCCTATTTCTGAAGAAGACTTTAATAAAAATCGAAAAATAGGAGAAATTGCCACTATTCTTATTGACAAATTAGAAAACGAGATTCCATTTACTGAAGAAGATAAAAATCTTTACAACAAAATAAATAAGCATTGCGAAGAGCTAAACACTAAAGTAGAAGAAACAGCAACTGCTTATTTAAATCAAAACAAATTAGTTTGTTTATTGGGTGGCGACCACAATTCACCTTTAGGCTTAATAAACGCATTGTCTAAAAAATACGAGAGCTTCGGAATACTTCAAATAGACGCACATGCCGACCTTAGAGATGCTTATGAAGGATTTACTTATTCTCATGCTTCAATAATGTTTAACGCTTTAAAAAACACAAAGATTTCTAAATTAGTACAAGTAGGAATCAGAGATATTTGTCCAGCCGAAATCCAATTAATCAACAATTCAAAAAACAGAATAAAAACTTTTTTTGATTGGGACATTAAGGCAGCACAATATTCGGGCAAAACCTGGGAAAAACAATGTAAAGAAATAATAAATGAGTTGCCCGACTTGGTTTACATTAGTTATGATATAGATGGACTAGACCCAAAACTTTGTCCAAATACAGGGACTCCTGTTGCTGGTGGATTTGAGATAGAGCAAATTAATTTTTTATTTAATGAGCTTGTTTCTTCAGGCAAAAAAATAATAGGTTTTGATTTAAATGAGGTTGGAAATGTTGAATGGGATGCAAATGTTGGGGCAAGAGTTTTGTATAGATTGTGTAATTTTTTAGCTTTATAGCTAATTATGGAACTAAACAATATAGAATACAAAAAACCCTTTTTTAAAATAGGCAAAGAGCTTAACGATTATTTAGTAAAATATTCCAGAAGCACTGAAATTCCTTTGCAGTATGATGATTTACTCCGGTATGATAGTTTAATTCCTCTTGAGGATTTTTCTGGAACACCAACACTTTGGAACAGATGTGTTTACAGTCCTAATGAGATGGACTATTTGTATGCGGGACTAGTTGAAATTTACCGGTTCCTAATTTCTGATGGAACAAAAATAGCTCACTTAACGGTTGACGGTATTGATTTTTGTGGCTACGGAAACTCTAAACCATTTAGAATAAAAATATTAAACCAACTAAATGACAATTACGATTATTATTATATAAAAAGAGCGGACGCTTCTAGGGTTTATGGATTAGAACTAGAGCATTATTTTTCGCCAAATAAAATAAATTACATTTACTATAAAGACACGCTAATAGAAGAGCATATTATCGGAATTCCTGGCGATCAATTTATTAACGAAGTAAAATCAGGACAACGAAAAATAAACCCAGTAAGGCTATCTAAAGAGTTTGTTAAGTTTAATGAACAGTGCTTTGTAAGGTTGTTGGGAGATATGAGAGCATATAATTATGTAATTGTTGTTACACAAGATTTTGATCAAATACAATATCGGGTTAGGGCAATAGATTTTGATCAACAAAGTTTTGAAAAAAGATGTAGAATTTACCTTCCACAATTTTATATCGAAAATGCTTTTTATGTTCAATTAATACAAAATGCCATAACAATGGAAACGATTGAACAATATAAAAAAGAAGAAAAATCATTACTAAAAAAGAGGTACCTAAACGATAAATATCAAATTGATGCCTTGATTAATGTACTTAAAAAAGATAAGATTTCTTCTGATGACCACGTAGATAATTTAAAAAAAGAACTAGGTAAGTTTCATCATTCTACAGCGTTTAATTCATGTAAAAGCATGGGAGAAGTTGTGGAAACCAATATTAAAGTAATGCTTGGTCTTTAGATACTAACATTCTTTTCTTTTTATAAATGGAGCAACTTCATTACCTTTAAGCTGTTTTAAAAAAATATAAAATATGTCAATAGCACCACCATTTAATTTCAATCAATGGATTGAAGACAACAAAGATAAGTTAAAACCACCAGTAGCAAACAAAAACCTATATACAGAATCGGGAGATTATATTGTAATGGTAGTTGGCGGTCCGAATGCTAGAAAGGATTACCATTACAATGAGACAGAAGAATTGTTTTATCAAGTCAAAGGAGATATTTGTGTTACCATTCAGCAAGAAGGAAAAGCAGTTCAAGTTCCAATTAAAGAGGGTGAAATGTTTTTGTTGCCAGCAAACATTCCTCATTCTCCAGGAAGGTCAGAGGGATCGGTTGGGTTGGTTATCGAAAGGAAAAGAAAAGGCACAGGTTTAAAAGATGGGTTGATGTGGTTTTGTGAAAAATGCAACCACCAATTATATGAAGAAAAATTTGATTTGTCAGATGTGGAAAAAGATTTTTTACCTGTTTTTAAACGCTTTTATAACTCAAAAGACCTAAGAACTTGTAACAATTGTGGCCACGAAATGGAAACAGACCCAAAGTTTACAGATTAACGAGTAAAGAGCGTTGTGTAATGAGTGATGAGAAAAATTATAAAAATTTAGATGTTTGGAAGCAAGCAAGGGAGTTAGTTTCTTTAATTTATACTGTTGTTTCAAACTTTCCAGAGGAAGAAAAATTTGGATTAACCTCTCAATTAAAAAGTGCGTCAATATCTATTCCATCAAATATAGCTGAAGGAATAGGTAGAAATTCTAAAAAAGAAACCAAGCAGTTTTGTTACATAGCAAAAGGTTCTTTATATGAGGTTGAAACACAAATATTTTTAGCAATAGATCTCCAATTTATTTCTGAGGATGAATCAGCTAGAATTTTTGAACAAATTACAACAGTTAGAAAACTAATCATAGGTTTTATAAAGTATTTAGAAAAATGTTAGACACCCAACACTCAACACTCAACACTCAATACTCAAAAAGAATAAACGGTCACGGGCATATTTTGCCCGAACCAAAACAAATCCCTCAATTTATGAAGGATAAAAAACTGTTTTGGATTGATGAGGATAAAAAATTTATGCGTCAAGGAAGTTGGTCTCGCCCAATTACCGATTCTAGTTTTTTCTTAAAGGAAAAACTAGCGTGGATGGAGAAGAATAATATAGACCACGGCGTAATGTTAAACCTTTCGCAGGTTTATTGTAACGGTTGGTCAAGACAAGATACTTTTGATGCCATTCGCTGGCAAAATGATTTTAATGCTTCTGTTCAACATGAAAACCCAACTAAATTTACTTGTGGTTTTGTTGTTCAGCCTAATTTTATGGACGATGCTCTAGCAGAAATTGAACGCTGTGTAGTTGAATTAGGAATGAAATTGTTGTGTTTACCAACTCACTATTTAAACAATAATGAAGAGTGGGTTTCTGTAGCGGACGAATCTTGTTTTCCTATTTATGAACTAGCAAACAAGTACAATTTAGCGATAGAAATTCATCCATACGACGCCCCTAAAATGATTAAGCTTAAAGATGAAAGCTGGCGATTTCACTTGGTATGGATGATGGCACAAACAGCAGATACTTTACACTTTTTTACACTGAAAAATATTCCAAATAAATACCCAAACATAAGAACGTGTTTTGCTCATGGCTGTATGTTGGGTCAAGCAAATTACGGAAGAAGAGTTCAGGGCTATGAGGGGCGACCAGATTTGTTTAAAGGAGCAGAGCACCCTAAAACAACATTAGGTCATCCAAATTTGTTTTTTGACACACTGGTTCATGATCCATATACGCTGCAGCTATTAAAACATAGGGTAGGGGTTTCGCAAATTATTGCTGGACTAGACGACCCATATCCTTTGGGAGAAATTGAATCGGTAGGCGATTGTTATCCAGGGAAAGTGATTGACGACGCTGTTAACCTTAATATTTTAACGGAAAAAGATGCTAAGTTAATATGGAAGGATAATGTTTTAAATTGGTTGGGTTAGAATGGAAAAAAAATCAACATATCGAAACAAAAAAGAAGAGATTTTAAGTGTTGAGGAATGCCTAGAAAAAATTAAAGAATTAGAGTTAGAAAACCAGCAGCTAATTATAGAAAATAAGAATGCAGCAGAAAAGGAAACGAAGTACAAGTCATTATTTGAAATGTCAAATGATGCAATATTGGTAATAGAAGATAATACTTTTGTTGATTGCAACCTAGCTGTCGTAAAGATGTTGGGCTATAAGGACAAGCATGAATTACTTAATACACACCCTTCAGAGTTGTCTCCAGAAAAACAACCAGACGGGAGGTTCTCTTATGAAAAAGCACAAGAAATGATGTCGCTTGCACTAAAAAATGGTAGCCATCGTTTTGAGTGGACCCACACTAGAGCTAATGGAGAAAATTTCCCTGTAGAAGTTTGGTTGTCAAAAGTTGAATTTGATAACAGAGTACTAATTAATACAATTTGGAGAGATTTAACCGAAAAGAAAAAAGCAGAGCAAACTATTCTAAAAAGCATTGAAGAAAAAGAAATTTTACTCAAAGAAATTCATCATAGGGTAAAAAATAACCTTCAGATAATAACGAGCCTTTTAAATCTTCAGGCAAATAGTGTAGATAGTGAAAGTGTTAAGGCAATACTTTTTCAAAGTAAATCGAGAATTGAATCAATGTGTAAGGTGCATGAGATGCTTTATGGCTCTAAAGACTTATCGAGCATCAATTATAAAACCTATTTAAATGATTTATTAAACAAACTAATTCTTAATTCTAAAGGCGAAACAAACACCATTCAACTAAAGCTTGAGGTTGACAATTTATTTGTTAATATCAACACAGCTATTCCTTTAGGCTTGTTAATCAACGAAGTAGTAACAAACTCGTTAAAATATGCATTTCCAAATAATAGCGAAGGAGAAATTTATGTTAAAATAAAACCTATTGGTAATTTAATGTTTGAGCTTAAAATTGGCGATAATGGAATTGGTTACGATCACGAAAAAACATTTGACACTTCTGTCAGTTTAGGTTTTCAGCTTATTTTGAGTTTAGCAGAACAATTAAACGGGGTAATAAATCGAGACTTAACAAAGAAGGGAACGCACTATTGTTTAACATTTGAAAAGTTTAATCAATGATTTCGGAGTTTATATTATACGTTGCCAATCAAGAGGAAAGCAGGCAGTTTTATGAAAAACTCTTAAATAGATCTCCACCACTTCATGTTCTAGGCATGACGGAGTTTCATTTGTCTGAAAACTGTAAGTTGGGTTTGATGCCCGAAGAAGGAATAGCAAAAATTTTAAAAGAGAAAACACCCCACCCCAAAACAGGAAATGGAATTCCTCGTTGTGAACTGTATTTAAAGGTTGAAAAAGCGGAGAGTTATTTAAAAAGAGGGTTGGAGTTTGGGGCAAAAGAAATAAGTTCTTTTCAGCGTCGAGATTGGGGAGATAAGGTTGGGTATATTTCAGACTTAGATGGACATATTATTGCTTTTGCTGAAGCTTAATTTATTCTTCAATCCATTTTATAACGTCATCTTCGGTAACTAATGTTTTAGGATGTAACACTTTAACCAAATAGCCATTTTCGTCAATCAGGTATTTTTGAAAATTCCAAAGAACCTTAGAATCTTCTATACCATTTTTACTTTTTTGAGTTAAGAATTGATAAACTTTGTGCATATCATCTCCCTTTACCGATATTTTACTCATCATTGGAAAAGAAACCCCATAATTCTTTTTACAAAAAGTAGCAATTTCTTCATCACTGCCAGGCTCTTGAGCACCAAAATTATTTGCAGGAAAACCAACTATAACAAAGTTTTGGTCTTTATATTTTTCATAAACGGATTGAAGTTGTTCGTATTGAGGAGTTAATCCACATTCACTCGCAGTATTTACAACCATTAATTTTTTTCCTTTTAAAGAAGAAAAATCAAATTCCTTACCATACAAATCAGTTACTTTAAATTGATGTATGCTTTCTTTCATATTTTGAGATTTTACGGCAGTTACCGTTAAAATTAATAAGGAAACGATTATTTTTTTCATTTTATAAAGTTAAGTAAAAACAATTTTTAACGCTATTACAATTAATAATAGTCCAAAAATAAGGTTAAATACTTTTTGGTTACGATTAAAAAAGGTTCTTACCTTTTTTTGGGTAAAGAAAATAGCAACCAAACTAAACCAAATAGTTGTATTTATCATCATCATTAATCCTAAAAACCAAGAGACAGAAACAGGAACTTTTGGGCCGATTACAAATGTAAAAAGGCTTAAAAAAAACAGTGTTGCCTTTGGGTTTAACACATTGGTTAAAAAGCCTATTCTAATTGCTTTTAAGTGGGAAATATCTTTTTTATGGGCTTCGCTTCCAATATCAATATCTTTTGTTTTAGAAACGATTGACATAACTCCTATGTAAGCTAAATAAACAACACCTAAATATTTAATAATATTAAACACAAGTTGTGATGTAGAAATAATTAATGCCAAACCGAAAACACAATAAAAAACATGAACACCAATACCTAGCCCAAAACCAATTGAAGTATAAATTCCTGTTTTCCGAGAATAAGTTAAAGAGTTACGAAGAGCGACAATAAAATCAGGGCCCGGACTCATTACTGCCAATAGGTGAATGAGTAAAACAGAACCAAACAGCGGTAAGTATTCCATTAAATTTCTTTTTGAAAAGAAAGAACATCTAAGGCTCTACCAAACTTAATTCCTATGTTTTTTAGATGACCACACTTAAAATAACCGCAACGTTCAAACAATTTAATGCTGCCCGTATTTTCTGAAGTAATTACACCCACTAAATTTTTTATACCCAATTTTTTTGCTGTTTTTTCCATAAAAAATAAGATTTCACCCCCAATTTTTTTACCAGTAAAATCGTGTTTAATGTATAAAGTTACCTCAGCACTAATGTCATAAGCTTCTTTCTTTCTAAACTGACCCAAATAACAAAAACCAACAATTTCATTACTACATAAAACCACAAAAGACTTATACAAAGGATGTCCCAACAAAAGTGTTCCTTCCATTTCTTGTTCAGCAATAGGAGCTAAATGAAAAGTAGCAGTAGAGTTTTCTACATAGTAATTATAGATAGCAGTTACACTTGCTAAATCACTTTTTTGTACCGGTTTAAATGTTATTTCCACAAACTCAAAAGTAATGGTTTTTTCAATGACCATGACCACCTTCATCCTCTTTCGTATTTTTCATTTTGGCAAGAAGTGAAAAAGCTCCTTTTGTTGCTATATTATTATTTTTCAAAGGAAAAGTATTTTTTAAAACTTCATCTTTTGGATTCTTACGGCATTTAAAATTGCAAGAAGTGCCACCCCAACATCAGCAAAAACAGCCTCCCACATTGTTGCTATTCCTCCTGCACCTAGAACAAGAACAATTAACTTTACTCCCAAT
>TARA_R110001592_G_scaffold88299_1_pt1 | contig 11415 bp, 13 predicted proteins | sample TARA_R110001592 | Tara Oceans TARA_R110001592 (sample SAMEA4398387) | marine metagenome | biome: Polar Biome; feature: [SRF] surface water layer (ENVO:00010504); material: water (ENVO:00002006), including particulate matter (ENVO:01000060) such as... | depth 5 m | reverse complement strand
GATTTTTTCGGTTAATTTTTCTCCAAACTGAACAATATTATTTCCAGGTTGCATTTCTACCGTAAGCATCATTACTTTTTTATCATCTACTTTTATATAACTAGCTGTTTCTTCATAACGCTTCTCAATGGTTGCCACATCTTTTAAACGTACTACTTTGCCATCAGGGCTACTGTATATGATTTGATTACCTAAATCGACTTCATTTTTATATTGATTTTTTGCAAAAACAGATACTTCTGAATTTTCTAAAGTGATTCCTCCAGAATAACCAGTATTGTTTTGCATTTGAATAACTTGTGCAATGGTTGAAAAATCAAAACCATACTGTTGCATTTTATCGTCATCAACCGTTACATAAATTTGTTGTTTTTGACCGCCATAACGTTTTATTTTAGAGGTTTGGTGAATGGTTTTTAAACCATCTTCCAATTTATCTAAATAAGTTTCAATTTCTGCATAACTACGTTCTGGTGCAGATACAGTAATCATTTGTGCTACTACATCACCAAAATCGCTATTTACGACTGGTCCAATCATGCCAGCTGGCAAGGTGTAGTTTTGTCTAAATGTGGTATTCAAGCCATGTTGTAAGGTTGCCCAAAAACGTTTTGTATTTTTTACATTTTCGTTTAGTTCTGCTGTAATAATAACTTGACCTTCTTTGGTTTCTGAAATTGTTTTTTCTTTTCTAATTTCTTCAAAACCAAATAAATATTGTTCAATTTTTTCTGTTAATTGCTGCTCCACTTGCAACTCATCAGCCCCAGGAAACCCAGCAATAATAAGTCCTTTACGAACTGTAATTTGCGGATCCTCACTACGTGCCATTGTTGTTAATGCATATACGCCCAACAACATCAATAATATGGTCATTACAATGGTTACCTGTCGGTATTTCATTGCTGCTTCTATAAAATTTATCTTTACTTTTTTCATCTTTTTAATGTCTTTTTAGATTAAATTATAATGAAATAGTTTGACCATCTTTTAAGTTTCTTTGTCCTTCAACTACTACTTTATCCCCTAACCTTAGACCATCGGTTACAATTACTTCTGTACCTTTAAAATTTCCAATAGTGACTCTTTTTTTAATCGCTTTATCACCCACAACTACAAAAACGTAAATAATATCATCTGCATCTCTTACAATTGCTTGAGTAGGTATTGTTATTGCATCTATCGAATCGCCAGTTTCTATTTGAATATCACTAATCATTCCTGACAACAATTTGTTTTCAGCATTATCTAATCTTACTTTAACAGTAAATGTACGCGTTACAGCATCTGCACTTGAATTTACAATAGTTACTTTACCTTTAAAAATTTCTCCCATAGAAGCAATTTCCACATTAGCATCTGTTCCTATTTTAAGTTTTGAAATTTCTGATTCAGTAATAGAAGCCTTTGCATACATTTGATCAGTTTTCATTACTGTAAATGCAGGCATTCCTGGGGCTGCTGTAGCACCTATATCTGTCATTTTAGAAGTGACCATTCCTTTAAAAGGAGCATATAGGCTTACATCTGTTAAATTTTTTGCTGCTAAATTTTTATTAGCATTAGCTTGTGCTAGAGCAACTTTAACCGCTATAAAATCACGCTCTGGCAAACTACCTTTAGCATATAATTCGTTAAGACGCTTATAATTATCATTCGCTTGTTCTAGTCCAGCATTCGCTATGTCAAAAGCATTTTTATAAGTGGTTGCTTCTATATCTGCTAATAATTGTCCTTTCTCAACCTTCTCTCCTTCTTGCACATATACATTTACAACTCTACCAGGCACAGAAAACCCAAGAGATACCGTATTATCTGCTTCAATAGTCCCACTATAATTTAGAACTTCATTTTCAGCTATTTTTTTGATTTGTTTAACAGTAACTTTTGGTATCCCTATTTCTTTTACTGTTTCATTTTTTTCAGAACAACCTATTAATATTAAAATTAATGTTGGTAGAGCGATAATTCGTTTCATAGATCTAATTATAGATGAGTTTTATTTATTAAAAATTTACTCAGCAAAAATGATTCTATTTAAACGGCTAAAAAAGGTCTGTTCAAAGCGTTAATTGGTCTAAAACAGGGATTTAAAATTGTGATAAACAATATAAACAAGAGATAGATTAATAGCCTAAAACCAACAAATAACAATATTTCAAGCCTTTTATTCGCCTCTAAAAAGTATACTTGAACAAGGATACAATTGGTCAATAAATGATTATTCTCTAAAAATCGTCTGATTATATATTTTTTCGATATTCAGAAGGAGAATAACCAATATTTTTCTTAAAATATTTACCAAAAAAAGATTGATTGCTAAATTGAAGTTCATCTGCCACTTGTGCAATCGTTAATGATGGATTCTTGAGTAATACTCTAGCTTCCATCATAACAGCACTATTTATTATTTGTGCGGCTGTTTTTCCTGAAACTTCTTTTAAAACTTTAGATAAATGCCCAGGTGTTACATAGAGTGCCTCTGCATAAAACTGAACTGAACGTTCTTGTTTTAAATTCTCATTAAGAATTTTTTCAAAGCGAAATGCCAATTCTTCTTGTCTAGACATTTCAATCTCTAAGGTTGGATAAATCCTTCTAAAAACAGAAGCATAATGATACATAAATAAGCCAAAAGAATGAGCAATGATTTCGTCTTTAAAAAACTCTTCCTTCGCAATGCTTTTTTGTACTAATAATTCTGCAAGAGTAACAAATAGTGTCGTTTCTCTATTAGTAAGTTCTAATTTTACAATATTATCAGTAAAAAAAAAGTCAAAAGCATTAATTTCGAAACTCTTAAATGGAGTTTTAAGCAAATAGTCTATAGAAAAACTAATGACTATCATATCTACCTTATGAGAAGATTCTCCTATATCAATTATTGTTTTAGGAGTAAATGCCAATATCTCATTGCTTTCAACTGTGTATGTTATTAAATTTAATTGAACCTTAATACTTCCTGATAGCACCAATAAAAAAACATATTGATCCGTTCTAAAGGGGTAAGAAAAAAAAGCTTCGGTAAGTTCTTTCTTAGATATATGTACATGCAACCCGTTAAATAGATGGGTCTCACCTAAAACCTCAACAATCTCGACCATACTGTGCTTTCGGATTAAAGGCTGTTTCAATTCAAGTTCTTTTTAAATGGAATATTTTATTTTTCAAAAATAATATTTTTTGGACTCATACTTAGTAATATACGATATTATTATAAGTTTTAGATTACTGATCTTATAAAAAAACCGAACATTTTTTTAAAGGGATATGTTACTTTTTAAAATTTTCAATAGTTATTTAAAGATAATGAAAAATGCAGAAAAAAAACAAAGTACATCATATAGCAAGCTACTTTATTATTTAAATCGTCATATTGAATTAGATGGTGATGAGCATGGGCCTTTATCTTTACAAATGATTACAGAATTATGTAGTAATGACAATCAAAAATGGAAGGAAGTCTTAACTGTATCTAAACAAGCTTTGCAACAACGTATTTACCTTTGGGATAAGATAGCAAACTTAATAGAGAAATCAACTATTTCTATCATTTAACATTCCCTCCTCTTTCTTCATCTTTCATTAATTCAAGCTACACAAAGAGGAGGGAACATTAAAAGAAAGGAATGGAATTCCTACAACAAGTGGGACAAAAAAGTTAAGACCTATGCTACATTTTTCAATTTGTTAAATTCTGTTTCCACTTCTACTGAAGTTTTATAACCACGTAACTAAGCACTCGATACGACCTAAAACAACCTTAGTCAATCTTAACTAAGGTTCTTATTTCATGCGGAAAAAGTTTCATCCAACTGAAAAACGGTTTCCATCTACCATCAAATAATTAAAAGATTACTACAATTTTTGTATTAAAAATTTAGCATTAGATATAATGGAAACTGATGAATCAAATAAAACGGCTACACTTGCTGATATGACAACTATAGTAGAAGAAATTAGGGTGTTAGAACATAAGTTAGATCAACTACTTAAAATACACAAATCCAACTATCAAAGGGATAAGGTTTTCGGTGACTGGATAAGTGAAAACGAAGCTGTCGAACTAACCAATCTTTCTAAAAGCACTTTCTTAATTCTTCGAAAGGAAGGTAAATTAACTTCGTCCAGTATTTCTGGTAAAGCTAATTTCTATCGTTTGTCTCAAATCAAAGAATTACTAGAGGAGAACGAGAAAAATAGATAATAGTCCATGAGATACTTTGAAGAAAAAAGGCCAACTGTTAAAATTTACTTGCATCAGTATGGTAAGAAGGAGTTAGAATCTTACACCATATACGCAAGAGTACTTTATAAAAGAACCAAACTTGAATTGTCACTTAGAATGAAGGTTGCTCTATGTGATTGGGATTTTGACAATAACCTGTTCATTCCGAACAAACAGTATAGCATTCATTGTAATCAAAAGATAGGTGAGTTTCATCTTGCAATCAGTACTGCATTTGATGATTTAAAAAGAGGTTCTGTTCAACCTACTTTGAAAATGATTCGAGAAGTTATAACTGGAACTAAGGTGAAAAGTAATGAGATGTCCTTTCTTGAATATTATGATCAGACTGTTGAACAGAAAAAACAACAAACAACTGTTTACAGACAATCTACTATTGATCAATATGTAAGGGCAAGAAACCATTTGTTTGATTTTTTAATTCGTAAAGGATGGAAAAATATACAGCTAGGAGAGCTTTCTAAAAACTTCATTAGTGAATTTGAGAATTACCTGCTATCACATCAGATAGAATCATTAGGAAGACCTATGATGCGCTCTAGTGCTGTGACAAATCTTAAACGAATTAAAGCAATTGTAAATGAAGCTGTGAAATCTGAGCTAATTGAAAAGAATCCTTTTGAAGGCTATAAAGTACAACACGATAAAACACAAAACATAAGCTACTTGACATTAGAACAACTGAAGAAATTAGAAGAGTTAGATGTTTCTGAATATCCTGCATTATCACGAACAAGAGAGCTCTTTCAATTCATTTGTCAATGTGGACTCAGATATGGAGATTTTCAAAACTTACGATGCCATGATCTTGAATATTCGACTGATGGTTTACTTTGGTTAAGAATGGAACAACAAAAGACAAGAGGTGCGTTACATTTTCCTTTGTCATCTATTGCAAAGAAGATTATTATAAAATATCAAGGAGGTAAGAAAGGAGAACAATATGTATTTCCTAGAATTAGTAACCAGACCTTAAATAAGCACCTAAGAACTATGAAAATTATGGCCGGCATTAAAAACCAAATAAGTTGTCATGTTGGTAGACATACTTTTGCTGTTCAATCGTTAGATGCAGGAATTTCTATTGAGGTTGTTCAACGGTTATTAGGACACAAATCTATTTCGTCCACCATGATTTACGCACAAATTTCTCATAGAAAATTGTCTGAATCCATTTTATTGTTGGGTTAGTTATCGCTTCTTCAAATTTCAAACACTAGTAAGCCAAAATAATAGTCAAAATGTTTTAGTAAATCGCAAAGTTTCAATCACCCGAAAACTAGCTTAATTCAGGGCTAAGTTATTATTACAATACTAATCTAGTAATCAATTAGAAACAGAACTAGAGACACATGGATTTTCAATCGACCCTACGAGATTTAAAATATTTTCTGTAAGCTTTGTTCTTGTAAGCTTTCAGCTACTTTAATTAAAAAAATCAAAAGTACGCTTTTCTGCGATTTTGTACTAAAATGTACACTTTAGAAGCCGCTCCCCATCATACAGCCTCGTGGCCCTGTTAAGAGGAACGGTAGTGAAATATAAAAGTTAATGATAAAAACAGAATACAGTGAAATGCTATTTGAATTTGATTTCAAGAATCAAACAAGGAATACCCCTTCAAATATTAAAATTTACGTTTCTCCACTAGGCTAAAAATAAACAATACATTTGTCTTAGGATAAAAAACCTAATTAGTTTACATGTTATTGTCGTTTTAGGAGGATATGTTTACTTTTTGTACACATATATGACAAGTTATCTCCAAGTCTAAAAGACTACAGAGCAAGAATGAACTACAGAAATAAACATAAAATGACGGGACAAATGAACCAAAAGACAGCCGGCCCAAAAGCTAACGCTTCTGTATTTTTATTTTTTCCCACCGCTCGATTAAAATCCAAACTTTAATACCATGAATCAACTTTTCAAAATATTTATAGTCGACAAAGCGGAAGCCACCAAAATAAGTGCTTTACCAGACGAGCCGCACAAACACGACTTTGAAGAGTTGATTATTGGCATTGAAGGGCAATTAGAACACTTTATTGATTTCAAGAACACCTTGTTGGAGGCTCCATTGATAAGTTTTGTAACCAAAGGCAAGGTTCACCGTGTGATTCCAAAATTGAGTAATGGGAAATGTGATATGTGGGTCCTTCGGTTTAAAAGCGAATTTATTCCAGAAATAACTTTTCAGCTATACGCTAATTACCACAACCACGCAATGTTAAAGCTGCCAAAAGACTATTGCTTTAGACGCCTGACCACAATATGCGAGATCATAAACGGAGAAATGCAGCAGGTAAACCCCGACCTAAGTGTCGTGAAGCATTTGCTGAGCGCTTTGTTCATTATGATAGAATCGGAAAGAAATAAAATTACACCCAATGAAACCGGCATAAGCCCTACACAAAATACCACCTTGCAAAACTTTTTACAAATTTTGGAAGAAAACTACCAACGACCTTTGGGAGTGGAATTTTATGCTGAAAAACTGTTTATGTCGGCAAGAAATCTGAACCTAATTTGCAAAAACATTCTTCAACAAACCGTAAGCGAAATCATAGAAACCAGAAAATTAATTGAAGCAAAAAATCAATTAACTCATACGAACAAAAATATTTCAGAAATTGGATTTGACTTGGGGTTCAATGAAAAAGCCTACTTCACCAATGTATTTAAAAAGCGAACCGGACAAACACCTTCTGAGTTTCGGAAAGAAATGAAAAACCTCCTTTCCTGATTTTACAACTCTTCTTCCAAATACTGTTACCCCCTTCTCTTTAAATGATTGCACCTTTGTATCATAAATTTTATTAATCATTTAAAACAATAAAAATGGAAACAGTGACAAAAACAACAACGAAATGGGTTTTAGACCCTACACACAGTGAGCTTACTTTTAAAGTAAAACACATGATGATTACTAACGTAAAAGGTGAATTTAAAAACTTCTCGGTAGAAGTCGATGGAAACGATATTTTTAAATCATCTTTGAATGTTGTAGTTGACGCATCATCAATCAACACCAATAACACCGACAGAGATAATCACCTGAAATCTGCCGACTTCTTTGATGTGGAAAATTACAAAGAACTTTCGTTCAAAAGCACTTCGTTCAAACCGAAAGACGATGATGAATATGAGTTGAAAGGTATTCTTACTATCAAAGGAATTAGTAAAGAATTAACCCTCGAAGTAGAGTTTGGCGGTGTAAATAAAGACCCTTGGGGAAATGAAAAAGCAGGTTTTTCCGTAGAAGGAAAAATCAATCGCAAGGATTGGGGTTTAAACTGGAACGCAGCTTTAGAAACAGGTGGCGTTTTAGTGAGCGATGAGGTAAAATTATCAGGTGAAGTTCAATTTGTAAAACAATCATAAAACACACGACAATGAAAAACAAAGTAATTATAATCACAGGTGCCGGGATGGGACTTGGATTAGCAGCAGCAAAAGAATTGGCTTCACAAGGAGCAAACCTTGTACTGGTTGACTTCAATGAAAAAGCATTGATTGATGCAAAAGCGGAAATAACCAAAGAGTTTCCCGCAGTAAAAACTATCACATTGATAGCTGATGTTTCCAAAGAAGAAGCCGTTAAAAACTATGTAGATGAAGCGGTAAAAGCCTTCGGAAAAATAGACGGGCTATACAATAACGCAGGTATTGAAGGTAAACAAGCAAGTATTACCGAGTATGATGTAAACATTTTCAAAAAGGTGATTGACATTAACCTGATGGGCGTGTATTATGGAATGCGTTATGTAATTCCTGTGATGCAAAAGCAACAATTTGGTCGTATAGTAAACGTAGCATCTGTGGGCGGTATTCGTGGGGTGTTGAACCAAATGCCTTATGTGGCAAGTAAACACGCTGTTTCGGGTATGACAAAAAATGCGGCTTTAGAACACGGCAAAGATGGAATCCTTACCAATGCCATTGCTCCTGGAGCAATATTAACTCCTATGGTTGCAGAAGCATTTAAGCAGGTGAATCCTGAAGATCCAAAAGCAGCAGAAACCGAATACGCTCAACGCAACCCGACAAAACGATTAGGGGAACCACACGAAGTAGCCAAATTAGTTGCCTTTCTTTTGAGCGAGGATAACGGCTATGTGAGCGGACAAACCATAGCCATTGATGGTGGTGAATCGAATATTTACGGCAACTCATAATTGAATACATGGAATGAAGCTGTAAGTATTAGTAATCATTGGCCTTTTAACTTTTGGTAGCTCAAGCTGCCAATCACAAACACAAAATAAAATGGAATCAAAAAATAATAATCCGCTTTTATGCGACATAGAAACAGGAATGTGTGAAATGCCTGATTCATTAAAAACGGAGCAGGAAACATCAATTTCTAAATCATCACAAAAATCTGTAAAGGTTATTTATTACACCGACCCGATTTGTTCATCATGTTGGGGTATTGAACCGCAATTGCGTAAACTGAAATTGGAATATGGCAACAGTATTGAAATTGAATACCGAATGGGCGGATTACTGCCCGATTGGAGTTACAATAGTGGTGGCATCAGCAAACCATCTGATGTGACTCATCACTGGGACGAAGTGAGTGTGCATTACGATATGCCTATTGATGGAGATGTTTGGCTGGAAGACCCATTGAATTCTTCCTATCCGCCATCTATTGCGTTCAAAGCAGCACAATTACAAAGCGAACAAAAAGCGATTTTGTTTCTGCGTGAAATTAGAGAAATGGTATTTCTGCAAAAGAAAAACATTGCGAAATGGGAATATTTAGAAGCAGCAGCAAAAATAGTTGGACTGAATGTAGCACAATTTAAAACGGACTTTGAAGGGAAAGCGATGGAGTTGTTTCAGGAAGATTTGAAATTGGGAAAAAAGCTTGGCGTAAGAGGTTTTCCTACTATGTTTTTTGTGGACTCTAAAGGAAATAAAGAATTCGTTTATGGCTCAAAACCTTACTCATTTTACGAAGTTGCGGTGTTGAAATTAGCACCAACGGCAACAAAAATTGAATACAAAAAAAGTTGGGAAGAATTGTTTGCCAAGTATTCAACACTTACAGCCAAAGAATTTGCTGAATTATCAGGAACACCGAGAAAGGAAAGTGAGCAATTTTTGGATGAATTGACTTCAAAAGGAAAATTAGAAAAACGCACCACTAAAAACGGGGCAATTTGGAAACTAAAAATATAAAATCATGATTAAAACTATTTTCAATCCGGGCAGTTATCCTAAGAACATTGACTTTGCATTGCTTATACTTCGTATATCAGGGGGAGGATTTATGTTGACACATGGTATAGGTAAATTTGAAAATTTGTTTTCAGGTGAGCCTATCCTATTTCCTGATCCCATTGGTGTTGGCTCTACAGCTTCATTAGCTCTTGTTGTGTTTGCTGAAGTGTTCTGTTCCATTTTTCTAATGATTGGTTTAACAACCCGGTTTTCGGCCATACCTTTAATTATTACAATGTTAGTAGCGGCATTTATTGCTCATGCAAGTGATGGTTTTGGCAAACAAGAACTTCCGCTTCTTTACACAGTTATATACATTGTCCTTTTAATTTCAGGTTCAGGAAAAATTGCAGTAGATAGTTTGGTTTTTCGTAAATTAACCCTTAGTAAAACTGTAAAATAAAAATGGAAATACTGCAAAAAGACGACACCAAAAAGGGAGTATTCTATGTTGAAAAAGGTAATGAAATACTTGCAGAAATGACCTATATATGGGCTGGAACGGACAGAATAATTATTGACCACACAGATGTAAATGTTTCTTTAAAAGGCAAAGGAATTGGTAAACAAATGGTTACAAAAGCTGTAGAATTTGCAAGAGAAAAAGGAATTAAAATTGTTCCGCTTTGTCCTTTTGCGAGAAGTGTTTTTGATAAAGTGAAAGAATTTAATGATGTGCTATAAAATCAAATAATCATGGATAAGAAGAACATTACAAAACATTATTCAAACGGTGAAATAACCATTGTATGGCAATCTGACAAGTGTATTCACTCTGCTAATTGTGTAAACAACTTGCCACTTGTGTTCAACACTAAACAAAGCCCTTGGATAAAAGTAGAAAATGGCTCTACTGAAGAAATTATTGCAACAGTTAAGAAATGCCCTTTGGGTGCTTTATCAATTAATAGAAAAATTGAGTAATGGACAGGAAAATATTTTTAAAATCACTGGCAATTTTGCCATTAACAGCAGCAGCTATGAAACTAAAAGAATTAAATAAAATAACAGAATTAATGAGTAATACGGCTAAAATGCCTGTGTTGTTCTTAGGGCATGGCAGCCCGATGAATGCCATCGAAGAAAATGAATTTGTAACAGGGTTTAGAAATATCGCCAAGAGCATTCCAAAACCAAATGCTATTTTGTGCATTTCAGCCCATTGGGAAACAAAAGGAACTTTTGTAACGGCCATGCAAAATCCAACTACAATTCACGACTTTGGTGGTTTTCCCAAAGAACTTTTTGAAGTGCAATATCCCGCACCAGGAAGTCCTGATTTAGCAAAACAAACAAAATCACTCATCACAAAAACCGAAGTAGGTTTAGATGAAAAATGGGGACTCGACCACGGTGCATGGAGTGTGATAAAACATCTTTATCCGAATGCAGACATTCCAGTAATTCAGATGAGTATAGATTATAGTCAAAACCCACAATATCACTACGAACTGGCGCAGCAAATAAAATCATTGCGTGAAAAGGGCGTGTTGGTCATTGGGAGTGGAAACATCGTACACAATCTTGGTAAAGTTGAATGGGGAAGATTAAATGAAACATTTGGTTATGATTGGGCAATTGAAGCCAACGATAAAATGAAAAAGTTTATTTATGACGGAAATCATAAAGAACTTATCAATTTCCGTTCTCAAGGAAAAGCGTTTGACTTAGCTATACCAACACCTGAACACTATTTGCCTTTGCTTTATTCATTGGCATTGCAGGACAGTAACGAAGAAGTAAAATTATTCAATGACAAAGCAGTAGCAGGTGCATTGACGATGACTTCGTTAAAAATCGGGTAAGTAAAATAAAAAGCATTTTGCATTTAAACTTTAGCATTATTTTCATATCATAAAATAACATCATTTCGACACACAAAATAATTGCAAAAAAACTTTATTAGTATCTATTAAAAAAAACTAAAAATGAAA
>TARA_R110001592_G_scaffold1805_9_pt1 | contig 11415 bp, 14 predicted proteins | sample TARA_R110001592 | Tara Oceans TARA_R110001592 (sample SAMEA4398387) | marine metagenome | biome: Polar Biome; feature: [SRF] surface water layer (ENVO:00010504); material: water (ENVO:00002006), including particulate matter (ENVO:01000060) such as... | depth 5 m | reverse complement strand
CTTAACAAGCCTAAAAGAGGCGGTAGTAAGAAGTACTATGTATATGTGAAGTCTAAGAAAGGCAATGTTAAAAAGATATCTTTCGGTGATACTGGAATGAAAACTAAATCAGGTAATAAAGCAAGAGCTAAATCCTTTGCGGCTAGACATAATTGTGAGAAGAAAAACGATAAAACAAAAGCCGGTTATTGGGCATGTAGACTTCCACGTTACGGTTTAGTTAAAGGCGGCAAGTGGTGGTAAACCCCTACACTCAAAAACAAATATCAGACAACACCTTTCTCAGAGAGTTTTCAGAGTCTGTGGAATCAGAAGAACTTGTATGGCATAGAGATCGCAAAGATAGATATATTGAAGTTGTAGAAGGCACTGGTTGGAAGTTGCAAATGGACAATCAATTACCTAAAACTCTTAAAGAAGGCGATACTGTATTCATTCCCAAAAATACATATCATAGAGTACATAAAGGTAATAATAATCTAGTAGTTAAAATAAACGAATACGGTGCAATGGTACAATTAGATAAACTATGGTCAGCACCAGAAGGCTCACAGCAACACCTGTTAAAGAAGCCTAAAAAGAAGAAGAAAACAAAATCTAAGAAATAAATAGTGTTATGACTCTACACTTGAATAGACTCGCACAGAAGTCTAACAAATATATCTCCACTGAAATAAAATTCTTACCAAACTCTTTGGAAGAGCCTAGATATAATGAGTATGTAGATGACGATCATAGACACATACTAAAAATGAGCGGACACATACCTAATACTATGTCATATAGACTTAATAATTACGGGTTCAGAGGTGAAGATTTTATAGTAGGTTCTGATTGTGATGTTGCTATAGGCAGTTCTAATACGTGGGGAGGCGGTACACATGAAGAGTTTATTTTTCCCACTCTTATAGCACAACGTACTAATCGTACTGTATATAATTTAGGATTCCCAGCAGGTACTAGTGACGGAACATTTAGATATTGCGAGTATTGGTTACCTAAACTAAAACCTAAGAATGTGTATGCATGTTGGCCGTCGCCTGCTCGTAGTGAATTAATTGTAGATCATGATGGTAGAAAGCATATAGTACATTTAGCAAAGTCTGAAGCCAAATGGAAAAAATTACTTAATAAGTGGCCTGCTAATGGCAAATGGTTTACTAAATGGTTTACCAATATGGAAAATTCCTATCTTAATAACCTTAAAAACTTATATGCTGTCAAATATATCTGTGAGCAAATCGGTGCAAATTTAATTGTGGCTAGGCCGGATGTAATTACTTATGATAATCTACCTGAAGAGTTAAAAATACTTCCAACATTTAATATTCAAAGAGGAGCATGGCCTATTTCGGATATTGGTAGAGACTTCAAACACCCGGGACCTGTTTGGCACTCTATGTTTGCCGATCACATACTTGAAAATAACGATTTTGATGTTATAGTAAAAGAATTAAATGAGAAAACTTTTAAATGAGAGTAGCATTAATAACCATACCTAGAAGTGGCAGTTCTTTTTTATCAAGACAGATAGCAAAAAAATATAATATTAATCATGCAGGTGAATTATTTCACGAAAAGGCATTAACTAAAAAAATGGGATATGAATTTCCTCTTACTATAGATGATAGTTTAAGAGTATGGGGCAAAGGTAATTGTGTGGCAAAAATATTTACTAGAGATTTTATTCACATGCCTAAAGCAAAACATTCTTTAAAGGAATATGAAGAATTAGTTTACGGTACTGCAGATAAAATTTATTACCTATATAGAAAAAATACTTTAGATCATTTAAAAAGTATGATCACAGCAGATTTTACAGATATGTACTCACCTTATAAAGAATTTGAAGAAGTACATGTTAATATTACCGAACAACAATTAATAGATCAACTGAAAAGAATAGAGCTAGATGTAAAAAGATTAGAAGAATTACAAACTAGGTATCAAGGAGAGACTGTATACTTTGAAGACTTTGCTACAGATAAATGGAAATATAAATATAATGCAAGATTCTACTGTGACGGTAAAGAACTACCTGAAAACTTAGGATTAAATTTATGAAGATAATATTAGTAGCAACACCTAGAAGTGGTTCCATGTCAATTTATAAAAACTTACAAGATAGGTACAGTTCAAAACATAATTTTTTTGAGATATTTAATCCTGCAACAGCAAACTGGAAGGGTTCTAATGACGATTTTGTCCTTCATCAGTGGGGTAAATGGTCTAATACAGAAAATAGTATTGCTAAAATAGACCCTTATCATATTTACAGAAGGGCACCTAAAGATGTTGCAGATAAAATATTAACTGATATGCTTACACAATGTGATAAAATAGTATATTGCTATAGACGTAATACCACAGAACAGATTAATAGCCTAGTCCTAGCAAAGAAAACAAAAGAATGGCGCCGCGATAATAGAAGTACATTAATAGACTTAACAGAGCATGAGTTCTTCTGGTGCGGAGAATCCTTGTTATTTAGATACGAACAATTAATATCTTTATTAAAAATACATACCGGAGATGTTTTGTGTATGGAAGATGTATTAGATTACCAACCTTACGATAACAGGCCTGAGGCAAAATTTAAGTATATGGGTCCAAATATAGAACAAATGTTTTTAGATAACATTAAATAGTATTATGTATGTAAAGGAACTAAAGTTACACAACTACTCAGATGTATTGTTTAGTGAATTATTATCAGTTATAGAGCAACATAATTTACAAGATCATAATCAGATTAGTTTAACATCTATAGAGGGCAACGACGACTGGACATGTAGCATAGGTTCCATACTTACTCTACCTCATAGAGAAAAACTATACAGCACTATAAATACGTCGCTACAAGGCACACATATACATAAATTGATAGAGGAAAATAAACAATATTATAGATGGAGAGCAATGAAGATTTCCCCTCATAGTACATACTCTATACATAAAGATGGACAATCAGATATAACTAATGTAAGATGTCATATACCTATAGTTACAAACAACCAAGCATATATGATATTTTTCGGCGAAGATAAAAATAATTTAAATCCTAAATTACATCATTTCGAATGTGGTAAAATATACGAAGTAAACACAACACAATACCATTCAGCATTAAACTTTGGAGACGAAGATCGCTGGCACATAATAGGGGTAAAATATGAAGATAGCAATTACTGGACATAGTAAAGGTATAGGAAAAGAACTATATGATATATTTGATAGTAAGCATCAAGTAGAAGGATTCAGTAGAAGCAATGGATTTGATATTGCCACACAACATCAACTTATTGCTAGATCAGTTAAGAACTGTGATGTATTTGTTAATAATGCATGGAGCGGGTATCATCAAATAGATTTACTCAATACAGTATTTGATTCGTGGAAAGATAATGAAACAAAAACAATAGTGAATATATCTAGTCTATCTAAATATCCAGGACTTAGTGGTAATACGACAGGTTACTCTGCATCAAAGGCGGCACTAAGTCATCAAGCATTTTTACTAATGTTTAAAACAGATAGAAAATGCAGGATAATAAATATAAATCCTGGATATGTAAAAACAGACATGACTAAAAAAGTACACGATACAGCAAGTATGCTAACTGCTAAAGAATGTGCTGATGCTATCGCATGGGCTATAAATCAACCACAACATATTGAAATAGGTGAACTAAGTCTCTGGCGTCCTTTCTGATAAATAGTAACTATGAAAAAGGTTATTATATACCCAGGTCGTTTCCAACCAATGCTTTCGCATCATGCTCAAGTATTCGATCAACTAGGTGCTTTATATAATGACGCGGATGTTTACATTGTAACATCAGATAAAGTAGAACCCGGTAAGTCTCCCTTTAACTTTGAAGAAAAGAAAAAGATTATTGCATCACATGGCATTGATCCAAGTAAAATATTATATGCTAGAAGTCCTTATAATTGGGAAGAAATTGCACAATATGTAAGTGATGTAGAAAATACTGTGATTTACTTTGCAGTAGGTGAAAAAGACATGGAGTCTAATCCAAGATTTAGATTCGATAACATAGACGATAAGGGCATAAATCAAAAGATAAAAGGCGGTGCAACTTACTATCAGATGATAAATACATATAAGGACGAACCTCTGCCAATGAATCAAAGAGGTTATATATTAAAGGTACCTACTATTTCTACAGATGAAGAAGTAGCAAGTGCAAGTGCTTTTAGAAAAGCAATTAGTGTAGCACCAGATAAAGAAAGTGCAAAACTAATATTTAATAAACAATTTAAACAGTTTGATAATAACGTATTTGAATTAGTTTATAATAAATTAAAAGGTGATAAGATGAGTGAAGATCTAAACATAATGAAGAAACTAGCAGGATTAGAAGTTACAGAAGGTGCTCCTATAGAATTTGAGGATCAAGTTTCAGTAAAAGATATCAATTTTGCAGAAGTAAGTAAAAGTTCTTCTAAACTAAGTATTGCTAATAGGTTCCCAGAAGGTTCTGATGTTAATGACATGGAAACTAAAAAGGATATGTATGTGAAGGAACTTATGAAATCACCAGTTGCATTACTTTCAGAGATAAACGAAAGAATAATGCCAGATGAAAACGGTTTAGCAGTTAGTACTAAATTAAATAAAATTATAGACGGCATGCGAGAAAAAGGAATAGCAGATTTAGAAGCAGAAGATAAAGGATTTGTTATGGATCTAGTAAAACATTCTCTTAAAAATATGGATCTAGAGGCAGGAGATAACAGAGAATTTGATCCTGAATCTGGTGCCTTAGAAAGTATTGAATTGGATGATATTAGATCAGACTACGACATACAAGAAGAGGAAGGTGAAGTTGAAGAAATGTACGATAAACCAGAAAATAGAGTTTATTCAAAACGCCCTGTACCAAAAAATGAATATACATATGATACTGACGGTCCTGACTTAGTCATTACTGCACCAGTAAGACGTGATAGAGAAGGCAATCTTGTAACTGGAGAAACAAGAGTTATAAAAGACTTTACATATTTTGATGAGGAGCCAAGTCAAAAGGAACTTAGATCTTTCTTTAAAACAGGAATGAGTTCCAGAGATGCAGAGGATGACTACTATAAAAGAACCATAGATTTTAATCGTCCCAATAGCATGGATCAAATTAGAGAAGTGGACATGGACGAAGGCAAAGTCAAAGACATGGCAATGGATCAAGCAGATGCATTCTATGATAAAGTATCAAGTATTGCTGATGAAACAAATGATATACAAAAAGCAATAGTTGATTCTTGGACTGATGAAGAGGAAAATCCTCCTGTTTGGGCATTAGATAGTGCGGCACAAGACATACTTACTGATGCTGGACTTATTCAACCAGAATCGGACGAAGCAGATTTAGAAGAAGCAGAGAATGAAGAATTAAACGATTTAAGACAAAGAGCTGGATTACCTGTAGAAGAAGCAGAAGAAGATTTAGAATCCAAACTCAAAACTGCAATCACAGGCACACAATATTCCATACAAGGATACGAAGAGACAAAGGCTGAAATAGAAGCAGATCCAGAATTTCAAAAAGCAGACGATGACGAAAAAGACGACTGGATGTGGGACGCAACAGATGGTGTAAATATTCAAGATGCACTAGATATGTTAGACTATTGGAAAAGTGCATTAGCAGACCATCAAAAAAACGGAACAACACATTGGTGGCAATCAGAATTCGTTAGTGTAGATACTGCTGTTAGAGATGATATTGCTCAAGAATTACGAGACATGGGTGCTTGGAAAGGCGATTTAGAAGAAGCAGTTGAAGGAAAGAATCAAGAAGCAGAAGAAAGTTTTGACCCAGCGATGGAGCCTACAAAGAAAGAACAAATTATGAGCAATATGGCAGACGGAGATTTCGAAACTGCTGGTGCCTTACTAGGTGCTGATGGGCCATCTGTAATGCAAGACTGGGGTGAGTTTTGTAGCGAAAGAGGCCTAGATCAAAAGGATGCTTTAGAAGATATAGATCATATTGAGAACTTTGTTGATGAAGAGGTTAATGCCGCTGACGATAAATATTATCCAGCAGAAAGTATCGAAGAACAAGAAAGTGCTGTTGTTGGTAAGGCATTAGACTCAGCAATGGTAGAGCTAAAAAAACTAGCAGGCCTATACTAAAAAGAATAAAACACTAGTATAATAAATACTAGTATGATAAATGTTTTAGATAAGTTCTATTGTTCATCCGAACAAGTACTAGAAAAATCCCTATTAGGTTATTTAAGATATTATAATAATTATAAAGATGTTTCTATGCCTGTTAATATGGTACAGGATACTAGACAACCTACACTTATTTTTGTTCATACAAATACTGTACACCATGTTCCTATGGAAGAAGTGCAAGAAATTGTTACATATTATAAAAAACATAAAAGTAATAAAATTATAGTAGATACTTGTATAGAAGAATTTGTTGATGACAAATATTATACACTAATAGACAACTTGGAGGCCTTGGGTGTAGATCCTCTAAATATTATTGTGTTTACAGGACAAAATTCAATAGAGAATTTTATTACAGATTACGATATAAGACATACATGTTACTCTTGTCAGGGTTTCGAATTAATGTATAATATCTATATAGAATTATTATTAGACCTAAAAGGAACTAAGCATGAAACTCCTGGTTTAGACTTTATCTATAGACCAATAACTCCTAGAAAATTAAAAAAACATTTTATAAGTTATAAAAAGAACGGTAGAAGATTGAGGAAGTTATTCCATGCTGTAATGCTAGATAAAGGATTTGTAGATAAATCTTATTATAGTTGGCATAATACTAAAGAGTTTTTAATACATGATATAGAGTTTCTTAAATATTTTAATTATTTAGATGATAGTGTGACTATAGATAATTTTAAAGAAGTTTCTGCAAAATACGAACAAAAAATTATGCCTAATTCTATAGAAGGTAGTTTAGAATGGAGTTTTGAAGACGAAGTAATACTACATGGAGGCGTTAATTTACCACACGAAACACATGTAAGTTTAGACTTTTGGCAACCTGGACAATTAAAAACATCTGATAGAATCTTTTTTACAGAAAAAACCTACAAAAATTTTGTGTACGGAATGCCCTTTATAAATTTAGGTATTCCAAGAGCAGAATTAGTTTTACAACAAATGGGATATAGAGGCTTTGATGACTTATTTGGTATACAAAAAGATCCACATGACTATTATAAAAATGTTCAACAGAGTATAGAACTGCTAGATAAAATCGGAAACATGCCCTTACAAGAATTAGAAGACATACTTAACAGTAATGTTGCAATAGATAGGTTAAAACATAATCAAGAAGTATTTAGAGAGCAACGTCAATTTAAAAAATTATTGGTTGATTTAGAGTCTATTTGTGATAAATACTAACATGAACGAAATAGATAGATTACAACAATTAGCAGGAATAGTTAACGAAGACGGCGAACCAGGTGTAGATTATAAATCAGATACTGGTGAAGGTGATACAGAGAAACAAGCAGTAGGTCATGTAGATAATGAAAGAGGTATGATTTCTAAAGAATTGTATCTTATAGGCAAAAATGCTATAGACTTACATAAGATGTTAAAGACTTTACCAGATTCAGACTTCCCTCATTGGTGGCAAGCAAAGATAGTAAAAGCACACGAGTATTTACAAGGTGCAAAAAACTACCTAGATGCAGAATTAAATGCTCCTAGAGGCGACAGTGATAGTGAGATTAAACCTAGTCCAGATACTGTTGATGTTACTGACCCTTCAGGCGTTAGTTAATATCCTTAATTAACTCTGTGGCCATTTGAGGCCAAAACTTACCAGCTCTTGGACCACCATTACCTGTACCATCTGATTCTCCAGGTATCTTAATCCATAAAAATGCATCACATTTACTCTCTCCTGTATCACATGTAGGATACTCTCCAACTGTTCTGCCAGGGGGATTACACCAATCATTACCGTGTGGACCATTTCCATTACGACTTGTGTCTATAACAAAATGCCAATACTCATTGTATTCACATATTTTTAAGGCCCATTCTATACATTCTTTTGTTGATCTATAGTTACTTACATTAACACTAAACCCTCTTACACGGTCATTAGATACCCTTGTAATTAGTTCTGCGGCATCTTTAGGGTCTAACCAATTACTATGGCCTATATCTATGTAAACATAGGCTTCGCTTTCTTGTGTTAATGTATCTAATCCTGCTTTAATTAAATTAATACGATAGTCAGAATCTTTACCTTCCATTAATGTTGTGTGCGGTAAAGCATCGGGCTCGTATACAATAATAGGTTTATGTCCTTCTATGCCCTTACAGAACGCCTGTAAGAATAATAGATACTCTGTGGCGTCACTTGCTCCGCCCTTACTATAGTGGCCTAAATCTCTATTAGGTAAATTATATAGAACAAAGTAAGGGAGACCCGGAAGTGTTCTTTTAAGTAATCTTTTAAGACTTTTATCTAAATTTTTATTTGCGTTTTTATTCTTTTTAGCACCGTACCAGAATGCTACAGGTTGTTCAAAAATAGTAGCAACATCTGGGTGTGTAAGTCTATGATCTTTTACTCTATCAAAATCATTTACCCAAAATGGATAAGAAAACATTTTATTGCTTAGTCCTTTCTATTTCTTTAAAGTACTTCTCTCTTTTCTTTATGGCTCTTTGTAATTTTAATTCACTAGCATGTTCTAAAAATAATTTACCTTGTAAATGTTCTAGTTCATGTTGAAAACATCTGGCGTCGATTCCCTCTAGCCAGTCTTCTATCTGTGTTACACCATCATAGAGCGTATAACTTACTTTTACTTTTTCTGGTCTTGTTACATTAAAGTATAATAGAGGAAACGTTAAACATCCTTCTTCCATACTCACAGTTGCTTCACCGTATTCAAGTATCTTAGGGTTATATACGCCTACGTCTCCTGACCCTTGTAGGTTCATTACGAACATATTATAACTGTTACCTATTTGAGGACTTGCTAAACCTATGCCATGTCTATATCGCATAAGATCAAACATATCTACTTCTCTTTGTGCCCAATTGACATCTTCTGGAGCAGTAAAAGGATCTATATCCGCTGTTCTATGTAAAGCAGGGTGTTTGGGTTCTACTATTTCGCATAGCCATTTATCTGTAGGTTCTAACATAGTAGTATTTATTACTTATTTGCCTTGACCTCTATATGCTTTTGCACATCTTTTTCTGCCTTTATTCATAGTAGACATAGCAATTTTTACTTTGCGTCCTCTACCACCAATACCAGTTGATGTACATTTTTTACCTGTGCCGTTGATCAACGACTTGTTTACTCTTCTTCTACTTGCTTTTGCCATTTTATTTCCAATATGTTTCTAACAATTTATCCTCTAATAAGTATGCTTCTTTTTCCCAAGGTTGTCTACTGTATGCGGTATTACTATAATCTAAACTTTTCCATCTGTTTAAATTAGGATGTAATTCCCCTTTGATAAACTGCTTGGCGTGAACTAATTCATGTGCTAAGTTTAACATCATCTCATCTAATGAAAATTTTGTTTCACAACTGCCACGTGCTAGTTCTATTTCAACACTATTCTTATCTCCTAAACATAATGCATAATGTTGTTTATCACATCTTGTCACTATGTTTACATCTATGCTTACATTTCTTTTTAATCTAGGCATTAGATGTTCTAATACATCAAATATAAATATTTCAACTTGCTTCTTTTTTGCAATTCTACCATTTACACTGATATACATCTTATTATTATAACTTAAATATATTGATTGTCAAGAAGTTTCTTAAACAGTTCTTTATATATATTTCGTTTTACTAAATTACTTATCCTGTATAGTTTTGCGATACTGTTTACTTCTAAATAATATACATTGCCCTTAGAATCAACTAAAATATCTAGACAGCCAAACAATAAATCTGTACCTTTTCTAAATTCCTTTAATACTTCTGTACAATCAAAAGGTATGTCTTCAAAGTCTACTTTAGATCCTACCTCTAAATTAGATATTATAGAAGTTTTATCATAATTTGTATCTTTGTATTTTAATATTACTTCATCCTTAAAAAAGATTATTCTATATTTAGATGCAAATTTTCCTGTATCTATAAATTGTTGTAATATATAATCACCCTTAAAGTTATCTATTGCAGTTTTTAATTCTACCTTATCAGTGCAAAGCATAACATTTTCTCCTAAAGAACCTACTATAGGCTTAAACACCAATGGGTATTTAATTTCTTTATTATATATCTCTGGGTGCTGAAGATTATTAACTTTACAATATTGAGAAAACTTTAATTTATTATACAGATTACTTACCTTGTTTGTGCTAGGTATGATATTAGTACTATCTAAATTTCTATTGTAATCTTCTTCAAAACCTGTGTCGCTTGAATATAAAAATATTATATCGTCTTTATTAACATATTGCCTAGTCATATCTCCTAAAATTTTATATTCTAAATTTAAGTCTTCTATTGTTGCAAGGAAAAATAATCTATCTTTATTATTGATTTGTCTTCCATTTGTATTCATATAGATGTATAACATATAATTATTTAACTAAAAAATCTATTAAAAATATTTAAAACGGTAAATAATATATATGAAAATACAATATACTAAGACTCCAAAGGACATTGTCCTACATGAAGATGAATACCCAGCAGGCTTACAGCCTACAGATGTTGTTGAAATCTTCCAAACACCCCTAACAGGTTCATATAATTGGGACTACACGGTTCAAGATAATCGTGTTCACAAACTGTATGAACTAGGCAAAAAACTAAATTGGAATGCATCAGTAGATGTAGATTGGGCTCCAGAGTTTCCAGATATAGATGCAGAAGCATTTGAATTTGAAAACAATCAATGGGACCATCATCCTGTGTATGCTTCATGGGATAAAGAAAAACGTTTAGAGTTTATCAGAGACTTAAACGCATGGGGAACAAGTCAATTCTTACATGGTGAGCAAGGTGCTCTATTAGTAGCAAGTCAGTTGGCCAGTTGTGCTCCTACATTTAATGCTAAACTATATGCGGCTTCACAGACATTTGATGAAGCAAGACATGTAGAAGCATTTAATAGGTATCTGCAAACAAGACTCAAACGCACATGGCCTATTGGTACAGCACTAAAAGGATTATTAGATAAGATATTAACTGATCCTAGATGGGATTTAAAGTTTATTGGTATGCAAATAGTCATAGAAGGACTAGCATTAGCGGCCTTCCAGGCAAGTAAAGATTCAACAAACGATCCCGTGTATTATCAAATGCTAGATTATATTATCAGAGATGAGGCAAGACACGTTACCTTTGGTGTAAACTACTTAGAAGAATTTGTAAAAACACTTACAGAAGAAGAAAAGAAAG
>TARA_R110001592_G_scaffold17477_1_pt1 | contig 11418 bp, 12 predicted proteins | sample TARA_R110001592 | Tara Oceans TARA_R110001592 (sample SAMEA4398387) | marine metagenome | biome: Polar Biome; feature: [SRF] surface water layer (ENVO:00010504); material: water (ENVO:00002006), including particulate matter (ENVO:01000060) such as... | depth 5 m | reverse complement strand
GTGGACGGTGGAGCAAAGGTAGTAATCATGTACAGAACAGTACCTGGCGAACCAAACAACTGTCTTGTAATAGGAACTAAATTTTTACCAGATGTCTATCACAATTCTTTAATGAAAGCCGTGGAATCAGATGGTGGACAACAATCAGAAGAATTTGCTGATTTTGCCAGCAGACAAACTTTTCCAGACGGGACTAATATGTTGGCTATGATGCACAACGACAACTTTATCAAGAAGTTCAAGACCAACGAGATAATGGTCACTTACGGTAACACTGCAGAAGGAAGAATACTTCTAAACAAGTTGAACGAAATGGTTGCTAAAGATAAAGGTGTGAAGGTATCCGAACTTGCAAAAGATCCAGAAGCACCAGCGGAAGCACCAAAGGCTAAGGCAACAAAGAAAGCTGATGCCAAGAAAACAACCGCCAAAGAATAGAACATGGGTACAGCTGACGAGAGATTTCGTCAGCGAGTGGCCGGAGGTACTGGAAGGAATACAATTCCAGAATATGCCGGTCAAGTACCTAAAGTTTGTTAACATAAGTCTCAAGAATAACGTAACAATACATTACGACATCACAAAAGAATTAAGAACAAAAAACCAAAATAGCATCGCTGAATTCCTAAGGCGTACCCTAGAACAGCATTACAAAAACATCAAAAATGTTGATCTAAAATTTGATGTTCAAAAACTAAAAAAGGATATGGAAATTAAAACTTCTGCTGTATTAGGAAAAACTTTTAAAAAGTAAATCCAAATTTGTTGCAACTTGGATAGCATTATTAACATCTGTTATCGATGACCTTTTTGTAGTAACACAATCTACAAACTCTTTCAATTCGTTACGCAAAGGATTTGATTCCACTGTAAATGTTTCAATAGTTGGTTCGTAGTTCATTCTATCATTCTGCCAAATATCAGTTGTGAGTTTTATGGTCCTTGCTTCTTCATCCCAAAATATTAATCCTTTTTCTCCAGTGATAGACATTGTTCTGATTTTTTCTGGATAATACCAACTAAGATTAAACTTCACAGAAACATCATTGCAGATAAAACTGTACTCGTCTCTGTCATTTTGTGTGTTATTAGTAAAATTATCTCCAATACAAATAATATTTTCAAATTCATGATATCCCAATAGGTAGTGAATAATGCTTACATCATGGGGAGCAAGACTGTGCAGTGTGCTAATTTTTTTTTGATACCTACCCCAGTTCAACCTGTTAGATTCAATGTGCATTATTTTGCCAATGCGTGGCAGTAGCTCTTTAATTTTTTTTACCCTATCGTTATATAGAAATATATGGCCTACCATGAGAGTTTGATTATCTTTAATTTTACTTTTAATGTCCAAACACTCTTCTTTTGTCAATGCTAATGGTTTTTCTACATATAAGTTTTTACCTTGCGCCAACAATTCTAATGTTTGTTTGTAATGATCCCAAGCAGGTGTGGCCAAAACAACATTATTATATTGAATGTCATTTAGATTCTTACCATCTTTAATATCTATTATTTCTACTTTATCAACACCAGAAATTGTTTTAAGTTCTTTTTGTAATTTAGATCCCCAATATCCTGCACCGACTAAACTAATTTCCATAAAACTCCTGAATTGCTTTAATAATATAATCTTGATGATGCTCTGGCAATGTATGGTAACAAGGCAGACTCAAAATATGTTTACACATATATTCTGTTGTGGGTAAACTTGTCCCGTCATCGAATGCCTTGGTTTTGTGTGTAGGAAATTTATAATGTATGTTAGTGGCTATACCTTTGTCTCTCAAAAATACTTGTAATTTATCACGTGTGCCTTTAGGTGTTTCGATAACATAAACATAATAAGAATGTTTAGACCATGGAGCCTCTTGTGGACATTTTACAATATCTTTCAAATGTTCTGTGTACCTTCTACATATTTGTCTCTTCTTGTCTAACCAACTATCAATCTTTTTTAATTTTGCTTGAACAACGACTGCCTGTAAATTATCTATTCTCGCATTGTATCCTACTGTGTTATATTCAAATTTTGTTTTTCTCCCATGGTCTCTATACATTCTTACTTTCTGCACTAATTTTTTACTGCCAGTTACTGCTCCGGCATCGCCCATGGCTCCTAAATTTTTTACAGGATTAAAACTGAAACAAGTTAAATCCACAAGGCTCCCAACCTTTTTTCCTCTGTATTCTGCACCAAAACTTTGAGCGGCATCTTCTATCAATTTAATTTTGTATTTGTTTGCAAACTTTTTAAGTTTATCTATGTCTGGTGTTTGTCCATACAAATCTACAAATAATATTGCGGCAGGCGGACACTGTGGATCAAACTCGGGAATGTTTTCAATATCTAAATGATAAAACTGATCTATGTCAATGAATTCTGGCTTGGCATCTACATTGACTATGGCCTCTGTTGTTGACACAAATGTATGGCCTACTGTCCATACAGTATCACCTGTTCCTATATCTAATGCACGTAAGGCACAAACCAATGCGTTTGTGCCAGAACCAATACCGGCACAATCTTCTGCACCTGTGTAGTCGCATAATGCTTGTTCAAACTTGTCTACTGTTGGTCCTGTGATGTAATCTGATCTAGTGATTATGTCTTTTATTGCCATGTCTATCTCTGCTTGTAGTTCTTCGTACTGCGGATATAGATCTGTGAAAGGAATTTTAATATTTTGATTCATAATATTTCTTTAACCATTGAAAGTCGTATGATAGCATTAATTTGTCAAAATTGTTAGTGTTTTTCTCATAATATTCTTTTGCATCGTTGGCACCCTTATATACCCAATCTGCGTTGTCTCCTTTACCAATCTGGCACCATTTTTTCAATCTGTATTTGCCTTCTACTGTTGGCTTCATTTGACACAGCTTTATGACTTCTCTGAATGCTGTCCTCCATGCTAACCATGGTGTTTCATTGAAATGATTTATGGCTGAAAGCATAGGCACGTGATCATGTGCTTTTGATAATGTAAAATCAAGTCCAGGTGCAAACGTTGATAGCGTCAATTGTTTGTGATATAGCAAGACTGCACCATGCCCGTATTCTAGGTCATTGACTGGATTTTTACAATTAAATATATAATGACAAGCATTTTTTAATCTATCCGGTTGGAAATCAAATCTAAAACTATTGACAATCTCTAACTTTGGAAACACTGCAAAGAAATAATCAGTATCACTTATCTCTGCCGCGGCATGGTATGCAGATGTTTGCCCTTTCACGTTCTTTACCCATTTAGCTCTTGGGTGTTTCTCTTTCAAATCATTGTAACGTTTTCTAGCACTGGGTTCATCAAATGATATAAAAATTATATCCATTGGTTCGGCTTCGTAATCTAAGTCAAAATGCACACTTGGTTCTATGTCATACAACTGATCTATCTCCCTGTTTCCAGGCACTAACATTATATCTTTGGTCTTGCCCCATGTGTAAAGTTTTTCATCTTCCCAAAAGCTAGGATAAAAATTAGGCAGTTGTGCGTTGCATTTTTTGTTAATCATCCATTTATAAAATACTTTATTTGAGTTGTATGCTATGATAGGATCTTTTAATTGGAAATATGTCTTACTGATAGGTTCTTGGAACAATGTGCCATGAGCGTGATAATTAATATCATTAAAATCTCTTAGAAATTTAAATTGATGCATTTTTTCTTTAAATTTTTCAGTTGGAATCAGCATCACATTGCCTTCCTTATTCAATCCGCCTTTAGGATGTGTTGTGTACCAAACATGTATCTGATCCTGTTCATGTTGCTCTGGTATGTAATCTAGGAAGTCTACAGTATTTAGATTTATGAAATTGGCAAAGAACCAGAAATATTCTGTCTTGACATCATTGACGACACCTTTTAGTATTTCAAAATAGCTGTCAACAAACGGAACTACCCTAGTGTTAGCAAATGGGGATTTGTTGTGAGGTACATCTTTAAATCTTACCTGTATACTATCGAAGCCAGTCATAGTAACTCTTTAATCCTTGGTCTAATGTAAATTCAGGTGCATAACCTAACAAGTCTTTTGACCTGCTTATGTCCAGTGTACCACGCATTGGATATAGTTTATGATTTCCTATGTCTTCTAGATCAGATTCACTGCCTGTAATTTTTATTATTTTTTCTGCAAGTGTTCTAAGACTTGTGGCGTTGCCTGCCGTAATGTTAAAACTGACATTGGCAACCGATGACAATGCCGCTAAAATAATTCCCCTTGCCGCATCTTTCCTGTATGTGAAATCTACTTTGTTGTCGCCATTATGTAATGTAATTGTTTTGTTACTCATTGCTTTCTCAAAAAATTTAGATACTACCCTATCAGGCATATCGCCAGGACCATACACACCACTTGGTCTAATGATATTATAATTGAGGCCATCTCGCTTTGCGAATAATTTAACCATTCTCTCTCCCGTCAATTTGGCTTCACCGTATATATTTTTAGGTTTTGTTTTCCCATCCTCTTTGGTGCCGTCTACAAAATCTCCATAAACCATACTACTGCTGATATAAACAAATTTCTTTACACTCCATTTTTCCGAATGCCATAATAAATTTGTTGTTGTACCAATTACTTTTGGAATGCCTACAATAGGATCAGCATCTACTATCTTCGCTCTAGGATATGATGCAAGATGTATTACTATGTCTGGATTATGTGAGAATGCTTTTAAACAAACTAGTCTATCTAATACATCTCCTCGTATGTACTGAATATTTTCTGCTTTCCAATTTCTTGTTCGCCATTCAAACAACTTGTTTAATTGTTCTTTGGACATTATTCCATATGTGTCTTCGTTATCAACAACAGTAATTTTGTGTCCGTCATTAGATAACATTTCAACAATTTTAGATCCAATAAATCCTTTGCCACCTGTAATTAAAAATTTCATTATAATACTTTCACTCCGTATTTGGCCGTCCAGTCCTTACCATCTTTGGTGTCATTTACCATGGGCATACCCTTAATGTTCAAACTTGTATTCAAAAGTATGGGACAACCTGTTGCTTTCTTCCATGCTTTCAGTAGTTCGTAAAACCCTTCGTTGTCGCTTTTTGACACGGTTTGCACCCTAGATGTGCCATCGTGATGCAATATGGCAGGACAGTCTTTACCATGCGTGTACGCCGCTGTGTATTGCATATAAGGGGTGTTTTTGACGCCTGTAGGCAGGTCAAAATAGTCATTTACATCCTCTTCTAGTATGGCCGGAGCAAAGGGTCTAAACTTCTGTCTTCGCTTAATACCATTTACCAAATCCTTGATGTCCTCACCCCGCGGGTCTGCCAATAATGATCTATTACCAAGTGCTCTTGGTCCAAATTCTGCTTTACCATTTGCAACTCCCACCATCTTGTTTTCTTTCAATTCTTTTATGATTGCATCCACAGGATACTCACCTTCTATGTTGTGACCCAGGAATGGATGTTTCCAATTGATGTGTGATTTTTGATGTGCCGCTATACAACCCAAACTGGATCCTGCATCTCCTGGATTTGGTATTATCCATATGTTGTCAAACAATCCCATATTTGCAAGTACCTTGTTGGCCGCACAGTTGAGTGCCACTCCACCGGCATATACCAAATTTCGTGATCCGTACTTGCTGGCCCTGTGCCATAAATCTGCAAGGCATTCTTCTGTGACTGCCTGTATGCTCGCGGCGATGTCCATTGGATCTGCTTCTGGATGCCAGTCGCTCAGTCCTCTGTGTAAATTCTTCTTCATCTTAAATGGTGCTTGATGCACAAAGTCCTCGTATATGTCTTCTTTGTATTTTGGTTCACCGTATGCGGCCATGCCCATCAGGATGTATTCCTCTTCTGCAGGTTTAAGTCCACAACGTTGTGTGAATGCACTATAAAGTATTCCTATGCTGTGTGGATACTTAATTGTTTCTTTTCTTTCTATCCAAACTTTGTTAGCAGTTGATATGGACACAGTATCCCATTCTCCTATTGCGTCCACTGTTAATATGGTTGCTCCTGCGTCCTTGAACGGTGAAGTAAAATATCCTGCCGCGGCATGGGAGTCATGGTGTTTCACATACTCATCAATCTTTATTCCAAAATGATCCAAGTGCCATTGAGGCATTTCTGTATAACTGAAAGCATCGCTCCATTGTCCTGCGTACAGTTGTCTTGTTTTTTTAAGCAAAGGCTTCTCATAATACACAACCTTGTCAAATGGTCCGAATGTGTTTGCTTCATCTACTATCGCCTTATTCAGATAATGATCATTTTTGACTTTAGAATAACGTTCTGCGTGTGCGGCCCATAATACTTCACCGATACCTGAACTGTAATCAACAACTGCCATAGCGGCATCATGATTCATACAATTGATTCCTAATATCTTCATCTGTGTGGTCCTAGGTTGCCATGTTTGTCAAGGATGTCCTGTTTGATTAAGAATGCCCACATATCTGCTTCCATGTGTCCGACTTTGAAATCATATTTGCTTGGTTCTTCAAACATTTTATTTGTGTCCTCGAATCTGCCCTCTTTGATAGTGTCCATCCATACTGTATAGCCAGCATCAAATTGTTTTCTTGTTTCTTCTGTGGGGCAAATAAAATCTGCTACCACTGTTCTATTTGCATCAACGGCTTCTTCTGCAAGTGTCCACATACGCAAAGACTGTCTTTTCCTTCCCTCTTCTGAAAAATCCCAGTCATCTGCTTCCTTCCTGACTGTATCTGCATTGAGCCACACAGCATTGAACATTTCAACAAGTTTTTTTGCGAGTGTAGTTTTGCCTGAGCCTGGCAATCCCATTACCAGTATCTTCATTAGAAGTCTATCCTTATCCCTAGCTTGTGATTATCTCTTATGACATCATAATTGTAAACTACGTTGTATCCATGCCATATGTTCCTATACTTTGCTGGTATCATTTTGGTTGCGTGATAGTGTGCAAATCCTCGAGCAATGAAGTATGTGACTACTTGCGTCTCACTTGGATGTTTGCCTAATATTTTATTTTTCTCGTAGTATGCATCGTTATTTGCAATCTCGAGAGTCTGGAGCATGTCTATACCTTGCATCACATTAAACAAGACAATGTTTGCTTTGTCAACTTCTGTGAGATCTTCTTTATAATACTTTTTAAAGTCTAGTGCATCTGCTTTGACTTTTGTGAATGCAAACAATAATACAAATACAGTGAACGACACTATGCCAAAAGCTATTAGAATATTTTTCATGATATTTTTAAAAACCTTTTTGCTTTCTCTAGTGCCTTTTCCCAATCCTCTAGTGCAATATCGTATTCGAAATTCTGTGAAGTTTCATTCACTTGCAATTCTTTGGCTCCATTCTTGATGTGAAATCGTCTGGCCATTTCTGTCAAAGGTGACAATGTCACAAGCCTGTTTAAACGGCTTGATTTTTTGACCATCTTGTAGACTTCGTTGACCATGTGTTTTCCGCCTCCTCTTTTTTTTGCCCAAACTGTGTATGCGATTGCTATGTTGCCTTCTGAGCCTTTACTCAACTCGTCCATTTCCTCAACTGTGGTTGGCACTTTGTTTGTGAATGCAAAACACATTATTGCACATATATCTCCATCTTCGTCACGTAGTCCAAATATTTTCCTGTTATGATCAATTCTAAAAGCGAGATCTAATCCAGGACGAACAGGGTCCTCTTTGGGATCAATGTCATGCAACTCAAATAGGTTATACTTTGGTTTCTTTTCCAGCTTCTCCATTGTGTAGGTCTGGAGTTTGTCAAATCTATCCATGAGCTCGGTTATTGACGGATGTCCTTTCCATTTAGCCAATACTCTTTTGAGTTTATCTTTATTAAGTATGTCCATTTTATTTGTATATGAATGGGTCTTTCTTTTTCAATTCTTTTAATCTTTTACGGTAAGCGAGCTCTTGCTTGATCTTATTGATTATTCTTTTTATCCAACTAAACATTATTTCATCCTTTTTGTTATTCTTTTAAACTCTGGTATCATTAATTTTACAGCATCTTGGTGTGCTTCGTCAAGTGGGTGTGTTGTACCCCTGGCATAATTTTCCATCAAAGACCATTGGTTAAATCCCATCATTCTCTCGCCAAAGCTGAACCATTTGGTAAAATCAATCTCATCGTACAAAGCCATCATCAAAGGATCTTGATCTTTGTAGTGATTAAATTCTTTGTAGAATAAACTGTTGTCAGCAAGTGTAAACACAAATGGTATTTTTTTCTTTTCTAAAATGTTTTGCAACCATATTATACTTTTCCAACTAAGATAAGTTTCGTGGTATTCGTTGGCCGCATATTTGTATATAGATTCTGCAAATGGCTTTACTCCTGTTTCGTGCATAAGCTCTTCTCTGTGTTTCCATTGCGCCTGTTGTATCTCAGACCCCATTAATGCCCTATGTCTTTCATTGTCTGAAATTTTGGTGTCCCATGGTGATATTGTTGTCCAACGTGTGTTCTCCAAAGCCTTATGCCTAGGCATTGCCCAGTCGTATCTAGATAAAAAACTCCACATTACCACTACGCAGTCTACAGCTGAGTTATTTTCTTCCTTGCTGTGATGCTGAACAGCTTCAAAAACTCTACGTGCGATTCCACAATTGCCTGTGCCTGGCCATGCCGCAGTGACATAATCCACATTGGCTCCCGGATAACGTGTTTTATCAAACAGTTGATACGCCCATGATTTCTTAGACGGTGTCTTGCCGCCATCGTCATCACTCAGTTCGTGGCCAAATGTGAAACTGCAACCGCCTGCTATGTATTTTTTGATTCTAGCCATAAATTTGTAATACTTTATTTAAAAGTGGAAAAACTTCTCCAAAATTTTCTTTCCTGTATTTGTCAGTTTGTAAAATTCTTCTTTTCCTTTCAGCCCGTATCTCAGGTGAATCCCTGTCTGCCGCATTCATAAATCTTATACTTGGTTGATAGTCTGTCAACATGCCATATCTGTCTACAACGATTTCCTTGACTTGTCTTGGTAATGTTTGTATATTAAACACTTCTGGCTCGAAACAGGTGTTGACATAAAAGAACTTAGGTTGGAATTGGGCAACCCACAATGCCATCTTGGCCCAATTGAATACATTGAATATATTCACCGTTGAGCATATCTGAAAGTCCATGTTGTGTGTCTTCATCTCCTTAAACTTGATAAGATTGGCACTTACTTGTCTCCAATTTGCCGGGTGCCGCTGATACTCGAAGGGCTCTCCCACATCATCTATGCTGAATGCTATCTCAACGTGTTTGAAATAACTCCATAGGTCAAATATCTCCTGTGGTGGTAGCTGTGTGCCGTTTGTGTTGTAATGTATGTCTATGTTCTTGGCATACCCTTTCTCCACACAATACATTAGAATCTTGAAGTGATCCTTAATCATAAACGGCTCGCCACCTGTGAATTCAAAATACTCCACATATTTTAGATCCTCCTTGAGATCTTCAAAGAACTGTGGGTTTCGTTTTGGCCAGCCTCCCTCTTGTAGTTGTTTTCTTGCAAGGGGATTGTCATTGCCTTTGGCTGTCTCATAGTCTATTTCTTCCTGTGCCCATTTAGAAGAACTCCATGATCCACAGATCCTACATTTAAGATTACACACGTTGCCTAACTTAAAGTCAATGAACTTTAGCGTTGGCTCGCTATTAGGGGTCCAGTCTTTCAAGCTACTTTTCATTTTGTATATTGAATTTTGTCTCTTTGAAGTTTTGCCTGCGTCCTCTTCCTGCCAACAGCTCTGGCAACCTGCAGGACGTTTGCCGTCCACGAATTGTTGCCTCAAGTTTTGCATATATTCTGTGTCCTGGATTGATTTCAAACTTTGATTGTATACTTTCACCTCAGGCACACTGCCCTTGTACAGACAGCAAGGAGATGCGCCTCCGTTGACATCAACTTCTAGATGGGTCCAAGGAAGTGGACACATATTTGTTTTTAAATATCGTTCCACCACTCTAATACCTTTGGGTTTTTTGCTAGTATTGTTTTTATATCATGGCCACGTATTTTATCAATACGTTCACATTCTGCTTTTCCGTCTTTCAATCCCTGGAGATAAGTTTCTTTATCATACTTTTCTTGGTTTGTAGGATGATTTTTTAAATCTTCTAGTCCTTCAATAAATGCAAGATTAACAAATGATTTTTTCTGCTTATCTATCTCTAGCTTATTCTGTACTTCCTCTACCATAGGATGTAAAAGTTCTTTTGGCAAAAACAAAGGACTCATGAATACATCTGGACTAAATGTGAAAACCTTTTTACATAATAAAGGCACTTGCAAATCTTTATGTAAATGCCACATATTTTCTAAATCAAATAAACCAGGCATAGTTACAGTCAAATCCAGTTGTAATTGCCTTGGATGTTTTACAAACTTTCTTGCATATTTCATATTGGCATACCATTCATCATATTTTAAACCTGTTCTTATATATTCACCTATTTCTCCTGTGCCATCAATTGATGCATTAATTTGCCAATTGTTAAACTTAGACAAGATATCATCAAACAGATTCAATTTGTAAAAATTTATACGACTCATATTTGAATTATATCTTGCATACACACTGTCAGCATATCCTAACTCTACAACTCTCTGCATAGCTGTCCAATGAATTTTCCACATAAGAGGTTCGCCGCCACACCAATAAAATTCTTTTACAGTTTTATTTTCTACAGCTTCCATAAATTCTTGCACAATTTGTTGATCATGAAATTTTTGTAATTGTTCTTTAATATCTTTTCTACCCCATATCCTAGATGTCTCGTATATGTGTGCCCTACCATGTTTTTTATTTTCTGCCTCCCATGTACTTGACAGCATATCACCACACATTCTACAACTGAAATTACATAAATTACTAAACCTGTAATCAAAACTAGATGCTTCCATCGTGGTTGCTCCTGTTTCATCAGTAGAATCAAATGCTTCATTTATTTGCCCTTCATAAAATCTATTAAAATGTTGTCTATAGACTTGGGCATTGAGTAGTTTGTAATTACAAGTTGCACATTGTGGTATCTCTTCACCTGCCATTAATTTAAGTCTTATGTCTTTTATGTAATCAGAATTCCAATGTTCCTTTAAAGTTGTCAAGGTAAGTTCTTTGTTTTTGGCCTCTGCTGTGTCAATATACTGAGTAAAATTTTGGCTGTCTTCTCTACTTGTACAACAAAGTCGTCTTTCCATTTGTGGAGATACGTATGTGTGCGTCCACGGTGCCATGCAGAATGTCTTGTTGCCTTCGCTGGGTTTAATTCTTTTCATACTTTTCAAATAGTTCTTTCCACTCTGGAAACACATCAGTAAAATTTTCATCCCTGATCTTGTCGTATTTCCTTGTTTCATTTACAAAAGTTTGCATATGTTTAGACATATCTTTTTTATTCATCCAGTCTAACGCAGATTCAAATCCTT
>TARA_R110001592_G_scaffold125782_4_pt1 | contig 11422 bp, 15 predicted proteins | sample TARA_R110001592 | Tara Oceans TARA_R110001592 (sample SAMEA4398387) | marine metagenome | biome: Polar Biome; feature: [SRF] surface water layer (ENVO:00010504); material: water (ENVO:00002006), including particulate matter (ENVO:01000060) such as... | depth 5 m | reverse complement strand
GGGAGATACTTTTAGCTTGGATGTAACTTTAAGCGATTCAAACGGGGCGGCTTTAACGCTGGTGTCTTCACAGTATCAATTTATTATGCATGTACGCACCAACGCTTATGCTGACGGTGCCGAAGGGTTGATACTGTCTACTATTTTAGGCCAGCCCGATGTTTCGGGTCAGGCATCTTTTGTGGGTAATATAGAAGAGATGAATTACCTGAGCCCTACAAACATCACTAACTCAGGTGTAGTGAGCATCAAGGTCGCGGATACAACCATGAGAAAGGTGCCTTCTGGGAGATATGTATATGATCTCCAGTATATTATCACAGACCCAAACACTGACGCTATAACTCATACAACTATCCTAACGGGATCTTTTGTTGTTAATGAGGACGTTACTGAATTTATAACTGAATAAACTATGGCAGATGCTATCAACCTTACGATAAGTAATGGTGACGGCCCCTCTGTTGTTGTCGAACCCACGAACGCAATAAGTACCGTCGTTGCCACTGCGGACCACTCGACCTCTATATCTGTATCTACTACTTCTATACCTTCTATCTCTTTAGGTGTAAATCCTACTTCTGGTATAACCGTCTCCCAAAGTAATTCTGTAGTAAGTACGGTAAGCGAGTTAAGTAATTCTATATCTGTGTCTACAGACATACAATCCCCCAAAGCCATGAGTTTAGGGGATCTTATGGATGTTTCTGGAGACCCTGCAAGTCAACAGGTGCTTGTGTATAGTGAAGCCACAAACAGTTTTGTTTTTGCAAACCAGTCTAGCGGAGGAGGTTCAGGCGGTTCTCAAAACACAGATGCCGCGATCTCCGTTACCAATATAGATGGGGCTTTTGACACTATAGCTAACCAAACATACGAGTCAGGGACTTCTGTTACTACTATACTCAGCCAGATCCTTAACCCCTATGTGAAGGCGACCTTGACTTTAAGCAATATAAAGTTTATAAAAGAAGGCACCGCTTCAGCTCAGTCTTCTTTGGTGGACGTATCTGTTGAGGTTGGGTCTAACGTAAACTTCAATGGGGTTGGTTTCTCTACTACAAACCCAGCGCAGATCGAAGACGGTAGCATAAAACTCCTTAAAGACGGGGCAGCTATAGGTGGTTTAGAAGGTTTTCCTGAGGAGGGGTTCTCAGGTAACTTTAGTGATATAGGCTTATCTTCTGCGAGTTTAGAATACAACAGCTTGGAAACGGACACTTTTAAACTTAGCGCTATAGATTCAGGCAGCCCCTCTATAGGTACACCTTATACTATAACGTCAAACAGTATAACAGTATCATGGGTGTACAGGGCTGTATTATCCACAAGCAATATAAACCTCGCCGCTGGGGAGGAAAGCAACTTTAACCTTGTTATATCTGGAGCTACAGAGAACGGTAACGTAGATGATACGGAATTTATATCTACAGGGGTTTTTGATTTAACTACGGGTGCGGCTTCAGACAACGCAGAACAATACACTTATATCTCCTACCCTAAAGCCTTAGGTCTTATAGACTCTATAACACACCAGAGTTTTCCTGTGCTTGGTGATTTTACTTTTGTAGACGAATTCAACTATACTAACTCTTGGGGGTTAGTACAAAGTTATTATATTTATAAATCTAGCCAAGCTCAAGCTTTTGGGGTTGGAAGTAAACTAGAGATAACAACAAGCTAATGCCTATATTTTCAGGAAGCGTAAGAGTAAATTCTTCTACAGGAACGGTTTTAGACCTTACGGACCGAAATAATGTCTCTAGGTCTGGAAGGAGTCAAGTTAAGGGGGTCGGGGTTTTTGAAAATACAACCAATAGGGATAACGTATCCACCAACCTAAGAACACAAGGGTATATGGCGGTGGTTAAGAGTGGCCCTACAAGCGTAACCCCTTACTTTTATAAAAATACAGACGTTTCTGGATGGACGGATTCAAATAACTGGATGTCTTTAGCAGCCTTAACGGGGGGGCTGCCTCAAGGGGGAAGTCAGGATAATATCTTAGCTAAAACTAGCGATTCGGATTACGAAAGCCAGTGGGTAAATTCTATAACCTTAGAAACCGCGCAATTAAAAAAAATCGGCGGAAGCGAAATACCTACGTTAACTTTCAGCAAGCAAAAAACCAGCGAAATCCTTCGGGATGGAGAAAGCTTAGGAGAGTTAAACTCTATAGGGTTCAACGTTGGCGGCGATCAAAGAAGCGGTGCGGCAATAAAATTCGTTGCGGATGGTACGGTGAATAGCGGGATAGGAAGTAGGGTAGAGTTCTGGACGTCTGACTCAGAGGGGGAAAACACTTCGGAAAAAGCCCTAACAATCGACACAGATAAAAAGCTTATATTTGCAGGTAGTAATTCTTCCCCCATAGCCGTGGAGGGAGGAATGTATTTTAACAACGACACCAAAACCTTTTATTTAGGGGTGTAAAAAAAAAACAAAAAAAGATGGCTAATTGGAAAGAAATTGCGTTTAAAACTGATGTTAATAGCGTAGGGTTACAAGCTGGAGTCCCAGCAGTTGGACAGATAGCTTTAGGAGGTGATGGTATACTAAGCTATCAAGATGTACCTGAAGGTAAAATTATTGTAGGGGACTCATCTTCGGACGCTAAAATTGTTAGTGTTGCTGGGGATGTAACTATAACAGGTAACGACGGGACTGATGCTACGTTTACTTTAGCAGAGGATGCAGTTACAACATCTAAAATTACCGATAATAATGTTACTCTAGCAAAGATTCAAGACTCAGCTGGAGGTAGCCTCCTTGTCCACCACCACACAACAGCAACTTCTACGGCCCCAGGTAGTGACTATTCTCCTGTAGCTTTAGCACCTGGAGGTAACGGTCAGGTTTTAAAAACCACGGTTAGTGGCGCAAACACATATTTAAACTGGGGTGACCCGTCTTCTACGTCCTCAGTGGATGTGACTAACGGAGCAACATTAACTGGAGATCCAATACCAGTTAATTTTAGTTCTACAATAGGCGATGATGCAACCATTTATGGTGATCCAGCTTTTACCTACGATTCTGACGACGGAGATGGTAGGTTAGCAGTTCCTGCAATCACCTCCACATTCACTGGAGATTTAGCAGGTAACGCCTCTTCTGCTTCTGCAGTATCAACCGATGTAAATTCAAGTGCCTCATCTAGTATAGCCATATTGGATTCAGCTGGGGGTTCTGCTCAGGCTGTAAAAAGCCATGCGGGTTTAACGTTTGATGGATCTGGATCGGGAGTGCTTACGGTAGCTAACCTTAATGTTACAGGAACTACCACAACGGTTAATTCAGAGGATTTAGTTATCCAGGATAACACGGTAACTCTTGCCGTTCCTGCAGTTGCTACAGATGGGACAATAGCTACAGGTAGCGGCTCTGGTATTATTATCTCAACAAACGGATTAGGCGGTGATGGTGATGATGATACAGCTGATGTAACATATAATCCACGATTTATGTGGCACAATACAGGTAGTTCTATTGATAGTGCTTCAGGAACCTCTACCGACGCAACTACGGGTATACCAGCATCAACAACTTTAGGTTGGACTATATCGGGCAGAGGTGCAGGTGCAGCTGGTGTTTCTGCAGCAGTTTCTACCTCATATAACTTAGCTCCTATGATAATGTTCGGGAGTACAGAGAACGATTACCCAGGGAAGGGATCGGGAGCATATGATGCACTTGATGTTGGTATCGGAGCTCAGTTTCTAACCCACGACGGTACTAATGGAATAAAATCAAGATTATTTATACAAGTTGATTAATATAAGGACAAATGGGATTATTAGGGGGAAGAAAACAACAAAACCAGGAGGTAAGCACGGATACGTTAACAAAAGATGAATTAGAGCATCTTTTATTTGCACTTTCGGAGTCTACCTTTAGAGGAAAAGACGTACATTTGTTATCAAGTATAGTTGCTAAGCTGACAAACCAGCTAAAAACAAAATAATAACAAATAAATTAAATTAAAATGAAGCTTACTGTTGATCAAGTCCACTTCCTTACGGAGGTTTTAAACTCTGTAAACATACCTGCAAAAAGCGCACGCGATGTAGTAGAGATACAAGACACTCTATCTAGAGAGTTTATCCGATTGCAAAAAATTCAAGAAAAAGAAAATGTAGCTAAGTAGTAATGTCAAATTGGAAAGAATTAGTTTTTACCGATAACGTACCTAACTTAGGAAATTCGGATCTTACGTCTACGGACAATGTTCGAAACTTTTATCTCAAACAAGAGAGCAATACGGCTTCAAAGTCTTTAAAAATTCAGGGTGTTACGGAATCAGGTGTTACGCCAACTGCGCCTGGAATGAACATCACAAGCTCATTTAATATTGATTCTAGCGTGGCACCTGAGACAAGTGTTGAATTTGCTGCGAAAGATATGTCTTTTAGCGCAACTACAGGGTTAACATTCAACTCCGACTTCTTTTGGTCGTGTGTTGCTCCTATACCTTTCTTTTCTTGTAATTCGTTTGTTATTCGAAACCAAGGTCAAGGGGCATCGCAAAATCCTGTTTTATCTCTTGAGAGATTACCTGATAATGATCAAGGTGGGGACGACGATCTTTTAGGTGTTATAGATTTTAGAGGGGAAGATTCAGGGGGGGTATCAACAAAATATGCTTCGATAGAGACATCAATAGTTGATGCTACAAACCCTGAAGAGGATGGCAGGTTGGATATCCGTTTAATGAATGCTGGTACTGTTGCTTCGGCTTTAAAAATACTCCCGCAAGGAACGGCTTCAGTATCGAATAAACTGGATTCCTTGGAGGTGTATGGGACCGCCTTAAAAGACCTTCTGACGGGTTTTCAGAAGTACTCTCTAAAAAGCTCTTATAAAATGTATCTAAACCCCCAACATGGTTATGGGTTTCAATCTCAACATGGGTACATAATGTCCTTCACCCCTGGTCAAGATAGTCAAACAAACCCTGCGTACATTATAGAGCCTAGCGCCATGACGGATTTTGCAGCGGGGAACGCTACTTTAGACGGGGTTGCAGGAGATGCGCTTTCTTCTTTTCAGGATTCGGAAAACGTGGGGTATGGTGATGCATGGTTAATATACGACCACCCCTCAGACGCACCTGCTGTCACTGTAGAGATAAGCGGACACGTCTGGTGGAAACCTAGAATGGACCCGCCTGCTGGTCAGAGTCTAAGCTTTTGGTTTGCTCACGAAGATATTGCAGACGGTTATGTCCAGGATATAAACGAGGATACAGGCATTAAGTTTGTGTACGAGGGTAATACTCCCACTCATGTGCTAAGTGATGGGGAGGAGGTTACTAAGATGCCTTTTTCTTTTTCAAAAACCTTAACAGCAGCAAACGGAGTAGCTAAACAGCACATGTTTTTGTTAGGTAGTGACATAAAATCAACTGAAACTGTTGATTATATAGGTCAAGCTACAACTACAGAAGCTAACAACTGGAACAATATGGTTGTTGATGTGACTATGACGGCATACCCTACATAAGGTATAAATAAGCATTGCTAAATAATGATTATATTTGCAGGTATAACATTCAACAAAAACAGAAATGGCAACTACAACTGCAACATTAACGCTTTCAAGTGCTGACCTTACTGGGGATCAATTAGCTCTTACCACTATATCCACTTTATCTAAAGCGGGAACGGCAACAGGTCTGTCAGAAACTTCAGGCGTAGGAAGGAAGACAACCTCCGCGACAGCACAATATGTGCTTTTCGACGGTAACGCTTACGTAGCTAATGGGGCGCATAAGGTTTATCTAAAAAACACTAGTTCTACGTCTTCAGAATTTTTTACTGTAAGTATTAATTCAGAGGAGATAGGTAGAATATATGCTGGTGATTGGGCGTTTTTACCATGGGGGGCACACGATACGGATAACGATATTAAGATTACCCCAAGCGTAGATACAACAATGACTTTAGAATATATGCTTATCAGTCAATAATGGCTACTGTAAAAGCAACACTCTCTCTTTCAAGTACGGATGTTCTTACTTCCGCTTTAAGCTTGACGGTTACCTCGAACCTACTTGCAGATGCAGGTAGTTTAGTTCGCGCTAAAGTAAAAGGGACAGGTGCGGATACAGATGACTTACTTATATACAAAGCAAACGACAAGTTGGAAAGCGCTTATGTATATATCAAGAACCTTGACACCGAGAAGGAGAATTACATTTACCTAAGAAACGAAACAGAATCAAACTCCGCAGTAGCCGCAAAGATTGGCGGCGGAGAGTTTGCTTTTATCCCCGTTGCAGTGGATAAGACATATGAATGTATAGCAACGAAGGTAGACACATTAATCGAATATGGTGTATTTGGGTTAGATAACTCAGCAGTATCCCTAGCATAATAAAATAAGACATGGCAACACTAGCAAATCAAGGAATGGCATCACAGATGTCTTTTGGACAGCACGGAAGCGCATATATAGATACGGCCACCGCTTTAACCCCTCCTACAGGTAAGGTTATCGTGGCTATAACTTTTCTGGCAGCCAACACCCCTACAGCACTGGTAGCTCAAGATTCCTCTACTACATTCAACTCTGTAGCCGCTGCGCACAACGAAAGCACAGCAACATCAGTTGAAGGAACAGGAGGGTTGACACTGGCCTCACAGGAATTTCCTATTGGAATGACTATATACGGGAGGTGGACTTCTTTTACTCCGTCTGAAGCAGGATGCATAGTCTATTTTGGGCCAGCTTAATTTAAGTAAATAAAAATATAATATAATGGAAGAACAATTTGAAAAAGCGGAGATCTTTGATACTCCCGAACAACTTGCTGCCTCAATGCAGGCGGATGCATCACAAACAACAATAACAACTGAGGGGGCTCCACAACAGGAGTCTCAGCCAGTTGTAGAAACTTTTACCCCAGAGGTAATCCAGGAGGCAACTCCACAGGGTGACTCACAGGTAGAGCAGTCACAACCACCGCAGGAGAATGCGGAAAGTGGCACGAGTCAGCAGTACTCGGATAACGAGGTTGAAGAAGCGGTCTTCAGTTTTCTAAGCGAGAAGCTTGGGAGGAAGGTATCTTCTTTAGATGAGTTTAACACTGCACCACAAGAGGCCCCACAACTAGATGAAAGGGTAGAGGCTATTGCTAAGTTCGTAAAAGAAACTGGCAGGAGTCCTCAGGATTGGTTCACGTACCAGTCTTTAAATCCGTCTGAGATGGACGATTTAACGGCTGTAAAGGTACACATAGCAACCGAAAATCCTAGTCTTTCAGCAAGTGAAGTGGAACTGCTTCTTAACAGCAAATATAACCTTGACTCAGACCTAGCGTCAGAACAAGAGGTTAACGTTGCAAAACTTCAGCTTAAGATGGAGGCACAGAAGGCGAGGACATCTATTGAGGGTTTACGCTCTAAATACCAAACCCCTGAATCTACATCTAAAACTGGTACATCTTTTATTAACGACAAGTGGTTGTCGGATATGTCCGAAGGAGTGGACGCCTTAGAGGGTCTAGAGTTTGACCTCGGAGGCAACAAGTCATTTACATTCGGGCTTGACAACAACTACAAAAATCAACTAAAAGAAAACAATTCTAATATAGAAGGCTTCTTTGACTCTTTTGTCAAGGAGGACGGAAATTGGGATTTCGATGCCCTTTCATCTACGATGGCGGTAAGAGATAACGTCGATAAGATAGTCTCTTCAGCTTATACACAGGGGCTCAGCGATGGGCAACGAGGCATAGTAGATAAAGCGGCAAATATTTCAACACAATCACCCCAGTTGGGACAGCAGCCACAAGGGTCTGCGCTAGCTGATCAGGTGAAACAGATCATGAGGAGCAACAGCTCTAAAATGACATTTAACATTTAAAATAAGAAAAAATGGCAGGATTAGGAACAGTACCCGTAGTAGACGGGGCAAGTGTAGCTGGCCAAGCAAACCCAGCGGCATTTAGAGTAACACCAGAAGCATATACAACTGTAGATGCTCTGATTAAAACAACAAAAGATGAGGTTATGCCTAACCTTATCGAGACTTACGGTGATCAAGGTATCACTGGATTTCTTAAACTTACAGGCGCAATTAATAGCGGTGGATCATCTGACCAGATTGACTGGTGGGAGTCATCACGTCGTCACAAGAAGTTAGCTTATTCAGGAGCTACTATTGGAAGTGCAGGAGTAGACGTACTTCTAACTGGAGTCGTAGACGTTCAGCCAAACGATGTTGTTATGGATGTAGCAACGGGGTCTAGGTTTATTATAACTTCTGGAGGTGAAGGTAGTAACGCTACAGGGGTCAAGTTAGACGGAACTGCTACTGCAAGTTCAACAGACGTTGATACTTCTGGAGGTGAAGTTATCAAGTTAGGTAATATGTATGCTCAAGGTACGGATCAACCTTCGCACTATGATGACTTCGGAGCTGCAAAGTACTCTAACCCATTCATGATCGTTAAAGATCGTTATGAGGTTAATGGTTCACAAGCTACGAATATCGGATGGGTGAATGTAGGCGGTGGAGAATACCGTTGGTTCATGAAAGGTGAGCAAGAGGCTCGTGCGCGTTTCGAGGATCGTCGTGAGATGATGATGCTTCTAGGGCAGCAAAATGACGGTTCAGGAGCAACAGCTCTAGACCCTAACATTGCTGGTTCTGAAGGATACTTCGCAGCTATCGAAGCTCGTGGAATCAATGTAACAGGAGCTAATGCTAACCCATTAGATTCTTTCTCTGAGTTCGACGACATCATCATGGAGCTTGATAAGCAAGGTGCACCTTCTGAGTACGCTATGTACGTAAACAGAAAGCAGGATCTAGCTATCGACGATATGTTAGCATCGGGTATTGCAACACAAACAACTGCTGGTTTACCAGGACAGTTCGGAGCGTTCAACAACTCAGCTGATATGGCTGTTAATCTTGGTTTCAAGTCATTCACTCGCGGAGGGTATACTTTCCACAAGCATGACTGGAAGCTTCTTAACGATCCAACTCTTCTAGGTGCATCTAACTACGTACAAGGGGCTATGATTCCTTTATCGCAGGTTACTGACGCACGTAGCGGAATGAAAGCTCCAGCTTTAGCGATGTACTACAAAGAGGCTGGTGGATATAACCGTGAGTTAGAGCACTGGGTTTCAGGAAGTATCTTAGGTCATAACAACAATGGTGATGCGGGTACAGATAATGCTGTGTTCCACTACCGTTCTGAGATTGCACTTTGCACTCGCGCTGCTAACCAGCACGTAATGATTAAGGGATAATATTAATTAGGTTGACGGGGGGAGGAAGGCTTCGGTTCTTCTTTCCCTCTTAAACTTTAAAAACTAAACAAAATGGCATATAAAAAACACGTATTTCCTTTGTTCCTTGACGCGGCAACTGTTTCTACAGCAGCGGCAGGGGCTTTGGCGGTAACAACAAGCTATCACATTGTGGACCCTAACGCCTCAGATGTGGCATACTCAGTTGCAGCTGGGACTATTCCAGGACAGATGATGGTTATCATCAATACTCACGCTTCTAACGATGCTAATATAACGTTTGCTTCTCCGTTTAACGCGCAGGCAGACGTAATTTCATTAGATAGTAGAGGTGAGCAAGTTACAGCTATGTGGAACGGTTCTGCATGGGTTATTATATCAGGTGAAAAGGCTACTACTGCAGTTTAATTAAACCTAAAACTACTACGAGAAAGGCCCTTCGGGGTCTTTTTTATTTGTTGTATATTTGCGTTGTAAATTTAATACAATGAAAAAATTCTTGCAATTTGTAAGCGCTGGAGACGATGCAGCTACCTTCCCTGAAGGTATTTTGCAGTCTATGGTTTGCGACGGTAACGCAGCTATAAAGCTTAGGTTTCACCCTAGCACAAAAGGCGGTAGTCACCTTACCGATTTAGTCACCCTTACTATAACCGCAGATAAAGAAAAAGCTGTTATGACCGCTATTTCTAAGGAAATATCTCTTGGTAAAGATCCCGTTATCTTAGTTTGTGACGATGTAACGAGTCGATTTATGCACACAGATATTCTTTCTTGCGTAATTTCAACAGAAGTCTAATGAAGTTTTTTTTATTTAGAAGAGAAGAAGTAAACGAAGGGAGCGTAAAGTCTTCTAATAGTGGTATAGGTTTAAGTGTGTTCGCAATCCCAGTAAATCAGATGTCCTTTATGACAGCTGTAAAGGGAGCAATAAACATAACATTTAATGATGCTGGCGTGTATGATCACGCAGCTTTAATTGAGGGGGAGTCTTTTGAAAAGACAAGCGTAAGTGTTGCGTGTATTAAAGGGCAAGAGATAGAGCTTATGGAGGATATACTAAACTTTGTCACTAGTGAAGATCCTAACAAAAAAATAATGAAGTTTGATGTGGTAACAGGTAAATCTTCCTTTGATTCTGCTGTATCTAAAGGAGTAGAGGATGTTTCCACTAAAGTAAAGACCTCGCCTACGGTTATGACTTCAGGGGAGATAAGTAAAGGGGATTCTTTTAAAGAGTATCAGGATAGTATAGGTGGTATATATTTTGGGGCAGACAAGCCTTCATTAGACTTCAATCACGAAGGTTTGGCTAGCTACGCAGATAATGCGGAAGTAACGTCCTGGGAAAATGCTGGTACTGCTGGAGCAACACATAGTATATCAGCCAACCAGGGGTCTCCAAATAATGAACTTACTTTTACCGAAAGTAATCTCTCAAAAGCTTCGGTAAGGTTTACAGGGGTTGATTACTTTACTATACCTAACGCATATTCTGTAGAGAACGAGTACACTTTGTATTTTGCCGTTGGCTTAAAAAGCATACGAGGGATGTCAGTGTTATATGGCGACGCTGTAGGAGGGGCTGTAGGTATGTGCCTGAACCCTACTCTCGATTGGGCGGGTTTAGTCGCAAAAAACGTAAACTCATTCAACAACTTTTCTGTACGTCATGACGGAAGAACAGGGGAGGTTGCGTCAGTGCTCACAACGGACTTAACAAACGGGACACAAAAGTACCGCTTCCCAGAGAACTATTACGATCCTGATTTAGGGGAGGCGACCCATGTGTTTGTTCTAAGGAGGGACAAGAACTCTAATATGTACCTACACAACAGAGAGGGGGAGATGGTGGCCTTTATACCAGGCTTCACAAAAGCTATGACATTTTCAGGAAAACTTACAGACCTGCCAGGGATGACAGACGGGAATTTACTTATTGAACAACTCGGTTCTGCGGGGGGTATAGTCACTTCTGGTTTGGCGAATGGGTTTATGGGACACCTGGCTAGGTTTGGCGTTATAGAGAAGGATATAGGTACAAGTAAAGCAGGCCAGTTAGCAAGAGATCTTTTTAGTTTATATAATTTTTAATTTAATTTAACATGTCTAAGACAACAAGAAGGGCTACAGGGCGCCCTAAAGCCCAACCTAAAGCG
>TARA_R110001592_G_scaffold211976_1_pt1 | contig 11423 bp, 10 predicted proteins | sample TARA_R110001592 | Tara Oceans TARA_R110001592 (sample SAMEA4398387) | marine metagenome | biome: Polar Biome; feature: [SRF] surface water layer (ENVO:00010504); material: water (ENVO:00002006), including particulate matter (ENVO:01000060) such as... | depth 5 m | reverse complement strand
GCGTCAGGACTTTTTGAACCATTTTTATTGCTTCTACTCGAGTTGTAATCTGTAGCTCTAGTGCCAGCTTTGTTTTGCCTTTTGTTCAAGGCTATGCGCATACCAAAATTAATATTGAAAGATGTCAATGAAAAATTTCGATTTTCGAAAGCAATAGCGCTTGCTAAGTCAGGGTCTAATTGACCTTTTGCATCTATAGCTGATGATAAATTGCGCGATTGGTAGTTGATGTTGCTGTAAAGATGTGTAGAATAATCTGCCGAAATCATAAAGCTTAAGCCTTCACATATTTCTACCCCTAAATTTAATCCAAATCGGGTGTATAAAGCATTCGACTCGTACGCTTGAAATTGGGTGGTTATTAAATTGGTTTGAGGGTAATATTCTGTATTAGAAGGTGTGTTGATAAACGACATTCCAAAGCGGCCATAGAGCTGTGCAAACGTATTTTTAAAATTTATCTTGTACTGTGGTCCAACACTAAGACTAGTGTAGTTCCATTTTTCGTTAAAAGTACCTAGCGAATTTTTTACGGAAAAAGCCGTATAATCTGTATTTATCCCTAAAGAAAGTTTGTTGCAAAACTGTTTGCTAATACCTATTCCGCTTTTAAATCCCGGTTCTGAAAAGTTATTAAACTCACCAATTGGTGTTGCAATACCATTTAAAAAGTCAACAGTGTAAGGAGGGGGGCTTTGTGAAAAAGCGTTAGAAAAAACAAGAACTAAGATTCCTGAAATAAAAACTTTTGTAAAGTGATCAAATGTTCTGAAAATATCCATCTGTAGTATCTTATAGAGGTAATAGTTTGTGTTTGTTATTAGCTATTTCCGTCATTGTTAGAGTAATAAGATAGTGTAATAAATGAATGATTCGTGAAGTTGGTTGAAGAAAAATAAGAAAGTAGAATTTGTGTATTCAACAAAAAATCATTCAAATGCTCTTAGAGTAAGTTGCGATTGTATTGCTTTTTTGAGGGCTTTTATAACATGAATTGTATGTTTTAGTTTAATCCCAATGTTAACAAAACATTATGTTGTGCTTAAATAATTGTTTACTGAATATTAAATGAAAAAATTTGCAGCGACAAAAGTCGAAAAAGATGAGAATATTATTGACCATTTCTTTATTTGCATTGACCCTGATATCTGTAAATGCGCAGGTTACAGTAAACGAATTTGGTAAAGGGATTGACATTACAGATCCAGGATCAACCTTTTCTATGAACCTAGGTTTTCGTTTTCAAACCTTAATGGTAAACGAATGGGATGTTGTTAATGATGATCTGTCAAATGTTTCGAATCACTCAAGTAACTTTTTAATCCGTCGTTCGAGAATTAAAATGAAAGGTTTTGCCTTTTCTCCTCGCTTGCAATATAAAGTGGAGTTGGCTTTGTCAAACAGAGATCTAGCTGTTGTATCATCGGAAACCAAAAATACTCCGGGTCTTGTGTTGGATGCCGTAGTGAAATACGAAATTGTAAAAAACTTGGACCTTTGGTTTGGTCAAACGAAATTGCCGGGTAACCGCGAACGTATTGTTTCTTCCGCTAACCTTCAATTTGTCGATCGATCTAGATTGAACAGTCGATTTAACGCCGATCGTGATTTGGGACTTCAGTTGCGCTATAAGTTCACTCTTGGTAAGCATATTATTAGACCAATCGTTTCTGTTACCCAAGGAGAAGGACGTAATCTGACCATAGGAAACCCAGTTGGAGGTTACCAATACATTGGAAAATTAGAATGGTTGCCATTGGGTGCCTTTTCATCTAAAGGAGATTATTCATCAGGTGATTTGAAAAGAGAAGAAACACCAAAAATTGCCTTTGCAGGTGCCTTTGCATTCAACGATCGTACTTTCCGTTCAAGAGATCAGTTGGGTGACTTCTTTACCAATTCAGAAGGAGATTACATGACTTTCTCAACGAAAAGAGTTTTTGCTGATGTGGTTTTCAAATACAAGGGCTATTCCATGATGTTTGAGTATGCCAAACGTTCCGCAGACAAAGAAGTAATCATCGACCCTTTCAATTCTGATGTGATTGGGAAAGTATATACTGGTGAAGCATACAACTTCCAAATGGGGTATTTGTTTGAAAACAACTGGGAGGTTTCAGGACGATATACTTTTGTTGACGCAAAAGAGACTGTAGTAAATAATGAAACCCATTACACGTTTGGACTTTCTAAGTTTTTGGTTGGCCACAAACTCAAATATCAAACCGATATTTCTTATCTCGATTTAGCAGGTAAAGATGACCGGTTAGTATACAGAATGCAGTTTGAATTGCACTTCTAAGCAACAAACTTTCAAATCTCAATAAACACAGGTGTAGTCCCGATATTTAATAGAATGTTTGTAGATGTAATTTACTTTATAACAGATATCAAACAAGCGTTGGCTGAAACTTTACCGATAACTATAAATGCGATAATTAGAAATGCGATGTAGGCCGTTGTTGTCAATGGGCTTTATAATTATAAGTGCATTTTCATTCCTTCGTGGGTTGCTTTGAACCCCAAATCGGTATAAAATTTGATTGCTTTAGGTCTTTTTTTGTCAGATGTTAGTTGCAGTAAATGAGCATTTCGCTCTTTTGCTCTATTTATCGCCCAGTTAAACATTGTTTTACCAATTCCAAGTCCTCGTTGGTCTTTTCGTATTCTAACGGCTTCTATTTGTGCTCTAATGCCGCCGCGATACGTCAAGTATTGGATAAATGATAATTGCAAAGTTCCGATAATTTCAGCGTTTTCGTTTTCAACAACAATCAGTTCTTGATTTTGGTCTGCATTTATAATTTCAAAGGCATCCAGGTATTCACTTGGTAGTGGTGTTTGAAAATTTTCTCTGGTTTTTCCAAGCGCATCATCAGCCATCATTTCTACAATGATTGAAAGATCATTTTTTGTGGCTTTTCTAAAATTCATTGTTTATGTATAATCCCGATAGTTATCGGGATGTTTTGTAGATGTAATTTAAGATAAATACTAGGTAAGGGGTGAAGGAAATTTTAGTTGCCCAGAATATAAACATGGTTTATAGCTACTATTAGCCTTTCGTTTTTTCGTATTCACCTATTAAGAGTTGAATTTCTGATGCTTCATTAATACAATCTTGAACAATGACATTTAGGTTTTTATAAAAAAGGTTTTGCCAATTAATAATTGAGATCAAATTTCCGGAATCAATTTCCTTTCTTAAGGATGCTACACTGTTTTTGCCACTAGGTTCCAGGACTAACTTATGGAGTAGGGGACCTTCTATGTTTTGAATATTGAACTCTTTTTGGTAATCTGCATGGTTATTATATCGGTCACACAAATTAGTATAATAGTCTTGAATTCGAGCTATAAGTTTTTGATCATCAATTAAGTTTATGTTGCCTGAATTGGTCAAAGTAATCATGGATTTTTGAAATTCTCTAGAGTCATAATTTACCGTTATTAAGTTGCCAATTTTGACTAATAGAGTATCATTTTCGAAATTTCCTTTTGCTCCTAGATCTATTATACGGCCTCTTTCTGAAAGCAGATCACTTATCTTCTTAAAGAACTTCATGTCTTGAATCAAATCATACTTGATATTAAACAAGATTGTATCAGCGTCATTTTTTAAGATTCTTTTTTGATTCCAATTATTGATAGAAAGCGCAATCAATATTCCGATAACAACGAGAACTATTTCTCCGAATGCATAACTCAGATACTTTTTCGTTTTGTTTTTTTCCATAAGGTCGTAGCGTATTTTTCGAAAGAATTTTATCATTTGCTTAGTGGTTGGTCATAATGAAGCACAAGAGCTCGGTTAAATGGAGTAGGAAGTACTCGAAGGTTTCAACAACCTTAGCCCTTATCCCGATAGCTATCGGGATGATTTGTAGATGTAATTTACTTTAAAGCAGGTGTTGAACAAGCGTTAAAACTCAATTTCTTTTGTTTTTTTAGCTTAGTTCTATGTTGGGCAACGTTTTTATTTGTTGCAATACTTGTCAATTAATTCTTGAACATCTTTATCACCATTTTTTTTACCGAAATTCCAATCTTCGCATGCAGCTTTTATTTTACCTATCTCAAAGTTTGAAATACCTCTGTTGTATAACGCATCAAGATGTTTGGGGTTATTTTCTAGAGCATTTGTAAAGTAGAAAATCGCAATAATATGTCGACCAGCATTGAATTCCGCTACACCTAGATTGTAGTAATAATTTGGGTCGTCTTTTGTTCTAGTTGATATTTTATATCCACTATCTTCTTTTCCACAATCCAAACAAGTAAAGGTGATAGGCAAGTTCATACGAACATTTACACGTTTTCCTTTGTGAATTCCTGGATTCCATATTCCCGAGGTTAATTTTATTACGTTTATCGCTTCTTGTCCACAACCTCCTCCAATGTCCTTGAGGATTCCACTTTCAGTAACTTGTCCTAGTGAGTCTACAACAAAAGTAACATAAACTTTACCTTGAATGTTGCTGTCGGAAGCTTCTTGAGGGTATTCTAGGTTTTGAGCAAAAAACTTATAAAATTCCATCATCCCGTAAGGAAAGTTAGGCATAGAATCAACAATGGTGTACACTTGAAGGCTGTCTTGTCCTTTAATTTGAAAAGTAGCCATTAATATAGCAGTGTAAAAAGTAAATAATTTAAGTTTCATTTTTTAATGTATGTAAAGGGACATTCGAAGCTGCAAACTTTCAAATCCCCACAACCTTAGCCAAAAGCTAGTTTTGTAGATGTAATTTACTTCAAAACCTATTCGAAACCCATTTTTGATGGATATAATGTTAATTCTAAGAATTTCACATAAGAAAACTCTAGTGTTGATACAGTAAGGTTGTTACAATCGTTTTTTTAACTCCTCAATTTTTTGTTTCATATTACGTGTTTCGATCTTTTTTGACTCATTAGTATTATCTGAAAGTTTTGCTGTCGTTTTCATTAAAAGACGTACAGTTACGGGACTAATATCAAAATATGTAAAGGGCGCCTCAAATCTTTTTGAGCCATTGGTTGACATATCATTAAACTCCCCATCTTTTGAAGGAACAACTCTTTTCGTTTCACTATTAAATGTGCTGTTCATTTGGAACACTTGGAAACCAAGTTTAGTAAAAGTGGTAGCAACAATAGCTCTATCTAAATTAAAGCCGAAGTTTTGTATGAACACTCTATCTAAGGTAGAATGAAGGTAATTTAACTCATTGCCACTATTTTTTCTTTTATTACCAGTAGGGGTAAAAAATTCCAATATGAATTTTTTAAGAATTTGCTTTTTGTTATTTGAGTACATTAGGTATATAGTTTTGTTTAACGAATTAAAAATGTCATATATCTAATTTATGGAGTTGTGAAGAAAACGTAAATGTTTACTAGAAAAATAATCTTCCAGTTAGGAATATTACGGGTATCAATACGATGGATAAAAAGAGCAAGTAATCTTTTTTTAGTGCCCAACTTTTCGTCAATATCATAACGACCAACGATAGTAAGTAAGTTGCTGTTATGATGGCGGTTAAAACTATAAGTCCTCCATTTGCGGCACCACACGAGTTCGGTTGTATAAAGGAATCAGAAGAAAACCAGTAATAGAAGTATACCCACCAAAGGAAATAGAAAATGAGCGCTAATGATGAAGTCTTATGTCGGTAGAATACTTTCATTGTTGGTGTTACTTTTTATGTCAGTTTGCAATAGGTGTTTGTAACCTTTCTATGAGTTGATTTTGGTAAGAAAATACAGAGAATTTGACCGATGTTATTCTCCAAATAGGATAGATAGACTTACTATTAATCCAATAATCAAAACGAAGGCAATGAACCATATTAGGCAACTTCTCAAATCTGTTTTTGGAGCTTTTGGGTGCATTCTATTGCTTAAAGGTTTGTATTTCTCGCTTGTATATGTCATGGTTAAATTTTTTGGGTGTAATGTTTATTACCGCATAATTTTTTAATAAACAAACCACTTTCGTGTGTTTTGAAAGTGCAAACTCTAATTATTGATTGTTCATTTAGATAACATTTAGCAATTGCTAGACCGTTGTCTATTGATGTTAAAGTGATATTACTAGCGAATTGTTTGACTAAAACGACAACGGAAGCGGTTACTTTAGCTCCATAACTTCGCTTAGTAGGGCAGGGAGTTTTCCTTCAGCGGCGTCAATATCATAATGGCTCATGACACAAGCCACATAAGTGCCTCTAACTTCGGCAACCAAATAATAGATGTATAGTATGTTGCTGCCACCCATAACCAGTTTGGGTAGTTTGATTCTGAATTTTCTCTTTATTGCTGTAGCAGGTTGGCCTTCAAAAATGACATCAATTTCTTTTTCCTCCAGTATAACACCCATATTCAGGTCGGCATTTACCGCCATTTGACCTTCAATCATTTGTTCGGCTCGTTTCTTACTTTGAAATTCCGACCAATTTATTTGACCTCTATACGGGCATTGTACACTCCGTGTTTCTCTCCATTGGCATACTGGCCCAAGTTTTATGTATCGGTTGGCAAATTCAATGCTATCTATTACCATTGGAGTATAGACATTCTCAGGAATGGTGTTGTCTATGATTGATTTGTAAAACGTGTTTTCAATAACGCTATCTCTATCGCTAAGGGAGGAAAAACCAACCACTTTCATTTTGCCATTGTCGGTTTCGGAAATGAAATGTTTTGAATATAAGGTAGCTTCTCCCAGCTCTGAGGTAGAGTTGATGATTTTGATGTTGGGAATTTCTTTATCGTCTGTTACTAGCGCTTTTTTAGGAATGTTGATTTTCTGTTTTAGTTTTTTAAACCCTTTTTCATCGAAGTTGTATTTGTAATCCATAACAAAAACAGTGTAGCCTTCTAGGTTATAAAAAACAACATTCTCTTGTTTTATACCTTGAGCATTGTCAAATAGTGCAGAAGGCGAAATTTCTTGCGAATATGCAGAATGGACGAGTACAAAAAAGGCAACTGTAAATAGGGCGGATAGCTTTGTCATTAAGGGATTGAGTTGTTTTGTTATTTCAATAACACTACTTTTTAGACGACATCGATTTGGCTAAATCATTCAACATTTTTAGCTGCATGGTTTGCAATGCTCCGTTTCCAGCACCATTGGCATCTCCTCCAGAAACTACAATCTTAGGAAACTCAATACCATTAGGACCAGCCAATGCTTGAGCTACTCCAATAGCGGTTTCTTTATCCATTTTTGCTTGTTCTAAAGGCGATAGCCCGGCCATTACTTTAAGTTTGTCACCTTCCGCTTCTGCTTTCTTTAACGCAAGGGTAGAGGCCGCTTTGTACTTATCTTCTTCTAGTTTTTCAGCAGCTACTAGTTTCGCTTTACGGGCTCTAATTACTTCTGTAATCTCATCAGCCTCTTCAGCTGCAGTGCGTTCAGCAATCAATTTTCTACCCTTTACTATGGCGGTTTGTTCTTCTTGTTGAGCCGCGATTAATTCTTGCTTAGAGTTGGCTTTATCAGCAGCATATTTTATCTTCTGTCTTAGTTTAACATCAATTTCTTCTACATAATGCACATTGTCCATAGAAGTGTAGGTAGATAAAATTCCAAATGTTTGAATATCACTTTCAACTCTCACCATTTCACCATTCTTGTCAAGTTTTGGTTTTACATCGATATAGGTTTCTTGGCTACCATCTTCCAATGTTCTGGTTTTAGTATTGGTTTCTAATAATACTTGCCCGTTGCGCAATTGATCTTGAAAATATTGATCCAACTGCGATTTGCCACCAGAATAGTGAGCTTCAGAAGACATACGTTGTGTACTAAAAGAAGCTATCTTTTTTTGATAGGATAATAAGGTAGTACTCATTAAATTTTCAAAATTATTGTACGTAATATGCAAGTCTAGCATCATACTTTTTGTGTTGGGTAAATCCCATTTAACCGTATGTTCCAGTTCTGCATTATCTCCTTCGCTAAACGTTCCGTCTTTCCTACTGCTTGCTATCCATAAATCGGCGTCAGGACTTCTGTTAACCTCACGACTTACTTGAATAGTAAAGTTGTTGGGCCAGATTGTTTTTTTACTAAAGAAACCAGAAAAGTATAAACCGGGATTGAATTGTGTCCATAACTCTCCTTTAATTGGTTGAACGACGGTTCTTTCTCCAGCATCGTTGATGCTAAAAGGATTTGCAACACCTAAGAATATAAATAAAACACCAATCGTAGTGCTTAACCACCATTTAACCGGTATTTCTAAAACGGCGTTTAATTCTTGATAATCCTTAGCGTCTTCTGTCTTTTCGTTGAAGAGTCTTATGGTGTTGTTCTTTTCCCTCGACTTGTCGTTGTATTTTTTTAAAATATACAGTGCTATGCCTACTAATATTAAAGCAAGTCCAATAAATGTCATCATACTTTTGTGTTTTAAAAGGGGTGTTTTTTTTCTGTTTGTTTCAATTTTCTACTGAGATTTCTCGCATCGTTACACTCTGCCTTTACCAATCGTGCCTATTGCAATATGAAATTTACTTCAATACAGATGTGTATTATGTTTAGTCTTTTTGGATAATGAAGTTCTTGGTGATTATCTGGTCATTTGATAAAACACGGGCTGTATAGATTCCTTGCTGAAGATGATTTAACTGGAAAGAGGTAGTTTGTATGAACTCCTTTGTGTACACTTCACGACCAAGAGAATCAAATATTTTGATTTTTACTGGTGTTTTGTGGTTGTCTATTTCTATTTTGAAAATACCATTGTTCGGATTTGGGTAAAGTTTTAAATGCAATAAACGCTCATCAATACTAGAAGTACTACTTATTGTAAAACAATCTTGATCTTCACTAGCTTGGTATACATCTACACCATCTGTATAACAAACTAATGATCCTCCACTGTGATGTGCCTGACAAAACTCTCCTGTAAAACCATTGCTGCCGCCAATTCCCTCAATAAATGATTTGTTGCTCCCGCCACTAATGAGATATTTTTTTAGTTGTTGTCCTCCAAAACTCACAAATTCAATAGCAGAAACGGTTTGTATATCAGGACAATTTTGAGCATTTTCTAAATGTTCTAAAGTATCTCCAACACTTAGGTTGAAATCAAAAAATTGATATTCTTCAATTTTAGAACTGTATATGCCGTATATGTTTTTCGATTCTTCCCTTATTGCCATGTAATACTCATCAATCATCTTAACTCTATCAGGTTCACTTGGGTTTTGGTGAGTAATAGAATCTACTCCAGATTTATGTAATTTTTTATAAACCACTGAATTTATAATTGTATCGCCACTAATATGATATGTAATGTATTCATTGTGAATTCCGCCTATTCCGTCGAAATATCCTTCTGTATAATTCCATTTAGATTCATCTGTTAAATAAGATTGCGAATAGCTTTCTAGACATAGAATGGATGCGATAAGGTAGCAAATAATGGTTTTCATTTTTTTTGTGTTTGGGTAAAAGTGGGTTGATGTTATTGATGTCTTTCCCGACTAAAAGTATTCATTTGTCGTTAATTGGCAATGTTAAGCATGTAATTATTTTGTTTTGTCTATTGTTTTGTGAATTGCTTTTTTAGAAATCGATACCTAAGTGTTTTGTGGCAAATAATTCACTTCAAAACCGATGTTAAACAAACTTTGGGGCGATAATGAATGATGCAAAGAATGATACTAAGTATGGAAGTTGTAAAGCAGTAAGAAGAACACATTTTTTACTTGCTTTTTAGCTTAGATTCTATGTTGGCAATTCGTTTTTGATTATTTTGTACTTGGTTCAGTTGCTTCAATTATTTTATCTATAAGCTTACCGGTTTCCTCACAGCGTTCTATAACTTGTTGATTATACCAAAGATGATTGTCTAGAAAATTTTCAAAGGCAATATCTTGGAACAAAGGATAATAATCCGGTTTTATTTTGGATATACCTGTCCAAGAATAATTGCTCCGTTTATCCATTTGCTTAAAGGATATTTTGTCTATTAAATAGGGTATAAACTGAGTATTAGCCCAATCATCTAATTTTGTCATGCGTCTTGTTCTGACTTCAGATAACGTATTCCATTTATAAAATAAGTCGGTAATTTTTTCACTTTTTAAAAGGTTTAACTTTCCACTTTGCATAATATTTTTAATGGTATTATCTGCAAAGGCAAATTCACTAGCTCCAAAAGTCACATAAAATAGACTGTCCAAATTTTGTTTGTCAAGCTCTTCTTTAGACACTCCAATTAAGCTCATGAGTGTACATTGAGAATTACTTTGATTATTAATTTCTATTAAAAATTTATTTAAAACTTTTTTGTTTTCTTTAAAGTCAGCATTTAGTTTTACAAGTACTTCATTCTCTTCATTTTGCTCAATACGACTGTTGTTCCAGTTATTCACTTGCAATGCTAAAAGTATACCAATCATAACAAGGACAATTTCTCCGAGAGCGTATTTAAAATACTTTCCAGTTTTATTTTTTTCCATAAGGTCGTAGCGAATTTTTCTGAAGAATTTTATCATCGGTTAGCGGTTAGGGTTAGTTTATGGTAAGTAGGGCAGTAGAAAACGTTATACTTTCAAGTTCGCACTGAACTTTACTACTATACGCCCTATACCGTGTTGTACTTTCATTATTTTTTTAACCCTTTTATTTTCTTTGTTCTTTTCCAAAGTAACCATGCAACAACATTAATAAATAACATACTTGATAGCGATGGCACAATGGCCGTCATTCCTGTTTCTTTACCCCAAGTCAAACTCACAAATATTTTAAGAAGTGTGCCTATGTTAATTACTAGTAAGCCGTACCATATGTTTCGTCTGTAGAATGCATAAAAGAGTCCAAACAAAAAAGCTAATACACCTGCTATTAAGACTACTAAAGGAACTATAGAATCTCCATTAAAGAATAATTTGTTTTCCCATTCTAAGTATGCTTGTACACTTTCAGACACTTGTTGTGGGGCAGGAAACCAGAATAAACTTGCAAACATGAGAGTCATCCACGCTCCAGTGTGCCATAACTTATGATGATATGCGAAGTAACATGCAGGAATTATAAAAAGAGGACGAGAATACCAAGAAAATAAATTTTGATGCCTATCCCAAATCCAATTTCCAATATCTAGCCCTTGTATGTAGGCTTGACTTATAAGAAATAAAGAATAAAAAAAGAGAATAAATAAAATCACATTTGAAATTAAGTTCTGCTTATTCATTAATAGATTTAAGTATGTTTTCATAAGTAGTTCTTGTCAACTTGTGTAAGTTATTAATCGAAACTCATTATTGTCGTTTAGCACTTAAATTTAGCAGAAAAAGGACGAAACAGTGTTTTGGCCGCGTACAGGGTAGGGCACGGTTACTAAGTCTTCCCGAATGTATTATAGCTATGTTGGCAACTGTTATTCTACTTCTTCAACATCGTTAAAAATATCCCATACAGATTC
>TARA_R110001592_G_scaffold140938_2_pt1 | contig 11428 bp, 7 predicted proteins | sample TARA_R110001592 | Tara Oceans TARA_R110001592 (sample SAMEA4398387) | marine metagenome | biome: Polar Biome; feature: [SRF] surface water layer (ENVO:00010504); material: water (ENVO:00002006), including particulate matter (ENVO:01000060) such as... | depth 5 m | reverse complement strand
AAAATCAGTAAAAGAAGAATTTGATAAAAATGGAATTGAAATTCCTTTCCCATACAGAACTATTGTTTATAAAAACGATTTGCCTAAAAATGCCTAAATGAAAAAGAAAAGAAATAAAAATAAACTCTCCTCATCAAAAGCTGGTCTTCCACCAGGAGATTTAGAATATAGAGGAGAAATATATACGACCAACAAAGCTGTCTCTTTATTTTCATTTAACGAAACAACGTTTGACAAAATAAGCTCTGATAATATTGCCCTAGTTTTAAACAAAGTGAGTTCCAATAATTTTAACTGGATTAACTTGGTTGGCTTACACAATACTGATGTTATAAGTAAAATAGGACAACACTTTAACATTCACCCTCTTGTTTTGGAAGATGTTTTAAATACTGAACATCGCCCTAAAGCAGAAGAAGCAGATGATTACCTGTTTTTTACGCTAAAAATGTTTACGAAACATAGTGATAATACAGATGAAATTGAATATGAGCAAGTAAGTATAATTTTAGGTAAAAACTACCTTGTTTCTTTTCAAGAAAAAGAGGGAGATGTTTTAGATGCAATTAGGGAAAAATTAGCCGATGAAAACTCAAAATTGAGGAAGCATAATATTGATTACCTATTTTATCGTATTGTTGATTCAATTGTTGATAGTTATTATCACATGTTGGAAGATTTAGGTGATAAAATTGAAAACTTAGAAGATCTAATTTATTTAAATGCTAATACCCAACATTATAAAATGGCTCAAGATTTGAGAAGAGAGCTAATCTTTTTAAGAAAATCTGTTTATCCTTTACGGGAAGCAATTGCAAAAATGACTAAAGAGAACTCTACTGGACTAATTTCAGAAGATACTCAACGCTATTTTTCTGATGTTTACGACCATAGTGTACATATAATTGAAACCATTGAAACTTACAGGGATTTAACATCTGGTTTGATGGACTTGTACATGACTAACATGAGCAACAAAATGAACGAAATAATGAAAGTATTAACCATTATTTCCACCATATTTATTCCTATAACTTTTATTGCTGGAATTTATGGTATGAATTTTAAGTTTATGCCTGAACTCGACCATCAATGGGGATATCCAATTGCATTATTTCTAATGTTGTGCGTTGTTGTTGTAATGTTAATTTTCTTTAAAAAAAGAAAGTGGTTTTAATAACTTACCACAAAAGAATCAGTTAAATTGTTTTGTTCTATCAGTCTTTGTTTAACTGATTTTGCTTCATCGTAACTTTTAAACTTTCCAAAGTATATTTTAACAACTCCATTCATTTCCTTTTTATAGGTATCGCTAGCATTAAGTTTGTATTCATTTAAAAACTCTTTAAACCGAGCTTCGTTAAAAAATTGTAATGATAAAATTTGAACAGAATAGGTCTTAGCATTTTTATCCAACCCAATATTAGTTGATGAGTTATAACCTTGTGGCATCTCTAAAGTTTCCTCTTCTTTCTTATTATCTTCTCCAATAATTTCTGGCTGATTTAATTCTTCTATTGCTGCTGTAGTTGTTACATCGGTTGTTTCTTGCTCTATAGAAATTTCTTCCAGGTGTGTACTAACACTATCAATTACTGATTCTTCAACAAAAGTATGGTTTGATAGTACAATCTCTTTATTTACCCTTTTCATTTCTTCATTTACGGTATATTCTAAATATACAGGTAAAATGGCTTCTCCAACATCTGAGTTACTTTTTGTAAGTTGATAATTAATGTCAACATTAATTTCCCCATCAAACTGAGCATAAAATTTAACTTCATTTCCTCTTTTATCAATCAGTAAAGCGGGTTCATTAAAAAGTTTAAAGGTATATTCATCTGGAATGGTAAACTTTAACCTTAAAATACCTCCACTTCCTTTACCGCTCACTTTGGTGGTAATGTGATACTTTCCTGCTTCTGATTTTAAAATCTTATTTTCAAGGGCAAGGTCTTGTGCAAAGCTAAATTGAACGATAAATAAAGCCCAAAAAAGTAATTTAATTTTGTTTAGCATAACTCATTATTAATTAGCAAGTTCGAATATATAAAAATGATTCTGATGTAACAAAAATTAGACAACAACTAATTAACACTTATTTATTAATAAGTAATTAATTATAAGGGAGTAATCACAATCGATTTTTGGCTTTTAGCGTAAGCACCAAAATAACCAACTACATTTTCTCCTTCTAAATTAGTTTCTGGATTACCTGGAACTTCTCCTTCTTGAGAAGAACTTAAAGCATGAAAATACCTAAAGTTTTCTTCATCAATAGATAATAACTGGACAATAGCTGTATCACCTTCTTCAAATTCAATTTGGAAATTTGGAAAAACAACATTATCTCCATCAATTAAATCATCACTTAATACCAACACACCTTTCTGTTGTACTCTTCTACTGTATGCTTTTATTCTATAATAATTTGAAAAATTAGGTGTATCGTAAAAATGGTTGAAGATTCTATAACTATCTGGTTCATCTGCACCGCTAAAAGGATTATCTTGTTTTTCGTGTGATAAAGAGTCTAAATTTACTCTAGGTTGCATCGTAGACTGTGCTGTAACGGATTTACCGTCTACATTTACTGATAATGTATAAGTACGACCTGTAATACCTTTTAGAGAAAGATTATTATAAATACCATCTGCTACTTCATTTAAAACATAACTATTCCCAACATTATCAACAATTACTACTGAAGCTCCAGAAATAGTTTCAAAAGATCCTATATTTTCATTAAAAGGTTTTGATTTTGAAATTATCACATAATTATCACCAATTGAATCGAATAAGACAGCTTCAATTACCAATGCTTGTGGTGCTTCGTCTAAATTTAAATCAACCACTTTTTCGCAAGATGTAAATATCAAAAATAATACTGAAATAAGAACTAATATTTTGGTCGTATTCATGAATTAAAAGTTAAAGTTATAGGTAATTGCAGGAACAATTTTAAACAACGAAGTTTGAGTAATCTCAGTTTGTATCGGGTCATCTTCCTTGGGAGCAAAACTAAAAGAATAAGCATTTTCTCTATTATATACATTATATATAGAAAAATTCCAACTTGAATGAAATTTCTTGTCTTTTTTCTCTTTTTCGCCAGTTGTGGAATTCGTTACCATTTTATAGTTCTTCCCATCTAGGGTTAACCCAACATCTAACCGATGATAGTTAGGAAATCGAGAACCATTTCTATCGGAATACAAGTTAATGATTTGACCATCAAGGATGTATTTCCCTGTAGGAAAAGTAACAGCATTACCTGTATAAAATACAAATGTTGAAGAAAATTTAAGGCGTTCTGTTAAGTTATACATTAAAACAACAGATAAGTCATGGGTTCTGTCTTGCTTTGCTGGATACCAATTACCTCTATTAATATTATCAAACTGCACTTCAGTTCGTGCAAATGTATAACTTATCCACCCTGTAAATAATCCTTTTTTACGTTTTAGATAAAACTCTACACCATAAGCACGCCCTTTACCGTATAACAATTCTCCTTCAACAGTAGGATTCAGTGTTATTTCTGCTCCAGTTCTATAATCAATGGTATTTTGCATCGCTTTGTAGTATGTCTCTATTGAAAATTCGTAAGTATTATCCTTAAAATTCTTAAAGAACCCCAATACCACCTGGTCTGCAATTTCTGGTTTTATATTGTTACTCGTTGGTAGCCAAGAATTAGTTGGGTTTCCTCCTGATGAGTTTGATAATAAATGCAGGTATTGATACATTCGGTTGTACGAAGATTTTACTGATGTACTATTATTAAACACATAGTTTAAAGCCAATCGTGGTTCAATGCCATTATAGCTTTTTACTGCATTATTTTCGGTGTATTTAATGGTGTCGGTAACCTGTCCTTTGTTGTTATAATTGTAAAACTCTCCTGGTCCAATTTGTGTAAAGTTCGAATATCTTAAACCATAGGTTGCCGACCATTTATCTGTAAATTTTTGCTCATTACTTACATATAATCCAGATTCTATTCCATACCTGTTTTCAATTTCAGTGTTTCCTATTGCCTCTCCTGTTGAAGAAATTTTGCCTGGATCAAACGTATGATGTACCACGCTACCTCCAAATTTTAATTTATTATTTTCATTCCAGAAGAAATCTAAATCTTGTTTAAGTGTAAAATCTTGTATTCTCGAATTAATAGAAAACCCAGCCGCTTCAATATTAATTTCATAATCATAATTTGAAAACATAAACGAGGTATTACTAAACACCTTGTCGTTGTATAAATGATTCCATCGAAGAGTTGCAGTCGCATTTCCGTAATTAAATCCAAATCTATCGGCAATCCCAAAATTATCTCTACCAAAATATCCCGATACAAAAAGTCTATTTTTATCATTAAACTGATAATTCGCTTTCATATTTAAATCGTAAAAATAGAGTATCGCATTTTTAATGGATTCATTACTAGACAATCCTTTAAAGGCATCAAGATACATCCTTCTACCGCTCACAATAAATGAACTTTTATCTTTCACAATTGGACCTTCAATTGTTAATCTTGAAGATAATGTTCCAATCCCTCCAATTACAGCATATTTTTTAGAGTTCCCTTCTTTCATTTTAATATCAACCACCGATGATAATCTTCCTCCATGTTCTGCGGGGATACCTCCTTTGTATAAAGATAAATCTTTGATAGCATCCGGATTAAAAACGGAGAAAAAGCCTAATAAATGTGAGGCATTATAAACAGGGGCTCCATCTAATAATATTAAATTTTGATCTGAGCTACCTCCTCTTACAAAAAAACCAGAATTACCTTCTCCAGCTGATTTCACTCCTGGTAATAACTGGATTACTTTTAAAATATCATTTTCTCCAAACAAAACGGGTATGGAAGAGATGTCTTTAATATTTATTTTTTCAACACTCATTTCATTCGACCGAATATTTTCCCCTTCCTTTTCACCAGTTATTTCAACTACTTCTAAATCCGTTGACCCTGAAGATAACTCAATATTATTCTTTATATTTTGATTTAAATTAGCTTTAAATTTAATCGTTTTATAGCCAACATAACTGTATTGAAAGGTATATTCCCCTTTTGGGAGAGTTATTGAATAGAATCCATAAAGATTTGTAACCGTTCCTACACCAGGTAATTCTTTTACAAAAATTGTAACCCCAATTAAATCTTCTCCATCGGTATTGTCTTTTATAGTACCGCTCAACGTAAACTTTTCTTGGCTGAATATGTAAGTACTAAAAAGTAGAAAAAATAAAAGCTGAAAAAATTTCTTCATAGAATTTTCGAAAGTTGGAGACAAAACTAATTATTTGAATTTGTTTTATTTTTACCATTTATCATTTTTAAGTAGAAACGATTCTTGATAAGAATAAATGTAATTTTGACACATGTCAACTACTACGATAAATCAAAACGCAATTCTTGAAAAATTGAACATTAAAAGTTTGAATAAGATGCAAAATCAAACTTTTAATTCAATTATAACTAACTTAAACACGGTTTTACTTTCTCCAACTGGAACGGGTAAAACGTTGGGATTTTTACTTCCTGTAATTAGTAGTTTAAATTTAGATTTACAAGAAGTACAGGCACTAATTATTGTTCCTTCTCGTGAATTGGCACTACAAATTGACCAAGTAATTAGAAGTATGGGGTCTGGTATAAAATCGAATGCTGTTTATGGCGGTAGAGCTTTTTCGAAAGACAAAATTGAGATTAAACATTTACCAGCCATTTTAGTTGGAACACCTGGTAGAATTGCTGACCATTTAAGAAAAAATACCTTTTCTACAGAAAATTTAAAAACACTTATACTTGATGAGTTTGATAAATCATTAGAAGTTGGTTTTGAAAATGAAATGAAAGAGATTATAGCTTTACTTCCAGATTTAGAAAAAAAGATTTTAACCTCAGCAACTCAGAAAATTGAAGTGCCAAGTTTTGTGGGTTTACAAGACCCAATAGTTATTAATTTTTTAGATGAAGGAGAGTCACAATTAGAAGTAAAAACTGTTATCTCCCCAACCAAAGACAAAAGAGAAACACTTCTTGAATTATTAAATAATTTAGGTAATCAACCAGGCATAATTTTTTGCAATTTTAAAGATACAATACAAGATGTAAGTGATTATTTAGCTGACAATTATGTTAGCCATGGTTGCTTTTATGGTGGTATGGAACAAAAAGATAGAGAAAGAGCTTTAATTAAATTTAGAAATGGTACGCATCAAATTTTAATTGCCACAGATTTGGCTGCACGAGGAATTGATGTTCCAGAAATAAAGTTTATAATTCATTATGAGTTGCCTCACAGAAGTGAAGAATTTACGCATAGAAATGGAAGAACTGCTCGTATGAATGCTGATGGTACTGCCTATGTTTTAAAGTGGAAAGAAGAACGATTAAGAGATTTTATTATCTCTTCAGAAATTGAAGAATTAACGCCTAAAAAGACCACTTTAAAATCTAACTGGGAAACTATTTTTATATCGGGAGGACGAAAAGACAAAATTTCGAAAGGAGATATTGCCGGTATTTTTATGAAACAGGGAAATTTGACTAAAGACGAATTAGGTATTATAGAAATAAAACAAGACTGTGCTTTTGTAGCTGTAGTAGCAACAAAAGCAAGTCAAATTGTAAATCAGTTTGATAATACGAGAATGAAAAAGAAAAAAGTTAGAGTAAACCTCGTTTAATCTTTCGTTTCTTTTTTTGGTGGTTGAGGCTTTCTTTCCATTATCCCTCTTTTATGAATAATTAATCCATTTAAGAAATTTCGTAGAATTTGATCTTGAAGTTCCATGTATTTAGGATGGTCTTCTTTTCTAAAAAAAGCATTTAACTCACTTTTAGAGATATTAAAATCTACCAACTTTAAAATATCAACAATATCATTGTCTCGTAATTTTAAAGCAACTCGTATTTTTTTTAATATATCATTATTCGTTAACCCCATAAATCTTTTTTTTACAAATTAAAGATATTATTTCCCAATACTAACCCGAACTCCTTCAGAATACATTTTTTAATTCAATTGAGAAACTATCAATTGCTTTGCTATTTAAGCGAAATTTGTATCAATTTTTACTGTATATTTCTTAAACTATTTTTTAAAGCTACCAATGTTAAATTTTACTTGTGGGTGCAGAAAAATATTATTTCATATAAAAATGGATACCTTTTTTAAAGATACCCATTTTATTTACCAACTACTTTAAAACTATTCCTATCTCATTATTTTATCTTGTAAAACTTGACCGTTTTCAGAAACTATATTAGCTAAATAAATACCTGATGGATTATTCGCTAAAGAAAAGTTAAAGTTTTTATCTGTAAAAACATTTTCATAAACCAAACTACCTTTAAGATCATATATTTTAATTTGTTTCAACTCAAAATTAGGTGTTGTAACTTCAAAATTTCCATTACCAAAATTATTTAAAGACAACTGTGATACACTATTTTCATTAATTGAAGTAGTTAAATCATTACCTATTATATTTTGTGTTAAATAAACTACAACTTGTTTTGTTTCTTCAGCAGTGCAATTATCATTTGAAGCTGATAAAGTAACATTAAAAGTACCTGGTGCATTAAATGTATGGATTGGATTCACTTGGCTAGAAACATTCCCATCTCCAAAATCCCATAAGTTATCATTTACATTTTGAGAATTATTAGTTAAAAATAATTCCGCTCCCTCATCAAGATACAAAGTATCATCACTCATATCAAAATTAGCTGAAAACAAAACACCTGGATTAATTGTGAAATTATATGTATCAACTATACCTTTACTACTAACTGTTGCCGTGTAATCTCCAGCTTCTAAATTATCAAAGTTGTAAACTGGTGTAGTTGAAACTTCATCTACAATTAAAACACCTTCTTCATCTTTAATTCCTATTGTCCAATCATTATTCCCTTTGTTATTAACATTAAGGGCTCCATTTTTCATTAACAAACACGACTCATCTTCCGAAGAAACTATTGCATCCGAAGAAATATTAAACGTAAATGTTGGTGTGTTTTGTTGAGCACTTACTGTAAAAGTCAACGCAGTATCTCCCATTAACAAGTAATGTGTATCAGAAGAAATATCTGACAGGCTTACTTTATAATTAGATGTTAATGCGAAAATTTCTTCAAAATTTAAGGTATAAGACCCACTTACTGGAATGTTTGTATATAATGTTATTGAAACATCTTCATCAAATTCTGGTAATGAGTTAATTGAAAGTTCTTGATCAGGCGCTACTTGAGTATAAATTGAAGGCACATTTGGATTTGGGCTAAAAAATTTCCAAGCATCATAAGATCCATCAAATTCTTGAGAGGCATCGTTAACTAATCTAATTATAGTTTCATCAGAAAAGCCATTACCAATAATCTTAAAACGAAAAGCATTATTATATTGAGAAAATCCAGAGATTGTTATTAAGCTTAATAGTACTAAAGCTGTAATTTTTTTGGTTGCCTTTTTCATAACTCATTATTTTTAAAAATTGTATAAGATAAAGTTATGGCAGATATAAGCCTTAAACAACGGTGTAACTTGGTATTTTACAGCTCTGTAAAAAGACTAATCAACATAGGTTAAACTACTTATAAGCTTCGTATTTATACTTAGTTCAAAATAAGGGGGTAAACTAGAAATGTGCAGAAATATTGTTTTTCAGCTAAAATTAACAAAAATACATATCTGTCTGATTATGTGTGTTTTATATAATATAACTACGTATTTATACGTAGTCTATAAGATTAAATTATAGGTATATAAAGGTATTTCTTACGACTTCACTTATCTCTACCTTTACATACACACAAATTATATATGAATTCTAATAATCAATATCTTACAAAAGAGAAAGGGGGCTTAAAAAGCCAACTCCCTACTTTGTTACTTGATTTATTAAAAAAAACGGGGAAAGATTACTTTGATAGTTTAGTTGAATTTTTATGCAAAGAAACTAATTCATCTCATTCTTTTGTTGGAGAGTATAATTCATCAACGAATAGTGTAACTACAAAATCATTTTTAGCCAACAATAATAAAATAACTGGTTTTAAATACAACTTAAAAGACAGTCCCTGTGAAACTGTAGTAGGTATTAATACATGTATCTATCCAAATAATGTTCAACAACTATTCCCTAAGGACGGTGATTTAAAAACATTTGGAATTGAAAGTTATGCTGGTATTCCATTATATGATATAAGCAACACTCCTGTTGGTTTAATTGTTATAATGAGTAGTAATACGCTTAAAGATGTTGAGCAAATTGAATCTTTATTAGAACTGGTAAAAAGTAAAACTGAATTTGAGCTTGAACGCCTATTAATTAACAGTAGTATTGCATTGTCTCAAAAAGATTTTATTAGCACGTTTGAAAATTTTCAAGATGTGTTCTTTTGGATTAACTACAACGAAAAAATAGAACCAATTGGAGTAACAATGTCTCCTTCGGTAGAAAAAACTTTTGGATATACTGTAGATGAAGTTAAAAAATTGGACTTTAATAAAATTTACGCTATTGAAGATGAGAGAACTCAATTTCTATCACTTTTAAAAACAGAAAAAAACATTAAAAACTATCCCTTAGTTCTATTAAACAAAAATCAAGATCAAATTAATATTGAAATTGATGCTGAATTATTAACCAAAAATTTACCAAAAGGAGTTGCTTTTGGCATAAGAGGAGTTTTTAAAGATGTTACTAGCAAGGTACGAGAGAAGCTGAGAACAGATGTGGCTTACTTAATTGCAGAAAAATCGCAACGAAGATTGGTTAACTTAAATCTCTTAGGAGAATTTACACACAGTTCTTTAAAAGAAATACTACCTATTTCTAATTTATATATTGCTACTATCGATTTTGAAAACAAACTAACTTATTTTCCTTACTTTAAAGATGATTTTTACAATAAAGATTTAACAGAATTTTCTCGCCCTTTTAACAAAAATGGTTTTACTGAATATGTTATTCAAAACAAAAAACTAATTAATATAAATAGAGAAGAATTACTTGCTTTGGCTCAAGCAGAGAATTTAGATTTAAAAGGAGATTTACCTGAAAAATTAATTGGAATACCCCTTAAAAGTGATGGATTGTCGGTTGGTGCTTTAGTAGTACAATGTTATGAAAATAATTGTAAACTAAATGATGCTGATGCTGAATTATTGCGCTTTATTGCATCTCAAATAGCTGTAGTAATTGATCGAAAAAACTGGCAAGATCAATTAGTAAAAAATGAAGAGTATTATCGTTCACTAGTTGAGAATTCATCCGAAATTATTTGTATTCTAGATCAACAAGGTAATCTTGAATATATTAGTGAATCATGCGAAAAGATAATTGGGTTTTTACCTCATGAAATTATTGGCAAGAACATCTCTGAATTTGTAAAGACTAATAATGCCAAGCAAATTATACAAGGTCGATTAAAAAGTAAACCAATTAAAGATTTAGAGGTAATTAAAATCAACACTAAAAACAATCAACAAATATATCTAGAACTCTCTATTGCAAATTTTTCAAACAATAAAAACAATAATCGTTTAATAATAAACGCTAAAAATATTACTGAAAAAATAATATTGGAGAAAAAAAGAGCTCAAGAACAAAAAAAATTAGAAGCTATACATAAGATTGAAAAAGCTTTAATTACTGATAAAGATTTGAAAGAAACGCTTTCAGAAACGCTTAAAGTAATTGCTGAGAATATTTATAATGTAGAAAAATTGTGTATTGGTCTTGTCCATCAAAAAAAGAAAACTCTTGAAATTATTGCTATTCATAAAAAGGATAAAAATCAATCTCTTTCTAAGAAAAACAGGGTTATCTCTTTTAATAATATGACAAGTATAAACGCTATATTAAAAAAGAAACCTTTTTACGCTAAAAACTTAAACGCTATAAAGTCACCAAAAAAATCAGATTTAAAAAGTAGAAATGAAGGAATATTGTCCTATTACATCACTCCATTAATTATTAATAATAAAGTAGTAGGCACATTAAGTTTAAGTTCTTCAATAAAAAATTGCTTTGATAATATTGATGAAAATTTAATACAAGAAATAGCCACATTACTTGCGGTTGTGTTAAACAATGATTTACTTAGAAAAGATTTGGCAAATAGAGAAAGTGACTTAACAGCTATAGTAAACAATACAAGTGAAGGTATTGTTAAGATTGATAAAAATGGGGCTTTTTTAGTGGTAAACAAAAGTTTGTGTGACATGTTGGGATACTCTGAAAAAGAATTACTTACCAAAAAATACACCGACATTACATTTAAAGGGGATCTTTTGTATAGCGAAAACATGATTCAATTTGTTAAAAATAGTAAGAAACCTAAATATAGTTTTAACAAAAGATACATTAATAAAAATGGTTCTATTTTAGATTGTAGAGTTTC
>TARA_R110001592_G_scaffold115086_1_pt1 | contig 11430 bp, 3 predicted proteins | sample TARA_R110001592 | Tara Oceans TARA_R110001592 (sample SAMEA4398387) | marine metagenome | biome: Polar Biome; feature: [SRF] surface water layer (ENVO:00010504); material: water (ENVO:00002006), including particulate matter (ENVO:01000060) such as... | depth 5 m | reverse complement strand
TGCTCAGATGCAAGCCGCTAATTTAGGTGTAACTCTACAAGAATTAATGGATGCACAAACACTAGCCGCACAGCAAGGTGGAAATTTTATGGATTATTTACCGACAAACAAATAAATTATGGCAGAGGCAAACAGAAGGCAAGCAGTTGATCCGAAATTATATCAAAGGAAAACAGAGTATGAAGCAGATGTAGATTACGGAGCAGAAATTTCTAAAATTACTGAGCCTATAGGTTTAGAGATAGCAAATAGGGAAGCCCAAAAAGATAAAATACAATCAGACTATGAAGCTGTAGAAGAACAATTACAGAATTTTGAGTTTGATCAAGAGTCAGATAATAGTGCTTTAGTTTTAGATTTAGTAAACAAAGCTAAAGCTGCAAATTATAACAATAATCAGCTTGTAATAAACGGAAAGATTCCGCCTATTGATGGTCAAAAAAGACAAGCAAGAATATCTAACCAGATGAAAGAAGCTGGAAAAGCTAATAAAACTTGGAATGAAAATCTTGAAAATAAATCAAAAAGAGCAACTGATTTGATATCAGCGCCATCAGAGATTGCAGCTACGGATGCAATTAATCAATTTTCAAACACTAAAGGGTTACAAAGTTATGTTGATGATACAGGTAACATTTGGACTTATAGAGCAGATACTCGTAAAGAAATTGAAGATCCTGATAATCCAGGACAAATGATTAAAAATCCTGATTTTAATAAAACACCTGATTTTAAAACGCAACCAGGTAAGTTTATAGCTTATAGTAGGATTAACGAACAAATGCAATATGAATCTAACAGAGCTAATTTTGATGTTGGTGCAATTATAGGGGCAAAAAATAAAGAATTAGGTAATTTTATAACAAGTATGGGGTTAAAAACAACTGTTGACGGTGTAACAGGCCGTAGTGTTTTAACTAAAAAATCTTTAGCTGCTATAAATAGTAATTCTGATTTAAAAAAATTATGGGATACGTATAAAGAAAATACTTCTAACACACTTACTTATGACAACGAAGCTGTTGCTAATATATTAGCTTTAAATGAGGGTTATCAAATTGTATTATCACAAGAAGATTTTGATGAATTAAAAAAAACTGATCCTGAATTGAGAGATGATCAGATGATTTTAATGAATACACTAGAAAGTCCTCCTACCTTTACTTTTAAAGGTGGTCAAGATGTTGCAACAAATGCCGCAAAAGATGTGGTTAAAAACCAAATAGATGTAGATATGGGATTTGTAGAGGAACGAAGCTCTACTCAATTCCCTCCAGGAAGCGATGTAGATGGTTCAGATGAAAAAGAAAATCAATTAGGTTACGCTAATGATGTAAATAATATTATGTCAGCTGATTCCTCTACAGCAAGTGCGGTTTCTCAAGATAGAATTAATAACATGAATGATCAGTTTAAAGACGCTGGCTCAAAAGAAAGAATAACACAAATAGAAAGAGATCCGAATTTTATTTTTATAGCCAAAAGAAATGGAAAAGATGTTACAATTGATAAATACGAGAAAGATAAAAATGGGGCATATATTACAGATAAACCTAGGTCAGAAAAAGATGTTGCTAGAGAGGTTTATAGAAATATTCTTCCTAAAGACGCTAAAGATAAATCTTTTGATCAATGGTATAAAGAGGCGCAAGAGCAAGGATTTAGTTTTACTCCTAGAATGATTCAAGATCCTGATGATAAAAATAAAATGATTAAAAATCCTAAATTTAAAGGAGACGAACTAACAAGTACATCTCTTGATTATGAGGAAAAAGGTTTATATAGAAGTGACGAGGATTATACTAATCCCTTAGACGCAACCTCGGGTACAATAGGAGATGAGTTTGCGAGTATTCCTGATGAAAATAATAATTATATAAAGGCAGCGACAGTTGTTGAAAAAGCATTTAAAAGAGGAACTGATGGATTAAAAGGGGTAGATGGTAAAGGTTTAGATGTAGCAGTTACAACTATAGATGACAGTGGTGCTACAAATACTATACAATTAACATTTACAGATCCTGTTACAGGAAAAAGATTAACAAAAGATTTTAAATACGATAAAGATAATGCTAAATTAAAATCAGAAGTTGAGGCTGAAATAAATAGTATAAGACAGAATTATGATAATAAATATAAAGGCAGTTCAAGAGGTGGTAAAGGTATAGGAAGAAACAGTTCTATTCCAGCTCCTTCTGATATTAGGTTAAAAGAAAACATTACTTTAGTAGGTAAATCAAAACAAGGAAATAATATTTATACCTGGAATTATAAAAATCAAAAATTACATGGAAAAGGATTATATGAGGGTGTTATAGCTCAAGAAGTTTTATGGGCTACAGTTCTTGTAGATAATTATTTATATGTTGATTACAGTAAAATAGATGTAGATTTTAATAAAATATCATAAAATGAACGAATATTTAGTAGAACTTTATAGTTGGATAAAATCAACAGACCCCTCTTTTGAAAAAAGATATACATTTGATGATTTTCAAAACAACATGTCAGATGACCAATATTCTGGTGAAATGTACGAATGGATCTCTTCAACTGATCCTACATTTTCTGAGAGAGAACCGATAGATATTTGGTCTGCTAAAGTAAAAAAAAAATCCGGCCCTCAAAACGTAGCAGACGAACTTTCCATTGGGGTTCCGGCAGTTACGGAATCTCCACTGACACCTGGCAGTTCGGATGGTTTAGATCCAAATTCAAATATACCTCCATTACAAGAAGAAGAAGTAGTAGATGGGATTGATGCAACCGATTATACCATAAATGATCAAGTTGTTGAAGAAGAGGTGTTTGAAGATTATTCTGAAAAACAAGATACTTTAAAAAAAGAAACTGAAGATCCCTTCGCTTATTCCATTGATGTTGTAAACAAAAGTTTAATAAATGGAACGGAAGAGTCTGCAGTGCCTTTAATGAATTACCACTTTGGGCAGTATGGGTTTGAGTTTGAAGAGTCTGATGCTTTAGGTGATGGTATGAAAATAAAAGCTGCCAATGGCGCTGAGAAATATGTAAACCTTGATCCCTTTTTTGGAATAGGTGCAAAACAAGAAAAAGATGCTCTTGAAAAATTTTTAAAAGATAATAAGGCAGAGAGTAGACGTTTAAAGTTATTAGAAGAAGATTATACTGAGTTAGAAAGAAAAATAAGAGGAAAAGAAGATATAAATACTTCTATAGGGATTCTTAATATAGATGCTAATTTATTTAACAATGAAGTCCAACAATGGCTTAGAGATAAAAGTGATTTAGATTCACAAGCTGGTACGTTTGAAAGGTTATCTCAAGAACAATTAAACGACCCAACAACAAGAAAAGCTTTTGATGAATATTTAGCTAAAAGGAATGAAGTAAATAAACGTAGGCAACAAATTATTGCTAGAGACGCAAGGTTAAAAACTGAAGGGTATGCTTTAGATCAAACAGCTGGAAGATATTCTCAAATGAAATCTGAGCAAGGGCAAATGAGTGGGTCTACTATAGATAGTTTTTGGAATGGAGTAGGTAGAATAAATTCTAGTATAGCTGGGTTTATGTATGATGCAGCGGGATACGGATTAGAATACGGTGGTGCAGGTGAAGAAAACTTTAAAAAACTTTACATGTCTCAAGCTCAAAAAATGTTTGGAATAAAATCTCCTGGAAAAGATTATGATGGAGATTGGAAAAGTTATTTAGAAAATGTTAATCCAGAACAAAGAAAAGATGTAGAGTCTAAAGTAAGAGATATTTTAATTAAACAAGCTAAGTTTGATATATATGACTGGGAAAAAGATGGTGGTGCAGTTTTAAAAAACACAGACGGTGGCGGAGCTTATTCAAGCTCAGCGCTATCTGCTAATGCAGAAAACAAGGGCTTTATAGACGCTTTAAGAAAAGGCGCAGAAGAAGGACTAGGGTCTTCATCCACTAGTGTTGAATATACTAATCTAAAAAAACAAGGTTTCTGGGGTGGTGCGTATTTAGGATTAGTGGAATCAGTTCCTGCTATGTTAGGCGGAAACAATGCTATAGGCTGGGCTCAAAGAACAGGGAACATGTTTGCTCAAGTTACAGATCATTTAAATGAAGAAATGTTTAATGATCCTGATTTTGCGGATATTACAGAAGCAGAGAAATTATCAGTAGCGATACCTATTGGTATTACTGTAGCTGCCCTAGAAAGTATTGGGCTTAGAAATGTAATGAGACAAAAAGGAATATTAAATTCTGTTTTATTAAAAAGTTTAGGTAAATATAAAGGAGCTAGTAGGTTAAAAGGTAGGCCATTTGCTGAGGTTGTAAGAAACGAAGTTGATAATATGGTTGCTAGAGGAACTTTAGTTGTTACTAATGCTGGGTTAGCAGAATTTGAAACTGGTGCTGCTCAAGAAGTTGCTGATATTGGAGGAAAATGGCTTTATAATAATATAAAGGAAAAACAAATGTTTACTACACCAGAAACAGTTTTGGATGGTATAAAACAAATTGCATATTCAGGCGCTCAAGAAATGGTAGGAGGTTTTATTATGGGAACTCCACAAGCTATGATATCTGCAGCTTCAGAAAAAGATTTCACTCAGCTAGATACTGGTGTGTTTGAAGTTTTTGAAGATATGATTGGAGACGGAACATCTACTAAATTAGTAAACCTTTTTTATAAAAATAAAATTAATAAAGGCGAGATGACCGCTAAAGAAGCTAAAGAATCTGAAGCAATATTTAATGAGATAAAAGGTGTTTATTCTAAAGTTCCTTCTAACTATAGCCCTGAACAAAAAAAGATAGCATTAGGGTTGTTGTTAAGTAAACAAAGATTAGAAACAGAAATTGCAGGCAAAGATCCGTCATCAGTTGTAAAACAAAAAAGCCAAATAGAAAGTATCCAAAACGAAATAGAAGCTTTAAGTAACAATGTATATGTTGCGGCTCAAAACAAAAACTTAGGTAATGTAGAGACAGAAGAAGAAAGTGAAGTTAAAGTTATTACAGAAGAAGAAGCCGTTACATCACTAAAAGAACAAGGGGTAGAGAACCCTACGTCAGAACAAATAAAAACCGAAAAAGATGCCTTACAAGTCAAAAGCACAGAGGAGATGGTTTCAGAAGAATCTACCGAAAGTAGCAGCGAGGTGGAACAAAATGTACTCAAACCTGGGACTCCCGGAAAGAGTAACCCCGAAAGTAAAAACCAAAACCTCAAGACGCAAGAGAAAATAGATCAAACCGAAGCTGAAGATTTTGCTAACATGGTAGATCCTGAGTCAGAAACAACTGTTGAAACAGATAAAGGGCCAAAGAGTCTTAAGAAGTTTAAAAATGAAAATGATGTAGAAATAGATATTGAAGTAAACGAAGAAACTCCAAATTTATTTTTTAGCAAAAAAAACACAGTTAAACAAGAAAACTCTTTAGCTGATAAAATTATAAACCAAGCTAAGTTTGCTGCAAAAGCAATTTCAAAAATATTCCCAAATGTAAAAATTGTTATACATGATGATATAAAAGAATATAAAAAAATTGATTCTGTAAAAAATGCAAAAGCTTTATTTCAACCTAAAGATAATACTATACATATAAATTTATCTAATGCAAACGCTAGAACTGTAGGACATGAAATATTTCATGCAGTATTGCTGGGTAAATTAAAAAATAACAATAAGATTGCCCAAGCAGTAACAAAAAAAATGATTCAAGCTTTAGTTCGTTCTAAAACCTTAGACAAAGCAACTAGACAAGAGTTAAATAATTTTGTAAAAAATTATGATTCTGAAATTAAGAATGAAGAAAAATTAGCAGAAATTGTTGGTATGATTGCAAGCAATTATATGTCATTAGATTCGGTTTCTAAATCTAAAGTAAGACAATGGGTGGAGAAAATTGCTGATAAACTTAATATTGAAATTGGACAATCTGATCAAGATGTGATTGATTTATTGAATACAATTGCTCGTAAAACTGCTACAGGAACGGAAATAACAGAAGGAGATCTTGCATCGTTGTCTAAATTTGAAGGAGGCACAAATGTTAAAAATCCTTCTGATGCTTTTAGCAGAAGACAAGTAGGTGAATTCTCTGTTTCTTACACCGAGAATGATAACATATCTACATATGTAAAGGATGGGCGTGTAACACAACCTAAAAATTTAGAAGCTTTTAGGGGTAATAATACGGCAATAACATCTCCTGACGATATGGTTGTAGGTGAAGTAAAATTTGATGGGGAAGTGATTTTTGAGGGGCAAGGAGGTTTGTTTTTTGTGACTTCGACTGGAGATGTTTGGGCAGCGGGAAACATGGTAACTGCTAACAAATTAGCTTCTATGATAAATAGATCTGTTAATCAAAATGGTGGCAAAGGATATCTTACATTAACAAAAGGTACAGATAAGAAATTAATTAGTAGTTCCGCTGGAGTAATTTCAAGTCTTGGGATTATAGATGTGTTGCTTAATAAAAAATTAATACCCGCCTCTACACTAAGAACAGCTGTAAAAAAAGTGGTTAAAGAACAAGGGGGTGGAAACATTAATCTAACAGGAAGTTCTAGGCAAATGGTTTCACAATTAAAAGATTTTTTTGGAAACAAAAATAATGCCACTTTTGAGAAACGAGGCTTGGTCATGGAGAGTCTTATTAAAGAAATAGGAATGAACTTGCCAGCAGAGTTAAAAGGAAAAAATTCTAAATTAACAAAAATACTTTTAGGTGATCCATCTAAAACTTTGGTAGGAGGTAAAACATCTAAGACCGCAAACAGTTTAGTAGACTTGGTTGCTTTAATTGCAGCAGAGTCTATTACTAAAGGATTAAATACTGGAGATGTTTATGCTGTAATAGAGGTAGATGGAAAAGTAGAAACTTATAAGGGTTCACATCCTAGCTACCCTGCTCACATAAGACAAGTTAATAAAAAATCACCCATACTTCATTTGCCAAAAAACAGACCACCAGCGGCAGATTATTTAATGAGAGACAGTGGTAAAATATATAAAACTCCAGCTGTTAGTCCTACTGAATACGGATCTTTTTATGAAGATGTTGGAGAGGGAACTGCCGAATCATTTAGTGGAGAAATTGAAGCAGCTGGAGTCAGAAGGCAAAGGGGAGAAGCTGAAAATTTAGGGAAGCTTTATAACATGAATAAAAAAGGTTTTATGCCTAAAACAATCTTTGTAGGCCCTTTAATTACGGCTGCTAGAAAGTTAGGAATAACTATTGAAAAAGCTATAGGTAAAGAAGGATATAATAGAGGTGAATTATTAGGTTATTATTTTTCAAATGGAGTTACAAAAAATGGTAAACCTAAATTTTATAATCCTAGAGTTGCTGGTGTAAGGAGACAACAATCTATGAGTGAAATAGGTAAATCTCAAAAAAGTATAATTGATATTATAAACTTAGGTAGAGAAAATAATATTAAAGACAACACTATAGTGGATTATTTATCTCGAGTAGGTAAATTTAAAATGCAAGAGATTAAAAGTTTTTTGAAAATAAGTAATTTCCCATTAAAAAATATTCCTAAAAGCTTTGGAAATATAGAGGGAGGTATGCTAGCTGGTGCAAAACTTTTTGAAAAAGTTTACAATTTCAGAAAAAATTTAATGGACAATAATTTAACCCCAACAGGTAAAAAAATAATGTCTTTTAATAATAAGATAGATGCCTTAAAAGCTGAATTAGATAAACCAGTGTTATTTAATAATAAAAAAAGAATAAAAGAGATAAACAAAAAAATTAAAACACTAGAAGATGCCTTAAGTAGTTTTGAAACTAAAGCTAGAGAACAAAAAAAGATTTATTATAAATTCTCTCAATCAGAAATAGACGCTAAAACTGTAGAGTTTTTAGAAGGAACTGAAGGTTATAGAAATGAATCTGACAAAGGATTTTTTACTACACAACAAGCTCAAATGATTTCTCAAATGACAAATGCTTTTGGGGCAACTCCAATGAGAGATACGGCTGGTAGAATTAAAAGAGCTAAAGAGATATTAAACCAAAGAACAAAAGGTAAAACTGAGCTTAAAAAATTACAAATTAATTTAAGAAACTTTATAAGACAATCTTTACCATCAGAAATTTACGAATCTAAAGATGTAAAGAAATTAATAAACGCTATAATTACTGCAAATTCAGGTAATATTGAAAATATAAAAGAAGAGGTTTTAGAGTTTGTTAATACTAAAACAAATGAATCTTTAACAAATAAAATAAATAAAATTTTAGAAGGAAAGTATGATGATTTGCAAAGTGGAAGAAAAAAAGGTTATAAAGTAGATGATAGTACAAGAATCAGACTTGAACGTATAAAAGAAAGATTAAAAAACATAAATTCTAAAACTCCTGGAGATGTGTTAACCACAGAGGGTCAAAAAATAGAAAATGAAATATCTGAAATAGAATCTGAAGCTATACAGGATTTAGAACAGAGATCTGAAATTGCAGATTTAAATATTGTATTAGATTATATTAACGCACAATTAAATCCAGACAGTGATGTTAGTAAAACAAGTGACTTACAAGAAGTAGTTTTAAATTTAAATGGTTTAATAGAAAATGGTAAAACAATTTTAGAAGCTGATTTAAGACAAAAACATATGCAGTATGTGCAAGAGTTTCAAGAAGGAATGTATGAGATTACTGGACAAAAAATTAATTTATATATAGAAAATACAGATTTTAATGACTTACAGCTTGAATCTAATAAAAATCCTAGATTAATATTAAACCCTGAGGCCGAAAATCAATTAAGAGATTATTCTTTATTAACTAAAAACAAAAAACAAAAAACAAAAAACAAAGCTGTACGAGTTATAAAAAATGCAAGAGATGGTATGGTTAGTTTTATAAATGGAAATCTAGATTTATCTTCTTTAATGAGTTTAATTAGCAAAATGCCTGGAGAAATTTTTGGAGGAAAATTACAAGAAAATGTAACTTTTAAAATTGATGAAGGAACGAGAGATTATAAAGCTCGTAAAATGGCTACTACCCTTATTATAAATGCTAAATTAGAAGAAGTGTATGGTAAAAACTGGAGAAGTATATCCGCTAAAGATAGCAGTTTAACACCAACAGGTATATTTACAGATAATGGAATTGAATTACCTGAATTAAGTCAAAATCAAATGGCTTATTTAGTAAATCAATATAAAGATCCGGCAAACGAAAACTCGTACAAAAAAAAATATGGTAAAGATTATAAAAGAATAATGAAAGAGATGGAGGCTAAGCTTAATGATAATGTTAAAGAATTAGCTAGATGGCAAGTAGAAGAGTTTTTTCCTTCCTTATATGAAAGCTATAATGAAGCTTATAAGAAAGTTTACAGAACTTCTATGCCATGGAATCAATTTTATGCAGGTAGAATATATCGTGAAGGAATTGATTCAAGTGACGCACCAGACATATTGTCAAATTCTAAAGGATCTTACAGGGGCTTTGCGTCTCCAGCATCAACTAAAATAAGAATACAAAACGATAAACCAATTGCTGATATAGATCAGATGTCTGGTTTAATGACCTATGTAAATGATATGAATTATTTTGCTGCCATGGGATCACCTTTAAATGATGTTAGTAAGTTGTTTAATAATAGTAACATAAGACAAGCTATTACAAATAATTATGGTAATGGTGCTATGAGTAGTATTGATGACATGATAAATAAATTATCTAATAGAGGTGTTAATAAAGAATATGGCACACAGTGGATTAATAACATTACAAGTGCTTTTGTTATTGGTAGATTATCTATAAATCCTACTATATTTATTAAACAGTTAACCTCAGCTCCCGCATACGCAACTGATATAGGTTTTAGAAATTGGACAAAAAACTCTATTTTGGGTATGCCTTCTATAATAAAAAACTGGAAAGAAATTTCTTCTAATTCCGTTTATATCCAAGATAGATATGGAGAAACAATCTTAAGAACTCTTGAAACTTATGCGCCATCTAAGGTAGAAAATTTAATTCCAAGTGATAAGATGGGCTCTTTAATTGATGCACTTATGTATTTAGTCAAACAAGGTGATAAAGGTGCAATTATTATAGGTGGGGTTCCAAATTATGTTTATTATAAAAATGAATTTAAAAATAAAAATCCTCAATCTACAGAACAAGAAGCCATAGATTATGCTATAATTAAGTTTGAAAGAGACACAAAAAGAACACAACAATCTAGTGATTTACAAGATAAAGACCAATATCAAACAGGAGGTGTTTTTGAAAGAGCTTTAAACATGTTTCAAACATCTATAAAACAATATCTTAGAAAAGAATTGACAGCTGCACGAAATTTATATCGTAAAATTGAAAGTGGTGGAAAAGAAGGTAAAGGGACTTACTGGGAAAATTTAAAAGTTTTGTTTGTTTATCATAGTTTGTTGCCTGTAGTTTTCCAGTATACTGCAGCTGGACTTCCTGGGATTTTAGCTCCTTGGGATGATGAAGACCCTATAGACTTATTGCGAGCTGCTACAATAGGAAATTTAAATGCAATGTTTATTGTTGGAGAATTATTTTCAGGTTTAGGAGATGCCTTAACAGGAAAACCATGGGCTTCAAGCGGACAGGCCGCTTCATTGCCTATATTAGAAACAGCTGCTGCATTTAATAAAGCTATAGCTAGAGCTGATAAAACAAAAGATTCTGTTAAAAAAGAAGAACTGTATAAAAAAGCAATTTTTGATTTAGTTAATTCAATGGGGCTTCCTCTTAGACAAGTAGAAAGGTTAGTTGAAAATTCACAAGCTTTAATGAAAGGTGGTATGAGGCCTGAAGAAATGATATTAAGAATTTTACAATTTAGTGAATATCAAATTGAAAGCAATCAGGATAGAAAAGATAAAAAATCTAAACCAAAAAAGGGTAGGGCTATGAATAATACTGACCTAAAAAAGTATTTCCCTGATGCTTATGAAAGAAAAAAAGAACTTGAAGACAAGTTTAAAGATACAGATTCTTATAGAAGAATGCAGGAGTTAAAACTTCAAGCAAAACAAAGAAGAGAAGAGTACTTAGATCAAATGTATAATTAAATGGCACGTTTTGATGAACATACCTTGATGCTACAAAGCTATTATGTTATAACTAACAAAGTTGGTTATGAGCAATTACTAAATAGAGATATAAAGGTTACGTTAATATTTGATCCCACTGATGATTATGAAGATCGAAGCGAAGTGTTTGATGAGTTAATCCAATATTTTGAGGATTTAGAAGAGTATGAAAAATGTGCAGAACTTTTGCATTCTAAAAACTTAATGAATGATTTGTCGGAGGTGTGATGATTTAATGAATCATCAAGGTTCTATGCAAAACGGATTCTATTACATTTGCCGCAAGTGTAACAGTGTTATCCCTACTTCAGAAGAAATGAGTTAATCTAGCCACTTGTCCAAGCTCTTTATGGTGTACAAACCC
>TARA_R110001592_G_scaffold337465_1_pt1 | contig 11432 bp, 9 predicted proteins | sample TARA_R110001592 | Tara Oceans TARA_R110001592 (sample SAMEA4398387) | marine metagenome | biome: Polar Biome; feature: [SRF] surface water layer (ENVO:00010504); material: water (ENVO:00002006), including particulate matter (ENVO:01000060) such as... | depth 5 m | reverse complement strand
TTTTTTTACGACTTAGGTTTTCAGCATTCATGCAGCGCAAAGCTATCTTGGGTGGTTTAGTTTTGGGTATTCTCTTGAGTGCTGGAGCAGGCTTACAGCAAATAAGTGTCGGCATGACAAAACTGGCGAATGTTGCGTTTATTACTGGTTTTTATGTGATTCTAGTGCCCGTCATTGGTTTATTTGCCGCGCACCGTTACCCTTTGATTACCTGGCTTGGTGGGTTTTTCGCACTGATTGGTTTGGCTTTATTGTCGGGTTTTACCGGTGAAATGAGTTTAACGGATGTGGCTTTACAAGGTGACTTATTTGCTTTAGTTGGTGCCTTGTTTTGGGCGCTTCATCTTTTAGCGATTACCTATTATGTAGCGCGTTATAATCAGTTTGTCTTAGCGTTTTATCAGTTTGTTTTTTGCGCTTTAATTAGTGCAGGTATCAGTATCGGTTTTGAAGAACGAGTGATACCTACCGATAATATGGGTTATGTTTGGGCTCTGGTTAACGGCATTATCGTCGTCGGCATCGCGTATACCCTTCAGATTATTGTATTAAAGCAAGCCAAGCCTTTTGTTGCCGCTGTGATATTTTCTTTAGAATCAGTATTTGGCGCTTTGGTAGGTTATTGGTTCTTTAATGAAGTGTTGGGTTTATATGGCTTAGCTGGTGCGCTACTCATGTTGTTTGGCTGTATTCTGTCGCAGTGGCCCGAGAAAGATAAAGACGAGCCTCATCCGCATTCAATTGTTTAGCTGAGTGCACTCTCACATTTCTTTCTTATCAGGACTAAGTTCCTGATACATGTTGGCGTAAAGACGAACCGCTTGAACAGAATCAACCCTCGATGTATCTATCGCTTCTTGTTGAAAGTGCTCGATTCGGTTTTTAATATAGGCTAAATGATCTTCATTATTAGCTTTCCAAAACTCACCAATAGAAGATATCTGTTTATATTCTTCTTGGTTGTGTCTTGTCTGCTGACGAACATAAAGTAGTTCGTAGTGTCGGCCATTTTCTTGGATGTAAGCTTCTTCAAGTAAATGTACTTTTTGTCTGATTAGATACTGCCGGAGATCGTATTGGCCACGAGTAGGGCAAAGTATGAAGTCGAGCTCTTGAGTTGGATGTTTGTTTAAAATCGTTTGAAGTATTTTAAGGGTGCCTGTGGTCGTCACGCCCGCGATGATGATGCAATGGCGTTGGTGTTTATCAAATTCAAGGTGTTCAGTATTTAAGGTATGAACTTGATACGCAGAGAATGGGCTCTTTTTCAGTTTGCTGCAAAGCTGGTCAGTTATATGCGTAACTTGATCAACAAAGTTGATCTGTGCCTTATGATGATTTTGTTGTGAGAAATGATCTAGCAAGTAAGTGCCTAGGTAACCATGATCGCAACAACAATCCCATATATGATCATATTGATCAGGCTGTTTAGCTAAGGTGATAAACTTAGCTATTTCACCTAAACGTTTGCCTAGCTGGATTTCTCTGTTCATTTTTTGACTAAATAAACACCCGATTCAATATGATGGGTATAGGGAAACTGATCGAATAGCGCAAAGCGTTGGATGTTGTGAGTTTTGCTTAAATGCTCCAGATTCTGCTCAAGTGTATCTGGGTTACATGAGATATAAATAATCCTTGGATAGTGGCTGATCATTTCACAACTGGCTTCATCTAAACCAGCTCGTGGTGGATCAACCAAGACGGTTTGGAAATCTGCTTCCTCTAAATGACAATTTTTTAAACGGCGACGAGGGTGTTCACCGCTAATGTGCGCAGTAAATTCTTCGGCACTGACACGAGCAAAGTCGACGTTATCGAGTTTATTCATTTCTTTATTGTCGAAAGCCGCTTTAACCGATGTTTTACTGACTTCGGTCGCAAAGACTTTGCGAAACTTATCTGCCAAGGCGATAGAGAAATTACCATTACCACAATAAAGTTCGAGCAGGTCTCCCTGGCTACCTTCTGCGCATGATCTGGCCCAACTTAGCATGTGTTGGTTTACGTGTGCATTGGGTTGCGTGAAACCGCCTTCAATTTGCTTGTAATGAAACGCCTTTCCATCGACATCTAGTGTTTCTATGACATGATCCTGATCTAAGAGAATGCGCATTTTTTTAGCGCGTCCAATCAGGTGAATGCCAAGTTTTTCTTTTAGTGCTTTCGCCGCAGTTATCCATTCATCACCAACTTTTCTGTGATAAATAAGCGTGACTAACATTTCACCAGACAGGGTACTTAGATATTCAACTTGAAATAGTCGACGCTTTAGTTCGATATTTTGATTCAGTTCTTCCAGCAATACTGGCATGAGATTAACGATGGCTTCGCTGGCAATAGGGAAGTCGGTAATCTCAATAGGGGCATTATTCGTACCACGTTCGAACATCGCATGAAAACAACGGTTTTCTGTGTGCCATATTTTAAACTCAGCGCGTTGTCTGAAGTGTTTTACAGGGCTAGAAAAAATCTCAAGGCTTGGTTTTTCAAAACGAGAAAATTGCGTTTCTATTTGCTGTTTTTTGTCAGCGAGAAGTGCATCGTATTGGTCAATTTGAACTGAGTGCATCGAGAGTTACCTGCCACATAAAATGGCAGGCATTATAAAGGATGTACTGTATAAAGAAAGTGTCGTGAATTTATGTTTTAGTCTTCAATATTCGATTAATACAAACCAAGGTAATTAGTAATAAAGCCGCTCCCCCATTATGAGCGACAGCCAAGACTAAAGGCAGCACTAACACAATGTTCAATAAGCCCAAAGTGATTTGTGTTGCTAATACAATTGTCAGGATGGCGGCTAAACGAGTTGATAGCTGCTGTTTGATTTGGATTAAGAGTAATACCAGAAAGCCTGTTACCAATAAAGTGATGATGGCACCAACTCTATGAGTCAGATGCACCGCTGTACCAGCTTCTACAGAAAGTAGGCCGCCTTCATAATCAACACCTACTTCACGCCAGATTGTAAACCCTTCTTTGAAGTCTGTTGGTGGCAGCCACTCGCCTTGGCAGGTGGGTAAGTCGTAACAATGTAAAGCAACATAGTTAGTGCTAGTCCAGCCACCTAAGGAAATTTGAAAACTCAAAATAATGATCGCAAATATTGCCCAGTTTTTTGCAAGAGGAGAAACGCTTAGCCTTTTTTCTATAGGGTATCTTTGGCTTAAGGTAAGCCAACTGAGCAAAGCCAGAGTGAGCATTCCGCCTAATAAATGCAGGGTCACAATGGCGGGTTTCAGCAGAAGGGTGACTGTCCACATACCTAATGCGCCCTGAAAACAAACCACAAGCACTAAAACAAGTGGAAGAATGAGAGCTTGATTCGGTTCACGTCTTTTCTTAATGGCTAAAAAAGCGAGAATAAGAATAACGAAACCTAGAGTAGACGCCAGATAGCGATGTGCCATTTCTTTCCAAGCTTTATGACTTTCGACAGGGCGCTCAGGAAATGCTTGGTTAGCTTGATGAACTTCATGATCTGCTGTTGGTGCAAGTATTTGTCCATAGCAACCTGGCCAGTCAGGACAGCCCAAGCCTGCATCAGAAAGTCTTACGTATGCTCCTAAAACTATGACGCAAAGAGCAAGGCATGTGGCAGCTAGAGACAGGCGATAAAAAAGAGTGTTTGTCATTATTTTCCCTTATTTTTTTTAAAACTAAAACCAATGTATGCGGCAAACCCAAATAGTGCGAGTACAAACAATTGGATTGAATTGCCAATATGCACGCCTGATTTAGCGTCATAACTAGGCCAATCTTGTATTAATGTTGTTTCAGTATCTTCTACGGGAATGGATGTTGAGCTGAAGGTGCTGGTTTGACCGCCAGCTTTTAATTTAAGTACCAAGGGTAATACTGGATAACCGTTTATCTGAGAAAAGAAAGCTTGGTCCATATAATGCCAGAGCGGTGGAGTAGGCGATAACGGGTTGCTTTGATTAGCTATTGATGCGGGTTTTGAAGGAGGGTGGCTCAAATGACCTTCTATAGTGATAAGGCCTTCTGGTGTTTTAAATGTTGGTAGGGCTTCTGTCGCTTGAACTTGTGGAAGCCAGCCACGATTCACCAAAATTACCGAACGCGAGGCCGTTACTTCAAATGGGGTTATTAGATAATAACCAGGTTTATCCTGATAAACGATATTGTCTAGCAATACAGAGTCTTTTACTCGATATTGGCCTGTGGCATGGACTATTTGATACGGCGAGAATTCTTCAAAAGGCATATTGAGTGACAATGGCTCTAGAGTAGTGCGCTGATCAATCATATCTTGAATAGTTTGTTTTGTATCAGAACGATATAATTGCCATACCCCAAGGCTGGTGAGGCTGAAAATTAAGAAGAAAAAGAAACTGCTGACTATCCAAGAAGTTTTGAAATGGTACGACATAATGGGTTCTTAGCGTTATTTATTAGTTTTTTTTATGGAACTCGGGCTAAATTTCGTTACTCCTTATAACAATAAATAAGCGAGATTTCTACGAGTATCAAAAATCTTTATCTAGTCATAAATTCGAGATATTAGCTCAAAGGAAAACTGCTGGTGCAGCTCAAGGCCAGGATCGCTTAACCGAAATGATGGGAGAGATGGGCCTTGGATTGCAGGTTTGATCTAAATGACTATTGGTCTGTTATTTTTAATCGTTAAAATCTAAACGTGGTGATCAAGGGCCGGAATTAACCGGCTTGAATTAGCACAGGATTATCTTCACGATCAAAGATTACGTATTGGCTTAAGTCTTGTCCTGCGGTTAAATTGCTAATCATTTGATTCAAAAATGGTTCAGCATCGTCACTGCTAGGTGCTTCTCCATTCTGACCAGATAAACCTACTGCAAGCATAAAATCCCAATCTGGTGAGATGATATCAGCTTCATCGCTAAAGGCTGCAAAAGTAGTTAATTCTTCAGGTAATTTATCGACACACATTAAGGGAGAAAGAGTGCCGCGTTGTTGACCAGATTTCTTTTTATCTTCAGTGTCAGCTTTTGCAAAAAGGAATAATAGGCGCTGAGGTTGAGACTGTTGTTTTGCCGCAGTGATAAGGCTTTGAAAATTAGAGACCATATTTATGTCCAAGTTAAGCTAAGAAAAACGCAAGCTTAACGATTCTCACCTCAAATTAAAATGATTAGTGTCAATTTGCTGAAAAGATAAAATCAATGGCTTTATGTGAACCCAACTGAATCATTATTTTTATTAGCGATTAGTATCTCTGAATCCTTTGATTGACTTACATCATGATGTTCTTTTTGAAGACTTGTTAAGGTAGTGTTTTGTGAGTAATGTCCGAGCATAAAATTTGTATACTACATTAATAAAGCTGAAATTTAGCTTCATAGACTAAAAATAATAGAGAATTCGAATTGGAGTCCATATGGAATCATTTGTAGAAGCAATGCGCTGCGTTGAAAAAACTATTGAAATAGTTGGAAAAAATATTGTTTTAGGTTTGCCGTTAGGTTTGGGGAAACCAAATCAGTTAGTTAATGCATTCTATGAAAAAGCGAAACAAGATCCGACTATAAATCTACGGATTATTACGGCCTTATCACTTGAAAAACCTCGTCCTAAAAATGATACGGAAGCCAGGTTTATGGTGCCGTTTGTAGAGCGGATTTTTGGTGACTATGAAGAACTAGAATATACCAGCGCCATTCGAAAAGGTACTTTACCAGATAACATCACCGTTTCTGAGTTCTATTTCAAAGCCGGTGCTATGAAGGATGTAACGAGTGCGCAAAGGAATTATATTTCCAGTAACTATACCTTTGTCTCTCGAGATTTGATTTTAAATGGCGTCAATGTCTTGGCTCAAATGGTTGCTAAAAAGGAGTTAGATGGCGAAACTAAGTTAAGTCTGAGCTGTAATACTGATGTGACTTTAGATGTTATACCTTTGATTCAAGAGCAGAAGGCGGCAGGCAAAAAAATTGTAACAATTGCTCAAGTTCATAAGGACTTACCTTTTATGTATAACAGGGCAGTTGTGGAACCAAGCTTCTATGACTTTGTGCTTGAAAACGAGTCATATCATACTGAGTTATTTGCACCACCAAACATGTCCGTTCCGAATCCTGACTATATGGCTGGCTTGTATGCCAGTACGCTCATTAAAGATAATGGCACCTTACAAATTGGTATTGGTTCATTAGGTGATGCCATTGTTTATGCGTGTAAGTTGCGTCATGAACAGCCTGATTGCTATCAGGTCATTACAGAGAAGCTAAATGTTGATGCCGATCTCGTAGAAACCTACGGTGGTCTCAAGCCATTTGAAAAAGGTTTGTATGGTTCAAGTGAGATGTTTGTAAATGGGTTTATGCATCTTATTAAGAGTGGCATTGTTAAGCGTAAGGTTTATGACGATTTAGAAATTCAGCGCTTATTAAATGATGAAAAAATTTCTGAAAAAGTTTCTAGCGATACGCTTGAGTGTCTATTGAATGAGTCGGTGGTGAGTCATCAATTGACGCATTCAGATTTTATTTATTTACAGCATTGGGGGATATTTTCTAATCAAGTGGAGTGGCTGAATGGGGAGCTAAAAATAGGGCAAACTATTATTTCAGCAAACCTGAATTCTGTTGAAAGTTTCTCTCGAGTTTGTGAACTTTGCTTAGGAGATAAGCTCAAGCATGGCATTTATATGCATGGCGGTTTTTACTTAGGGCCTAAAGATTTTTATCAGGCTTTAAGGGATATGTCTCGTGAGGAAAGCGAGAATATTTGTATGTCTAGTGTCGGTCATATCAATCAACTTGATTTCAACTTTCCTTTATTGTCAGCTCAACGAAAGCATGCTCGTTTCATCAATACTGGCATGATGGTAACCTTGAGCGGCGCTGTGGTATCTGATGGTTTGGAAGATGGTACGGTGGTTAGTGGTGTGGGTGGTCAGTATAACTTCGTGTCTATGGCGCACTCTCTTCCTACTGCGCGCTCTATCTTGTGTGTCAGAAGTACCCGAGGTAGTGGTAAGGAGTTGAAGTCCAATATTATGCCGCATTATGGGCATATCACTATTCCTCGTCATTTACGGGATATTATTGTGACTGAATACGGTATCGCTGACCTTAGAGCTAAGACTGATGAAGAAATTGGCATAGCACTTATTCAAGTAGCCGATTCACGTTTCCAGGCTGAGCTAATAGATACACTCAAGAAAGCTGGCAAGCTTCACAAAAATTACGAATTGCCAGAAGCTTATCGTGCAAACTATCCTGAAAAATTAATCTCAATTCTAGGTGAGTGGCGTAAAAAAGGCTTATTCCCAGCTTTCCCTCTTGGTTCAGATTTTACTTCAGAAGAAATTGCCTTAGGAAAGAGCTTAAAAGACATCAAAGCTATCATGTCTAATCCTCGTTCCATGGTGAAAGCCGTGATTCGTTCTTTTGTCCATAAAGTGGATGCCGAGGAAGCTAAACCTTTCTTGGAGCGATTGAGCTTGTCTCATCCTGATTCCACAAAAGACAAAATCCTTCAACATTTGCTGTTGTTGGAATTAGAGGAAAACGGTTATTTGAAACCCATGTAACTTATGTTTAAATAAATTAGATGGTTTAAATGGCTTAGAAAAACTTAAATCTTAATATTTTTCACGCTTAAATTCGCTTAGTGATTTAAGCGTGAAAATAAAGATGATAGATTACAGATATAATTAACATCCTCATATTCTAATAAGGTTGAGTTATCTGTGAATAACAAAAATAAATCCTCTTCGAAACAAAGCTTGTCGTTTGTTTATTCCATTCTGCTCAAACCCTGTTTAGCTATTTCTTTATCAACACTCGCTTTTTCTGTTAATGCAGAACTATTTGAAAAGGTTGTCGCCTCTTCTGTAAAAGAAGCCCTTGAAAAGGGCGAGGCACATATAGATTTTCGCTTACGTTATGAAGATGTGAATAAAGCTAATCAAGGTGCGCAAGCCTTAACTTTACGTTCTAGGTTTGGCTTTGAGACTTTAAACTATGAACTATTTACGGCTTTTGTAGAATTAGATGATGTTCGTGCTATTCCAAATGATGCAAACTATAACTCGGGTGCTAATGGTCAGTTTGATGATGTATTAGTTGAAGATCCTGAGGGCACAGAATTGAACCAAGCTTGGCTGGCTTATGATTTAGTGAATACGCTAATTAAGTTCGGTAGGCAGACCATAAGCTTGAATAATGAGCGGCTTTTAGGTGGGGATAGTTGGCGCCAAAATGAGCAGACTTTTTCAGCTCTCAGTATTCAGAATGAAACCCTGAACTATACCCGTGTTGAATTTGCGCAGCTGAATGAAGTTCAAACGAACCAAGACAAAAGCCTGGATTCTGCAAGTCAGGATATAAACGCCAAGTTGTTAAATCTGAATTATCGAGGCTTCTGGTTAAGTGACTTATCTTTGTATGCGCTTTGGATAAGCGATCACCCTGACCAGCGCCAGTGGGAAACGTCAACCTATGGTATTAACTTAACAGGCAAATTAGGCGGCGATTTTTCAGTAGCTTATCTATTAGACTTTGCACAGCAAGAAGATGCTGGTGCTAATCCTTCAAGCTACTCTGTTGGCTATTCTCTTATTGATTTATTGTTTGCATATCAAGGTGTGCAAATAAAAACTGGCTATGAGCGTTTGGGAGCATCTAAAAATGGCTATTTTGTGACGCCGTTGGGCAGCTTACACGAGTTTCAGGGTGCAAGTGACCAGTTTGCCAATAATGGTTTAGGTAATGTTCAAAGTGGTGTTCAGGATCGTTATATTGGTTTGGGTTATGAAATGGAGCTGTCGCTTTGTCAGGAGAAGATCCCTTTAACTGTTTTTGCAAACTATCATGATTATGATGTGGATACCGGTGTGAATAATATGAGCCATTTGGGCGAGGAGTGGGTGATTAAGGCAAATTTAGAGACAGAAGATTATCAAATTCTTTTACAGTTTTCAGATTACCATGCTGACCAATTTTCTCAGGATGATCGTCGCTTATGGCTTAGCTTGGGGATGTCATTTTAATTAAGCGCCGACTAAAGTGCTTCGCATCTAAGTAACTCAAAGCTTTGAGTGCCATTTTCGATCTCCGAACTTGGCCATATTGCATTTGCATAAAGAGCATAAGCTTCATTTTGAGCTAGCATTTGCAGTTCTTCAGCAATGGCTTCGGGTCGTCTACTAATATAAAAAGTTGAAATCTTAACCTCTGCTGTGAATATTTTGATTAATTCACAACCATCTCCTTGTTTAGCAAAAATAATATTCTCTGCGCCATGTTGCAGTTCGACGAATGAGCAGCTAGCTAAAGTGGTTAATAAACCTGCAGTGGCCAAAGTTTTAAAAAATTGTTTTTTCCGAAAAATGGATAGTTTGCTGGTTTTAGTTTGAGTTTCAATGTGCATAAGGGATAATGCTTCTTTTTATAATTAACGTTAGAAAGATAAGCGATGAGTTTACAGTATAAAATTATACCGGTAACGGCTTTTGAACAAAATTGTTCATTGATTTGGTGTGATCAAACGATAGATGGGGCTGTTGTTGACCCGGGTGGCGATCTCCACAAAATTCTGGCTGAAGTTAAGGTTTTGGGTTTGCATCTGAAAAAAATCATCTTAACGCATGCACATATAGATCATGCTGGTGGTACTGCAGACTTAGCAGAAAAGCTAGACATACCTATTGAAGGGCCCCATAAAGATGACCAATTCTGGATAACCGCGCTTCCTCAACAAAGCCAAATGTTTGGTTTTCCAAGTGTCCGTACATTTACACCTGATAGATGGTTAGACCAAGGTGATACGGTTGATGTAGGAAAAGAAACCTTAAAGGTGTTTCATTGTCCTGGTCATACACCTGGTCATGTCGTTTTTTATCATGAAGCTAGTAAATTACTGATGGTAGGGGATGTAATATTTCAAGGTTCAATTGGTCGGACTGATTTCCCCAAAGGTGATTACGATACGCTACTAAATTCAATTCGAACCCATCTTTGGCCATTACCGGAGGATGCTCAATTTATCCCCGGGCATGGCCCGATGTCGACAATAGGTCATGAAAAAGAGACCAATCCTTTTGTTGGCGGATATGGTTAACGGTGGTTTATATAGTTTGATCGTTAAGCATTCGAATTAATATTTTCATTATTTGATTTTTAAGGTAGAGACATGTCTCAAATAGTTAGAACGCGCATTGCTCCTTCACCAACCGGTGACCCACATGTTGGTACTGCATATATCGCTTTATTCAATTTATGTTTCGCGAGACAGCATCAAGGCAAGTTTATTTTGCGCATTGAAGATACTGATCAGGCAAGAAGTACCGATGAGTCTGAAAAGGATATTCTGAACTCATTGAGATGGCTAGGTCTTGATTGGGATGAAGGTCCCGATGTTGGTGGCCCTTTTGGCCCTTATCGTCAAAGTGAACGAAAAGATGACTATCGCGCTTATGCCGAGCGACTTATTGCCCAAGGTGATGCGTTCTATTGTTTTCGAACGTCTGAAGAGTTAGATGAAATTAGAGAACAGCGCAAAGCCGCAGGCTTGAATCCGGGTATTAATGGCAACTTAGAATTGCCGGAAGCGGAGGTAGCAGAAAGGTTGGCGCGTGGCGATGCTTATGTCATTCGTATGAAAATTCCTACGGAAGGAATCTGCGTTCTTGAAGACCTCTTGCGAGGAACCATTGAAATTGATTGGAGTCAGGTAGACTGTCAGGTGCTTTTAAAATCAGATGGCATGCCTACTTATCACTTGGCAAACGTAGTAGATGACCACTTAATGCAGATTACGCATGTGATTAGGGGAGAGGAGTGGATTAACTCTACGCCTAAGCATCTCTTGCTCTATAAGTATTTTGGCTGGGATATGCCTGTAATGTGCCATATGCCACTTTTGAGAAATCCAGATAAAAGCAAGTTGAGTAAGCGTAAAAATCCGACCAGCATCAATTACTACGAGCGTGCAGGCTTTCTTCCCGAGGCTGTTTTGAACTATCTCGGCAGAATGGGCTGGTCAATGCCTGATGAACGTGAAAAATTCACCTTGGATGAAATGATCGAACACTTCAATTTAAATCGTGTTTCATTGGGAGGTCCGATTTTTGACGTTGAAAAATTGAGATGGCTCAATGGCTTATGGATCAGGGAGTCATTGAATGATGAAGATTTCATTGAACGCGCCAAAAATTGGGCATTCAATGCGTCACATATTGCACCGATGGTAGAACATATAAAGAGTCGAGTAGAAACTTTATCCGATATCGCGCCATTAGCGGGTTTTATGTTTTCTGGCTTATTAAATTTGACTGCTGAAAGTTTTGCGCATAAGAAGCTTGAAGAGTCTGATGTTAAACGAGTGTTACAGTTCTCGCTTTGGATGCTTGAGTCTCAACGCCATTGGACAAAAGATAATATTTTTGAGGATATAAAGGCCTTATCTAAAGTGATGAA
>TARA_R110001592_G_scaffold132832_7_pt1 | contig 11435 bp, 11 predicted proteins | sample TARA_R110001592 | Tara Oceans TARA_R110001592 (sample SAMEA4398387) | marine metagenome | biome: Polar Biome; feature: [SRF] surface water layer (ENVO:00010504); material: water (ENVO:00002006), including particulate matter (ENVO:01000060) such as... | depth 5 m | reverse complement strand
CAACCTCAGCAACCTCAGCAACCTCAGCAACCTCAGCAACCTCAGCATGTTTTTGTGTTTTCTGTCTATCTAAAATTTCACTTAAACCATGATCATTATCCTTATCCGTAACAACATTCTCACCGTTAAACAGCTCATTACGCAGTTCAGACGTATCTTCATCATCCTCCTCGCCATTACCAAATAATAGGTTCTTACCTGGCACATCCATCCTATCCGCATTGATGAGATTACCATCTTCATCAATAGACTGCATCAGCTTGTTTCCCGCTTCTTTCGCTTTAGCAATATTTTCCTCGATCGCCGCCCGCTTGGATTCTTTTACGCGATTATAAAACTCGTCTTTATTTACATCGTCGTTCTCTTTCTTCTTTGTCATCAGCTCATTTAGCTCTTTCTCAAGATAATCAACGCGACCAGTTTTGTAAGCCTCGGGATGAAACGGCATCCATAGACCCATCTGTCCTACATATACATCGTGGTTGGGGTCCGCCTCACGAAGCATCTTACACCTGTTCTCTGCTTCCTCTTGTGAACCAAATGCACCACGAACTTTTACTCCGCGGGTATTTGTCTGGAACCCATGCTCATTGTTGAACCGCTCTAGTAGTTTTTTCTCGCTTTTATCAATAAAATTTTTGTAGTCGTCCTCTATGGTTGTATCAATCAATCGCTCTTTCTCTTCAATCACAAATTCCTCGAGGTCTTTAGATAAATCTTGGAAATCTAAATCGTGTTTATGACTTATGAAATTTAGGAACTGTGTATATTTATCTATAGATTTCTTAAAATCAAACTGCTTTAGGAAGTTCTCGAAGTAAAACATGTTCTTATCCTTTATAATATCCTCCGGTGAAATGAAACTTAGACAAACATAACCTTGTCCAGCAATAGCTTTATCTTCGTCTAGTAGATCAATGTATTTAGACTCATTAGCGAGACCGGTATCCACAACTTTCGCTTTAGCACTTTTTTTGGTAGACATTATTATATAAAAATATTAGATATTTCAGTTTAAGTTATTTTTTTATTAATTAAATTAAATTTAATTAATTTAATTTAATTAAATGTTTAATATTTATTAAAGTTATTATTTTTTTCTTGGTTATTAATATAAACAGATATGCATCCTGCCATGGGAGAATTAGTTAAAAGAGCCGTCAAATATTTAGTTGAAGGCCTTATGGTCGCCATCGTCGCTTTCGTTATACCCCCTGAGAAGCGCGCATTAAAATACGAGGAGATTGCCACCATCGCTCTTATGGCGGCGGCTACATTTTCGATTCTTGATACTTTCACCCCATCGATTGGTGTATCCGCTCGGAGTGGTGCTGGTATGGGTATCGGCGCGAATATGGTTGGTTTCCCGATGCTGTAAACATATGTGGTGCGGTATAAATAATTATAATTATATATTTTGACTAAAGTATATAATTATCTTGCAGTTTTTCTATATAAAATATATTATCGATATTATCGATACTATCATGTGTAATCTATATACGGATTTGCAATATCATAACGTAAAAAAGATAATAATCACGTTCTCTCCTAAGAAAAAATAATTTTGAATGGTGTATCTGTAATTTGTTATGGGTAAGTATATATTTTTTAAAAATATACAATAAAAAATTATTCTAACTAAACCAAACATAGAAGTTGCTTTTCGAAAGCAATTCGGTGCTTAAATATCTAAATTCTCATATAGAATTTCAGTAAAACATTAAATTTGAAGGTGATGATATAATTCAATATATAAAAAAAACAATATATTTATTGGGGGGGGGGTAATGAAGAGAAACAATACAGCATCGCCACATATAATGTATGGAAAAAATGTAATTAAAATTAATCATACTAAAATATATTTGGCATGTTGTTTCGGAGTATTAAAATTGCTTCCTAATAATTTGAAAAATGATTATGTTATTACTATGATAAAAGATATATTGGACGATGCTTTCCCAATTAATGCTTTCCAATTAATGCTTTAAAATTATTTATTATAGATAAAAATGTTATTGCGACAGGATAGAGAAGAATTTGAACCGTTTAGAATTAAACTTATGGGTATGAGATATAATATTATAACAAACCAAATATAATAAGTTATTAGATGAATGATATTGTATTACATGGTTATCCGGTGTATATAAATTTAGTGATGTATTTTTTAATAATATATTATTTTTGTATTATATAAAGCATATGAAAAAACCCAAGGTAGGTTTTTTGGCATCACCATATATAAATGACGGTTCTACCTCTAAAAATGTCTTTTTATCGCTCGCTTTTATAACCTATATGGAGAAAAATAACATAGAATTCGTAGTTATTCCATACAATCACCCGAAGTCTCTCATTAAAAATATTTTGAAAAATATAGATGGATTGGTGTTTCCGGGTAGCCAAATTGGAAACTATTATGATAGACCAGAATTTAAAGAACATTTAAAAACACAAAAAATATTATTAAAATTAGCAAAAAGAATTAATATGAAGGGAAGATTATTACCAATTCTCTCTATATGTCATGGATTTCAAAATTTAATATTAATTGAAACGAATGAAGACATAGATGAATTATTTATTGATGTGAAATCATACTATAATTATGAAAAACACCCAATATTTACTGAAAACGGAAAATATTTTAAGAAATTATACGATTATTCTAATCCATTAATTCACAATCATAAATTGGGTATCTCTCCTAGCAAGATAAATAATAATAAAAAAATATCATTATATGCAAAAACAAAAGATAAAACCGGTAATATGTTTATAGAGTTCATAAAACATAAAAATTACCCTTTCTATGGGTTTCAAGGACACCCAGAGAGAAGTAATCCAGAATTATTAATACCATATATAATTGACATTAAGAAATCATTTTTTAATAGATGCGTTCTTACCGATAAAAGCTGTAAAATAAAAAAAATAGTAACTGGTAAAACCAGTAAATGTAAAAAAACGAACAACCTTAAATGTTGTATTTATAATATTGACCATTCTAAAAATAAATTATAATCAGCGTTTATATTTGTTGGACCGGTTTCTCGATTTCATTTTAGATAAACTAATAGATTGTTTCTTAGTCATTGTGTTTTTTTTGTTCCCCAAGTTTTCTAGTTTCTTTTCGGTGCTTGGTATATACCTCAGAAAAGCAGCATCGTATTTTTTACATCCGCGAAGACACTTATTTTCACGTAAAGATTTGTAAGTTTTTGATTTTAATGCCCTGGTATCCTCTAATGACACGTGTGTACCGTAGCAGTTAATACTAAATCTCTTCAATAATCCATTATTTTCTAACCGGTTGTTCATTTGAACTTTGAATAAATATTCTGACATACATAATAATCTATTTACATCGTAGTATGGACGGTCAACAAATATAAAAACCAAATAAAAACTCAATATAGTATCTATAGATGCTATTTTTAATTTCTCGCCATCAATAGTGATATTATTATAACTATGACACGAACTGGCATTATATATATAACACAATGCGTGTGTTTTATTATTATATGTAATCATGATTTCATAATGCGTCAAAATTAACTCTCCTATACTCGGTCGCTTATTGACAGTTATATTGTCATAACCAGCGTGAATCAGTTGCTCTTTTATTATTATAGCACTGCTTTCTGCGTCAGTAGATAATATATCAAAAGAAGGGATATTAATTATTTTAGCTTTCTTTTTACTAGACATATATCTACCATATAATGCAGACGCATAACCACCGAAAAAAACTAATCCCTGACTAACGACCGAACTCTTTATTATATTGTAGATATTGTTATTATTTTTTTCAGGTCCCTTATATTTACTAATTGTTTTTACTTCTGTACAATCACTACCAGACAATGGGTGATGTTTATTTAATAATACGAGTCGTTTTAATACTTTTTCCCATCTAGAAACATCACCCATGGGTCTTGATAATTCAAGATACATAGCCATTCTTAAAAAATTGGGCGGGCAATAATCGATACCATTTATCTTAATTGATTGTTTCATCAGATTTGTAAATGTTTTCTTATCTATATATGTAATATCGGCAATCGGTATAAAATTAACATATACCTTGTAAGTGCCTGTATGAATACCTGCTTTTGCTTCCACCTCTTCATATCCAGCTAGGTAATATATATCCGCTAATTTTTTAGCGCATGTAATAGCATTTGGTGTGAAGAAATCATAATCAGGGATTTCAGTGTTTCTATCATAAAATCTGTCTTGTTCTGGTAAAATATTATTGATTGCCGTGCCACCATAACATAGAGTTGAATTATTCTTTAAAAATTTCTCTAAAATTGCTATTATAGAGGTAATGTTTTCTGATTGAATAATTTTTTTACCCAAAGCATCAGAAGCATCATTTACTGCATTCCTTAACAAAGCTAGTTCTTTGTTATTGTGTTTTTTATCATTCATTATATATAGAATGATAAAAAAAAAAAAATATTGTTGAGTTTTTAGTTTGGATTTTCATATCCCATTGTATATTCTTGACGTTTATTTAATTCAACGCCTTCTGCGATTGGCTCGCTGCGTATGATATCTTTGCGTAAATTGAAAGGTTTTAAAACAAACGAAAATCCACCATTATCTTTAAACATTTTATAATACCCAAGCAAATTATTATCTATATTTTGAAATTTCATACCCACAAATTGACAGCCATTATTAAACGGTAATAATGGATCAAAATTATCTATTGTGTTGTCTATATTGGGTAAAACAATAGCTAAACTTCTATGTGATTCGTCAATCATTAATGGATTATTTTTCCCCGCAGCCACAACATTTTCATAACGCAATAAACGCATAGTAGATGAACCAGACCGAATATTTACGTATTTTGCTAACCTACTTGTATCCAATATCGGAACATGCATAGTATTCACCATAATAACGAATTTCTTAGCAAATTGTTCCGATGCAATGTGTAATTGTAATAATTGGTCTTGGTCGAAGTTTTTATAATTAAATCTTACATTATCCAGCAAATTATAGCTGTATAAGCACTCCTTAATATAATCGCCTAATTTGTCGTATATTACTTTATTTTCACTCATTATTCTAAAATGTAAAAACATAGGGTCATGGGAACAATTATCGCATGATTCGTCAAAACTTTTGGAATTTAACAATTTTAGTACATCATAGAGTTTGATATAATTGTATGTTTCTTTGATAGAATTATTATTAGCAGTTGAAGCGGCTACAATTGGTTCTCCATTATAAGAATAAATTTCAAAATCCAAGCAACGAGCACCAAGTTCTATGCATTTTTCTAAAGCACAAATATTAACAAAATTGTTTTTATAACCATCACCACAACAAGCATTATAAGCCGTTTTAATATAATAATTTTTTACCAAACTAACATTTTCATTATCAAAGAAATTTTTCGAGCTAACTTTTTGCATGGCATCAGATTTAACATTACCATGAATTGTTAGAAATGAGTTTGTTTTATGTTTACTATTTTCTAAATATATTGTCTCCAATTTCTTGCATGCGGCTCCTTTTTTGTTTAATGTATAAAATATCCAACTTATTACCAAAAAAATTATAGTAGCAACTATCGTTAACGCGATAATTATGTAAAATGCCGAAGAAGTCTTGGTTTCATCCATGTTAAATTATATGAATATAATTTAATTTATTATAAAACACTAAATATATTTTATAATAAATAAAATTATAAGTATTAATATATAATGGCAGGAGGACTATTAAATTTAATAGCTGTAGGAAATCAAAATATAATATTAAATGGAAACCCTACTAAAAGTTTTTTTAAATCCAAATACGCAAAATATACTAATTTTGGGTTGCAAAAATATAGAGTGGACCAGCAAGGACAAACAAATATACATCTAACACAAAATACACACGTTAGTTTTAAAATGCCAAGGTATGGAGATCTATTAATAGATACGTATTTAGTGATTACATTACCTAAAATTTGGAGTCCAGTATATAAACACGTTGAAAATTCTACTGAAGAATACAGACCTTATGAATTTCAATGGATTAAAAATATTGGGTCACATTTAATCGAAGAAGTTACATTCACTATTGGTGGTCGAATAATTCAAAAATTCTCGGGCAACTATTTACGCAATGCCGTAGAGCGTGATTTTGATAACACCAAAAAAGAACTATTCAATATAATGACCGGTAATGTGACCGAACTAAATGATCCTGCTAATTATTCTAATCGTGATAATAATTACCCCAATGCTTTCAAAATGGACGACGAAAGTATTAATGGAATAGAACCAAGTATTTTAAGTCAAACATTATACATTCCATTAAATACTTGGTTCTCACTATTAACCAGTATGGCATTACCGTTAATCTGTTTACAATATGCTGAATTAGAAATTCATTTTACATTAAAACCAATTCAATCATTATTTACAATCAAAGATATATTATACGACGAAACATATAACAATTATAATGAAATACCAAGAATACAAGCAGAACAAAATAAAGATGCACGCTACGGTTTTTATAGATTTATTCAGGAACCACCAATGAGGGATATAACAAAGGACACCATTTATGAAGACCAGCGAACAAATATAAATACGGATATTCATTTAATGACTACCCAATGTTTTCTAGATACTGTAGAACGAACACTATTTGCAAATAATACGCAGGAATATCTAATAAAAGAGGTTTATGAGTATAATTTTGAGAGAGTTAACAAATCAAGCAAGATAAATATTGAAAGCAATGGATTGATTTCTAATTGGATGTGGTATAATCAGCGCGATGATGTTCATAAAAGGAATGAGTGGTCTAATTATACGAATTGGCCTTATGAAAATATTTTACCTAATAGTCTTCAAAAATTAAACGAATTAAATACGCCTAATAATCCTATATTTTATAAGACCAACGATGTTTATCAAATCAACGATACATCAAAAAATATATTCATCACTGGGTATGAACCAACAATATATGAACAGACCAATAAAAAGGAAATTATGAAAGACTTCGCCATTATAGTTGATGGAAAATACAGAGAGAATTCATTACCCTCTGGAATTTATGATAAAATAGAAAAATATAACAGCACACATGGTAATTCGAAACATTGTTTATATCATTATAATTTTGCACTGAGTACCGATAATCGGAAATATCAGCCATCAGGAGCATTTAATACTAATAAATTTAAAAATGTAGAATTTGAATTTAATAATCATAATAATCCACCAATCGACCTTGATAATGTTAAATTCACAACAATTTGCGACGACGACGGTGTTGTAATCGGCACCAGTAAAGAACCAACGAGTATTTACAAATATAATTACAGTCTTACTGTAATGGAAGAGAGATTTAATATATTGCGCTTCTCCTCTGGAACGGCTGATTTGGTGTATAGCCGTTGAAATTAAAGAATCCAGTGCTTTACACCTTTGGAAATTTAAAACACCGGTTTTATAGATAGCTTTTCTTTTAACTTTTGAAGTATATCATTCATCGTAATTGTCTTGTCATTACGTAATGTTTTTAAAATATAATCTACCTGCTCTTTTTTTTACTTTGTATGCTTTTGGTATTCTGTTTTTCCGTGTTATATTTTTATTTTTGTTATACTTGTCTACCCAACGCATTGGACTCAGTGGATGACACTTAAATATCTTACAAGTTTTCACTTGATTATTATTTTTAGATAGATAATACTGAACTGCTGTAATCTTATAGTCTTCGCTTTTGTGTGGTGGCATTTGCTATATAGTATAATATCTTATAATTTATCATTTAGCCATAATCCCGTACATATATGCATTCCATAACATCCTTTCTCTTTTAATTGTTCTATATATTGTTGATTATTTTTTGTAGGTGGATGGAATAACATTCTTTCAGGGACATTTATATCATTTTTGTTCAAATATCTATTATACATATTAAAAACAAACATAGGACCTGTACTTTTTATAACATTATCAAAACCAGAAAAGGGTAAAATTTTTCTATCAATCTTAAATAATGTATCCATTAAAGATTTCCAAAATGGATGGTTAGGTTCTGATGCGAAAATACAATTTCCCAAACAGGATAATTTATTATCTTGAATATCACGATTTGTTGGTATAACAACTTTTTCATTTAACAAATCAAATGGGTTAAACATTAAATAGTCCATATCTGTGTATAATCCTCCATATTTATACATTAAAAAATATCTAAACATATCTATTTTCATAATCATTCTTGGTAATTCATTAAACTTGTCATAATATTCTGGAAATTTTGTTTTCATTAACCTATTCATATCCTCATCTGTATAAAAACGATATTCAAAATCGGGATGTAATCTTTTAATTTCTGTTTGACACATTTTATATGTTTCTGGTAAATTATGATTTTTGTATGTTTGATGAATAATTTTTGGTATAGTCATTTATAATATATTATTTATAAATTTTATCTATAAGTTTTAATATAAAATGTAGTTTATAGATAATTTTTTATATTAAAACTTATAATAGGCGGTTTAAATTCCCAAATGTGTAAAACATCCCGATTGTAAAAAATTGATATAATATTATTTTTTTCTTCAGATAACCATAGATTATAAAAAATTAATTTGCAATACTGTGTAAAATTATAAATTCTACAGTAATACTTTGTGTATTTTTCTTGTGTGGTGTCTAATCTGTTTTGTTTTTTTTGCCAATTTTAATGCTAGTGAATTTGTATGACAGCCATTTTCTAATAATTTGTAGTCAACACTTGACGCTTTTCCACCGGTTATAGCCGATGCCAATCTTGCGTATCCCCACGAATGGGGGGTTTGATTTGGACGAGAACCAGATGAATAATACGCACCAAGACCCTTTCTCAATATAGTATCGAGTGTTTTTTTTGAGCATTTTGTCTTTTTAACTAATTCTCTATTTATTGATAAGTTCTTAATTTTATATATTTTCTCTGCATTCAATATATGTTTGGATTTTTTAGATTTAAAAGATTTAACCTTCTTTCGTGTTACATATTTCCCATTTTTATAATTCATTATAGATTTTTTTAATCCTTTCTTTACTGTTTTTTTGTCTTTTTTGCTTAAAATTGTAGGAATATAAGTTTTCGGGACTTTCATTACTACTATATATATATATATATATATATATAACATGTTTTTTCAGAAACCAATTATATATTAATTTAAAAATTGATTACATATTAATAGTTTAAACAATACTAACATTATATACTATACAATGTTTGCATTATCGAGTATGCTATTGTCGAGTATGCTATTGTCGTATATTGCTAATCCAGGATTGTATCCAGTTTATAGATCGTCGGTAAAGACACGGGTAGCCCCAGTATACAACAATGAAGGAGATAGCTCTAATCTTATCGAATCGTTAACACCTCCATCGGGTGGGGAGCTAAAACTTTTGACACATCTAAATGGAAATGCATGGGCCCAAAACTGGCTTCTTTACATGGGAAGAAATGATACGGACGTTTATGACGACCATTATTGTTTGGAATGCTTGAGTATGAAAGAATCCTCAAATATATTAACATCTGAAGAATATCTTTATTTTGGATTTTTCCCAGACGGGTGCAGTGGTAAGGCGGCTTATGAACCAAAGTATTTAGCATTGTTTGTAGTCCAACCTAAAAAACGCGCTTTGAATGCTAAGCTAATTGTTGAAAACCCGAAGTTCATTAATGAAGAAACACGCCTAGTAGATCTAGAAAACAGTCTCAGGCGGTTGTGCGATGAATCATATGTGTTTTTCAAGTTTGATGAACTCAAGAGACCCGGTCAGATCAGGTATTATTATGAATGGACATTTACCAATTAATTTTAAATTTATTGTTATTCATTTATCAATATAATTGTTATTTCACGTTGTTAATATCAATAACATATTTTGTCTCTGCACGAGGAGATTTGAAATGTGGTTCGCATAATTTTGTTTTTTTTTATTTTGCTTTTTGTTTCCGATTTATTTTAGGCATTATGCATTTATATATATTATAAAAATAAATAATATAAACATCCTAAAAAAAATGGTAAAGATATTAACATAAATAAAAGATTTTAAATATCAATTATTTCATATAATCCCTCGCTATGTTGTGGTTTCTCAAAATTTTTTCTATATAAATAAAGAGCAATTTTTGGAACAGGTTTGTCTCTTTGTAAGTTTCTATGCATTGATTCTTCTATTGTGGTAGTTAAATGTATCAGACGTATAGGTATGCTGGCTTGTTTAGCTATTTCTATAAATATTTGCCGTTTTTTTTTACTTGAATGTGTCGCGTCCAAAATTATAGATTTATTCGGATACATTTCAATGGCAGATTTGTATGCTTTTTTTAATTGGCTTTCAGAGTTATGATCATCGCCGTGTATAATTATATAGGGCTGTTCTTTGAAGGCTTTTTCGGCAAAACTGGATTTTCCACTACCAGGATAACCCATCATTAGCACGACCTCTCTGTGTTCAGGGATAGATACAATTGATGATGATTCTTTTGCTTCGGTAAAAGGAAATATTTGCTCTGGTGATATATATTTAATGCCCGAATTTATAGCAAATTGTTTATCGCTATCAGCAAAATCACCTACACGACCAAGTGCGTCTCCAACATAAAACGATGCTTTTTTATTTACTAATGCTCTTTTATCAATATATACATTATACATATATGGGTTCGGCTTTTTAAAAGCTTTATCGGTCCCGATAAATATATTGACTGGTAATTTTAAACCCGTAAAAACGTTGATTATTTGCTTTATTTTGAAAGATTGAGTATTGGATTGATTTGTAAAGATTACAATCGCATAGCCTTTTTTATAAATTTCTATTAACATTTCGGGGACATTTGGTCTTAACCACATCCAGTCATTTTCGTCTTTACTAAATGTTGATTTTGTTTTGGGTTTAACAAGTGTATGATCATAATCAAACCCAGCCATCTTACTGCGATATGTAAAATTATTGAGTTTTATATTAATAAGATTTTGGTCTGTTGTAGCCATCGTTTATATAACTTACCTATTATTATTTTAAACAAATTTTTTATTGATATTATAATAAAATTGTAAAACATCACAGGTTTTTGTTATGACACCATATAACATAATAAAAATATTATTCCTAAAAATAATATTTTTATTCGGTATTTGGACATTTACCAATTAATTTTAAATTTATGGTTATTCATTTATTAATATAATTGTTCTGATAGTTCGTTCATATTAACAACGTATTTCGTATCTGCATGAGGAGCTTTGAAATGTGGTTCGCATAATTTTGTAATCTTATTTCTGCGCGTCCCCTTTGGACAATTCGGTAACTTGCCTTTTTTTTTCGTTTTAGATTTACTTTCCGTTTTATTTTTACTTTCCGTTTTAT
>TARA_R110001592_G_scaffold4511_9_pt1 | contig 11438 bp, 11 predicted proteins | sample TARA_R110001592 | Tara Oceans TARA_R110001592 (sample SAMEA4398387) | marine metagenome | biome: Polar Biome; feature: [SRF] surface water layer (ENVO:00010504); material: water (ENVO:00002006), including particulate matter (ENVO:01000060) such as... | depth 5 m | reverse complement strand
CCACCGCAAGCACTAAGCAAAATGGCAGCTGCAATTGAGGTAGGTGCAAGGAGATTTCTAAGCATGGTGCTGTCACCTTTAATTAAGATGACAGCACCATGCCGTACAAAAATGACAACTGAGTGAATCAGTCATCAATTAACGATGTAGATCACCATCGCGCTCAGGCTGATACAGCACCTCTTCAATACGCACCTTCAATACGCCAGCACCAGGCTTTGGCCACTCAATTTCATCTCCTTGCGACAGGCCTAATAGCGCGCTGCCAACCGGTGCAAAAATTGAGATCGTATGGCCACTGCTATCGGCGTTTTTTGGATACACCAAGGTCAAAGTGAACTCCTCATTTGAGCCATCGACCTTAAATCGCACGGTTGAGTTCATTGTCACCACGGTGGGTGGCATATCTTCAGGGTCAACAATATCAGCGCGGCCTAGCTCAGACTCCAGCGCATTACGACCTGGAAAGCTCTTGGCATCAGGCGAAGCCAATAAGGCATCTAAGCGATCGGCATCGAGTGAAGACACAATCAAACTTGGTTTAGTAGTCACAGCACACACTCCTGTATGAACACATAACAATCAAAAAAAAGGCCTGCATCTGCAGGCCTTTTTTAACTGCGGATTTCGTTTATTGAGTAACTGGAATTTTACCAATTTTGGCTTGCCAGATTTTCGGTGCCGTCTCATGCACTGAATTACCTTGCACGTCCACCGCGACACTCACCGGCATATCTTCGACTACAAATTCGTAAATCGCCTCCATGCCAAGATCCTCAAAAGCCACTACTCGCGAATGACGAATAGCTTTAGATACTAAATACGCTGCACCACCGACGGCCATCAAATACGCTGCCTTATGCTTTTTAATGGCAGCGATACCAGAAGCACCGCGCTCTGCCTTACCGATCATGCCGTAGAGGCCAGTTTCAGCCAGCACAGTGTCGGTAAATTTGTCCATACGGGTGGAAGTTGTTGGGCCGGCTGGTCCAACAACTTCGTCACGCACAGGATCAACAGGACCAACGTAGTAAATAAACTTACCTTTCAAATCGATAGGTAATTTCTCACCCTTGGCAAACATTTCCACCATGCGCTTATGCGCTGCATCTCGACCAGTGTACATGGTGCCAGTGAGCAATAAAGTATCGCCGGGCTGCCACTCAGCAATTTCTGCTGGCGTCACGGTATCAAGGTTCACGCGCTTAGATTTTGACGCATCAAAGGTAAGCTTAGGCCAGTCTTCCAACTTCGGCACAGGCATCTCAGCAGCGCCGCTACCATCGAGGACAAAATGCACATGGCGTGTGGCCGCGCAGTTTGGAATCATCGCCACCGGCAGTGAAGCTGCATGCGTTGGATAGTCCAAGATTTTCACATCAAGCACCGTGGTCAAGCCGCCCAAGCCTTGCGCACCAATACCTAGCGCATTGACCTTTTCAAACAGCTCTAAGCGCAGCTCTTCAACGCGATTTTGCGGGCCACGCGCAATCAGCTCATGAATATCAATCGGGTCCATCAACGACTCTTTCGCCAACAGTGCAGCCTTCTCGGCTGTGCCACCAATGCCGATGCCGAGCATGCCTGGTGGGCACCAGCCAGCGCCCATCGTAGGCACCGTTTTTAGCACCCAATCAACAATCGAATCCGATGGATTGAGCATGACCATTTTCGATTTATTTTCTGATCCACCGCCTTTAGCTGCCACGGTGATATCGAGCTTGTCACCAGGCACGATGCTGTAATGAATCACTGCAGGCGTGTTGTCTTTGGTATTTTGACGCTTGCCTGCTGGGTCGCGCAAAATCGAGGCGCGCAAGATGTTATCCGGGTTTAAATAGGCACGACGAACGCCTTCATTGATGGCGTCATCGAGGCTTAAGCCACCGAGATCCCAGCGCACTTCCATGCCAACTTTAACAAAAATGGTAACGATGCCGGTGTCTTGGCAAATAGGCCGATGGCCCTCGGCGCACAGACGCGAGTTAATCAAAATTTGCGCCATCGCGTCTTTTGCCGCTTGGCTCTCTTCACGCTCATACGCCGCGTTCACCGCCTGAATAAAATCCAGCGGGTGGTAATACGAGATGAATTGCAGAGCATCGGCGACGCTTTGAATCAGGTCGTCGTGTTTGATCACGGTCATGCGCAAACTCCAATCGAGTATGAGGGCAGTAAAAAGGCTAAGGCGCGCTTAACCTGTAAAAATGTGTGGCTATGATACCTCAACCGCAAGCAGCTGGCCGAGAGGCTGCACTAGCGATTCGTCCATTGTTTTTTCCACTGGGGCAATGATCGCTTGCACGCCCGCCAGCCATGGCTCCGATGGATAACTGGCGAAGTCAGCGGCTAATGGCATTTGCCATGGTAGCTGCTTCAGTAAGTCTAAAAGGTTGATGTCGGACAAATCGCGTGCCAACACCAAATCGCCCTCACGCGTAGTTCGTGCCAATTTATGTTGATCTAACAGCTTAGCAAAACTAGACCAGTCGGCCTGATGCTGTCTGCCAACCACTCGCATCACTTCAACTTCTTTCACGCCTTCGCCATTACGATGACGGCCGTGCAATAAGGCCAAGACACTAAGCATGGTCAACACAGGATGGCGCTGGCCCTCACTGAAGGTTTCTTGCAGCGCCACACCGCGCGACAACTCCACGCCATAAAGGATGATCATCCACGAGATATAAATCCACAATAGGAAGACCGGGAGAGCCGCGAATGCGCCATACACCAACTGGTATGAGCTGAAGCTGGTGATAAATAAACCAAAGCCTTTTTTCGCCAACTCAAACAATACCGCTGCGGCAAAACCGCTAATAATGCCGGCACGCCACGGTACTCGGCAGTTCGGCACCGTGGTGTAGAGCAGTGTGAATCCGAGCGTGGTGAAAAATACCGGAATCAGGCCAATGCCCGGCAGAACCGTGCCAACCACGCCAGCCGTGTCGCTAAACACTTTCAGCGACATTAAGTACGACGACAGTAAAAAGCCGGCACCCAATAGAAATGGCCCAAGACTCAACACTGCCCAGTAGCGCAAAAATGCCACTAAGCCATTGCGCGCTGATTGCACCTGCCAAATTTCATTAAAAGCCTTCTCAATAGTCACCAACATCATCACCGCAGTGACAAACAACATGATGATGCCGACGATGGTGAGCTGGCCTGCCTGCTGCGAAAAACTCGTGAGCTGATCGCGCACGACGGCACCTGAGGTTGGTGCCAAATTATCGAAAATAAAGCCTTGAATATCGCCGCTGACATGCTGCAAAGACGGAATGGCGGCGAGCGCGGTGAACACCACGGTCATCATTGGCACCACGGCAAACAATGTGGTGAAGGTCAACGCCGCCGCGTGACGACGACAGTCATCCTGCAGAAAGTGCTCAAATGTTGAGCGTAAAATAGACGCCATTTGCTTTAGTCGCTGTGTCATTAGTCTTGTTATGTCCTATCTCGGGCGGCATCGGCTAGTATTCCCTGACCCGCTCTTGCTGTCGAGGCACGCATGTCCAATCCCTATATCTTAGTTTTGTATTACAGCCGGCATGGTGCCACTCGTGAACTGGCCAAACTCATTGCGCGTGGTGTTGAAAGTGCCGGCATAGAAGCTCGTCTCCGCACCGTGCCCAGCGTGTCAACCGACTGCGAAGCAGTAGCACCAGACATTCCAGAAAGCGGCGACTTATATGCCGATCTCGATGACTTGGCGGGATGCGCCGGACTCATTGTTGGCAGCCCAACCCGCTTTGGCAATATGGCCTCCGCGATGAAATATTTCTTTGATGGCACCACAGCGCTCTGGCTCAATGGCGCGCTCATCGATAAGCCGGCGGCCGTGTTTACCTCCACCGGTTCACTGCATGGCGGCCAAGAAAGCACACTGCTATCGATGATGTTACCGCTGATGCATCACGGCATGGTTATAGTTGGCCTACCCTATGCAGAACCAGCGCTACTGGCGACCGAAAGCGGCGGCACGCCCTATGGCGCCTCGCATTGGGCGGGTGGCGATAGCAAGCGCGCCATCACTACACATGAAGCTAGCTTGGCTCAGGCCCTAGGCAAACGCGTGGCGCGCTGGGCTCATGCCGGCCTGGCCTTGCGCTAGATAGCTGTGCATTTTGCACATAAGTAGCGCCGTATAACCCCACACCTAATTTCGCAATACTGACTTGGACACGATTATGGCTAAACCCAACCCCGACCTACTGCTCAGCGCCAGCGAACGCGCCGCCATGGCCGATGTCGCCACGCGCCGCTTGAATTGGTGTCGTGGACTTTATGTCTTGCTACTGATTTGGATACCACTAAGCGGTGCCCTCAATGCACCAAGCAATGTCTCGGCCTTAACTGTAGCGCTGGTCTACACCGCCATCACTATCCCACTGCTATTTTTCATTGGCACCATGCGCAGTGGCGATGCTCGAAAAATGGTTTGGCTAGGCTTTGTGCTGCTGTTTTACGCCATCTTTGCTTCAGTCGATACATTTCGCCCAGGCCTTGATGGTCAAATGGCAATGGCCAAACTGGCTATCGAAATGAGTTTATTTGCTATGAGCCTGCGCTATGTGAAAGCCAAGCGCGCCAGCCAAGGTGGTGAGTTTTAAGCGGCGTTCATGCACTCGCGTATCAGTGGGATGGTCAGTGGCCTTTTTTGCTGCAGCGTGAATTTATCGAGCTGCTCAATAAGCGCCCAAAACTGACCTAGGCGGCGCGGGCCGCGACTGAGCAAATAAGCAACGGTGTCGTCGCCCAAGTTCCACGAGCGGCGCGCACCGGCAACGGCTAGTAACTCACTGCGCACCTCATCACTACAGGCCGGCAAAGCGTAAACGCTGGACGCTGCCATGCGCGAACGCAAATCGGCCAGCCCTAAAGGTAGGTCAGCCGGCGGTTGCGCACCGGTGACTAGCAAGCGCCCGCCAACGGCTTTCATACGATTGTAGAAATGAAATACCGCCTCCTGCCACTCAGGCCATTGCCGCAAGGCATCGATGTCATCGAGCACGACCAAGGGGCATTGCTCCAGACCATCGAGCATTTCCACCGGCATAAACACTACTTGCTTGAGCGGCAGCATCACTGCGTGCGACGCGTTAGATTGGCTGGCCATTAGCGCCGACAGTAGCAGTGAGCGCCCTGAGCCGGGCTCGCCCCAGATATAGACTTGCGACAGCTGACCTTGCATCAGCTGCGTCAATGCCGACAGCACTGAGGCAAAAGCCTGCGGTGGAATATCCGCCAAACTTAAATCGTGACGAGCCTGCAGTGGCAACAATAGCTGCTCCTGCGGCATGAATAAATCATCAGTCACGCGGCTGCTCTTCCAAGGTGCGCGTGCCCTGCCAGTACAGCTCACTGTTCATGTATTTGGTGTGCGCATGCCGCATCAGTACGACAATAATGGCGGCAATTGGCAGCGCTAATAACATGCCGACAAAGCCAAATAGTTGGCCGCCAGCCATGATGGCGAAAATTACGCCTACGGGTGGCAGGCCGATTCTGTCGCCAACCAACCAAGGTTGTAAGACCCAGCTCTCAATCAACTGACCAACACCGAAGACCAACCAAACCATCAGTACCGGCTCCCACTCATAGCCAAACTGAAACAGAGCCACGATGGTGGCAGTGACAATACCAACGCCAAAACCAACATAGGGAATGATGCTCGCTAGGCCAGCAACGAGGCCAATCACCATGGCTAATTTAATGCCCGCAAGCTGCAGGCCAACGCCATAGATTAGACCCAGAGCTACCATCACCATCAGCTGCCCGCGTAAGAATGCGGCGAGCACGGTGTCGCACTCCTGCACGACATTCACCAGCCATGGTTCGTAGCGACGCGGCAATAGGTTGCGCGATTTATTAACAATCGCTGACCAGTCTAAGAGCAGATAAAACGTCACTACTGGAATCAGTGCGACCAAACCAATAAATGCGGCGACATGCAGGCCGGAGCTGGCAATTTGCGAGATAACATCGGTCGTGGTGCCATCGCTAGATTGCCAAAGTTTGGCCATCCAGGTGGAAATCAGGTCCATATCTAAGCGGTTGATATTGATATTGAGCTTATCTTCCAACCACGGAATACCGTGGCGATTCATCCAGCGCAAGACTGAAGGAATGCGTGATTGCAGATAAGTCAGCTGCACCCAGAGCTTGGGTAATAGCAGCACCATGGCTAAAGTGCCGGCCAAACATAGTGATAAAAAAGCTGCCGATACGGCAGTGACGCGACGCCAGCCAAAACGCATCAGGCGCTCAACAATGGGGTTGCCTAAGTAGGCAAATAAAGCCCCCACTAAAAATGGCATGAGGATAGGCTGCAAGGCATAAATCAGCCCCGCCAAGGCCAAAACACCCGCTACTACCATCCAGCGCACACGATTTTCCATGCCACACCCCAGCTGTGCTGAGCACCAATTTGCCAGCGCCAATTATCGACGGCATAGGCTAACACTAAATGCCTGCTGCCAATCACTGCTCGCTGCTCAGTCGGCGATGACTAGCCCTCGCCTTGCTGATAGAATGCGCGCCTATTAAATCCTTACCGTCGAGCCTTGCCATGACCGATTCCAAGCCTTCCCTCAGCTACAAAGACGCTGGCGTTGATATTGAAGCGGGTGATCTTTTAGTTGAGCGCATTAAAGGCGTGGCAAAACGCAGCCGCCGCCCCGAAGTATTGGGCGGCCTTGGCGGCTTTGGCGCACTCTGCGAAATTCCTGCCGGCTACAAACAGCCGATCTTGGTCTCTGGCACCGATGGTGTTGGCACCAAGCTGCGCTTAGCTTTGCAGCTCAATCGTCATGAACATATCGGCATCGACTTAGTTGCTATGTGCGTGAATGACCTTGTGGTTTGCGGTGCAGAGTCACTATTTTTCTTAGATTATTACGCCACTGGCCATCTCAATATCGACACAGCTGCCACTGTTGTTACTGGCATTGGCGAAGGCTGTATCCAAGCTGGCTGCGCTTTAGTCGGCGGCGAAACTGCTGAAATGCCCGGCATGTATGAAGGTGACGATTATGACCTCGCCGGCTTTGCCGTTGGCGTGGTAGAAAAAGCCGATATCATCGATGGTAAAAAAGTCGGTGCTGGCGATGTGCTGATCGGCGTTGCCTCTAGCGGCGCGCACTCCAATGGTTATTCCTTACTGCGGAAAATCTTGGAAGTCTCTAAGGCCGACTTAAATAGCGAGCTTGATGGTCGCAGCCTCGCCGATGTGGTGATGACACCAACACGTATCTATGTGAAATCGATGCTGGCACTGGTAAAAGCCCTGCCCGTACATGCCATGGCGCACATCACTGGCGGCGGTTTGCCTGGCAACCTGCCACGCGTGCTGCCTAAAGGCTGCGATGCCATTGTTGATGAGTCGTCGTGGAGCTGGCCGCCATTATTCCAATGGCTGCAAGCCGAAGGCAATGTTGAGCGCTTCGAGATGTATCGCACCTTTAACTGCGGTGTTGGCATGGTTGTGGTTGTTCCCGCCGAGCACGCCGATGCGGCGATTGCGCAACTTGAAAGCACTGGCGAGAAAGCGTGGAAAATGGGCAAAATCGCCACCTCTACGCACAGCGAATCTACTGTGGTGTTTGCCTAAACTGTGAGCTATCGCGTCGTTGTTTTAGTCTCGGGAAGTGGCTCCAACTTGCAAGCATTGCTTGATGTTTGTGGCCAAGGAGCCAATGCCTCAGCGACGCCAATCGACGCTAAAATTGTCGGCGTACTGAGCAATCGTGAAGAAGCTTTGGCGCTGCCACGCGCCACTCGTGCCGGTGTCGCAACCGCTGTGGTCAAGCATCGTGACTATGCTGAGCGGATAGATTTCGATGCGGAAATGATCAAGCATATCGATGCATGGGCACCAGACATGGTCATATTGGCCGGCTTTATGCGCATACTCACGCCCGACTTTGTCAGTCATTACAGTGGCCGTCTGATCAATATTCACCCGTCATTGCTACCGAAATACAAAGGCTTGCACACGCACCAACGCGCGCTCGACGCTGGTGATACAGAGCATGGCTGCTCGGTGCATTTCGTTACGCCCGAGCTCGACGGTGGCCCGGTCATCGCTCAACATCGTGTCAGCGTGCATCAGCACGACAACGTTGATTCACTGGCACAACGCGTGCATCAAGCCGAACACCAGCTCTATCCGCGTGTACTAGGCTGGCTCGCGAGTGGTCGCTTACGTTGGCAAGATGGCCAAATAGCACTCGATAACAAACCGCTATTAGAGCCACTACAAGCGCACAAATAGTCGCCGACACCCCTTCATTAGCTAAGAGCAATTTATGCGTACAAATCCACGTCTTAGACTGGCAATAAATGTCATCGTTGGCATTTTATTAGGTATTTTCATTAGCCAAATGCTGAGTGGTTGCAGCGATGAGTTGCCGCTCGCTCCAGCTCCGAGCGCAGGTATTGCCGGCGAAGCTAGCGCTGAGGTCGAGACCATTAACGGCAGTAAAACTGCAGCACGTATTAGCCCAACGCAAGCCAATGTAGTTACTACTATCTCGCCTGCTGCCGTTGCTACTACTTCGTCGGCCACTAGTCCTACTGCCGTTGCCCCTGCGGCTGTTTCTGTTGCTGCGCCTGTTGTCTCCAACACCATGCCATTGCCGCAAACAAAGGAGCACTACCACTTAAGCTGGGATGGCAAACTTGAAGGCGATGCTACGCGCAGCCTAAGTTGCAAGGCGACACAATGCCGTTACGAAACTCACGCCAGCGTTGTCGGCTTGGCATCATTCAGTGAGATTAGTGACTTCCAGTGGGCGCATGGCCAAGTCGAATTTCAGCGCTACGAGCGCACATTACAGCTGCTTTTTAAGCAGGTCGCACGCATTGAAAAGCAAGCCGACGGCAGCATTCGCTCAGAACGACGCGGCAAGGTCTATCAATACGCGGGTAAGGCCGGCTTGGTGGATATTCTCAATATTGAAGTCCAGCTGCGCGCCGATCGCCTAGCTAATCGGGCGCCGAAAGCGAGCTATCCACTCGCCGACAGCAAAGGCATTAGCGCCATTAGCCTACATCGAGAAGCCGATGAAACCCTGACTGTCGCCGGCAAAGCTCGTCACAGCGAAGTTTATGTACGCCAAGATGGCAAGCGCAAAACCACACTATGGCTAGATCCGGCGCAGGCATTTTTACCACTGCAAATCATCCATCAAGATGGTGCCGAGACCTATCGCATGATTTGGCTTGGCGACGCGGCTAAATAGCCAACCACGATACCTGTTGCTAAAACATCGCCGCGCTGGCCTGTGCACAGGTCATGTCGCGGCGCGCTGCAACACCTAGCCATGCGCCAATTTTTGGCAGCTCATAATTGAAAAAATAGTCGCAGGCAGCACGTTTACCAGCTCGAAAGTCTGCCGGTAAGTGCTCACTGCGCTCTGCGGAAATCGCCAACTCCAGCCACATCCACGCCAATACACCATGACCAAAACCTTGCATATAGGCGGTGGCATTGGCGAGCGCCTCCTCGGGCTTAGCCGTCGACCATGCGGCTTGCGCTGCTGCAGCAATTTCTTGCCACGCACTTTGCAAAGCTTCTGCATGCTCACTTAATGTGCTTTTCGACTTATCCTGATTCGCATCCTGAGCAAACGCCTGCTGTGCTGTGGCATGTACTCGAGCAATCAGTAGCCTCAATGCAGCACCTTGATTCATAAGAACTTTACGACCCAATAAATCTAAGCCCTGAATACCATGCGTGCCTTCATGAATCATGTTCAAACGGTTATCGCGCCAATATTGCTCCACCGGAAAATCTCGTGTGTAGCCATAGCCGCCAAACACTTGAATTGCCAAGCTATTAGCCTCCTGAGCCCACTCACTAGGCCAGCTTTTCGCAATCGGCGTGAGCAGCTCTAAGAGTTGACGAGCTTCATGTGCTTGCGCCTCAGTCCCTGTGCTTTCCTCATCTACTAAACGCGCGCAATACAAACCCAACGCCAACCCGCCTTCGGCGATGGCTTTCTGCGCCATCAGCATGCGCTTCACATCGGTGTGCTCAATGATCGGCACTTGTGGGCTGCTCGGATCTTTACCAGCAGGGCTGGCATGACGACCTTGTGGTCGCTGCTTGGCGTAGTCTAGAGAGGCCTCAAAGCCGGCATAAGCAAGCATGGTCGCGCCTAAGCCCACCGCAATGCGCGCTTCATTCATCAGCGTAAACATGCAGCTTAAGCCTTTGCCCTCGCCTCCAATCAGGTAGCCAACAGCGCCGGACTGGCCATTGACGAGGTATTTACCCTCGCCAAAATTCAACAGCGTATTCACCGTGCCGCGATAGCCGCACTTGTGATTTAAGCCCGCCAGCGCAACGTCATTGCGAATATCGCTAATTTCACCCTCAGCACTGACTAATTTGCGTGGCACGATAAACAAAGAAATGCCGCGCACGCCGGATACTAGCTGGCCAGTCGCATCGGGAATTTTTGCCAACACCAAATGCACGATGTTATCGCCCATCTCATGCTCGCCACCGGAGATCCACATCTTATTACCGCTCAAGCGATAGCGCGGGCCCAGCGGGTCATTGGCCCAATCGCCACAACCAGTGTCGGGTACAGCTTTAGTACGGATATCGGACAAACTTGAGCCAGCTTGCGGCTCACTCAAACACATGGTGCCGAAGCTCGTGCCAGCAAAGCCTGGCTTAGCAAACACGTCAATTTGAGTGGGAGTGCCATGCGCAAAAATGGTGTTGGCATTGCCGCGAGTGAGCATGGGATAGGCCGCTAGCGCGACACTGGCCTTGTAGAAAAAACTCATCGAGGCCATTTCAACGACTGTCGGCAGCTGCATGCCGCCAACCGCTTCGGGTTTGCTAGCAGCCATCAGGCCGGCCTCACTAAAGCAGTTCAGCGCGGCCTCTGTCTGTTTTGGTAGCAGCACACGCTCGCCATCAAACTCAGGCTCTTCGATATCCACGAGACGATTAATTGGTGCGAATTGCTCAGTGGCTACTTGCTCACTTAAGTCGAGTACAGCAGCAAAGGTATCAGCACTGTGATCAGCATGAAAAGGTCGCTGGCATAGCGCTGGCGCATCAAGCCAATCGTTTAAGAGAAAATCTAACGTGGCGCGATGAGTCATGGCGTTGTGCTCTAGTAAGTGAGTGCTCTTTAAGGAAAAGCGCCTTATGAAGCGCTCTTTTAAATATGCAAGATAGTATTTAAGTGCGCGGCAAAGTCACTCCGCGCTGGCCTTGGTATTTACCACCACGATCTTTATACGACGTGCCGCAGATCTCATCGGACTCGAAAAATAGCATCTGTGCCACGCCTTCATTGGCATAAATCTTTGCCGGCAGATTAGTGGTGTTGGAAAACTCCAACGTCACATGGCCTTCCCACTCTGGCTCTAGTGGCGTCACGTTCACGATGATGCCGCAACGGGCATAGGTA
>TARA_R110001592_G_scaffold177796_1_pt1 | contig 11444 bp, 10 predicted proteins | sample TARA_R110001592 | Tara Oceans TARA_R110001592 (sample SAMEA4398387) | marine metagenome | biome: Polar Biome; feature: [SRF] surface water layer (ENVO:00010504); material: water (ENVO:00002006), including particulate matter (ENVO:01000060) such as... | depth 5 m | reverse complement strand
ATATTCACAGGCAAGTTAAGTGTCTACGAAACTGGGGGAAGATCAGATGCCCTACCAATCTCCGCTTGGAACTCTAAACAGAATTAACTAATAGTCATTAACAAACAAATCTAAAAAATCATCTTTATTTGCTCATGGACTTTACAGCCTTAAAAAGCGGACTACCATTATACATTATTTATATACAAATTTTATCTCATGCTCACACAAATCAAGGATGATTATTGCTCTCTGGGGATGTTAACGGTCGTTTGGGCGTCATTAACTACAACAGCTTACGCAGAGTGCTCGCTTGTTGAATCGACAAATGCAAAACAAATGCTATGCCGGTACGAGCGATACGAAGTTCTCGTAAGTTGTAAATATCGAATGCCATTACTTTCTATGTTGTCCATTGGCCGAGACATTGGTCATAAAAACACGTCAAACAAAAACTATTTTTTAGATGAAGAAGCCACAACACTTGATTGCCAGCAATCCTCCTCAAATAGATACTCACAAACTAACAGTGAATACGAAGTTGGTCGCCTGACTGCAATTGACCTTTTGGACGACTCCCAAAAGGCGGCCTTGCAGACTAACGCAATGACTAATTTAGTACCTCAGAACAAGGTCATGAATCGCTACGGAGCTTGGAAAAGAACAGAAACACTCGTTGAATGTTATAGAGATGATATTAACAAGCCATTAGGTATGGATGTGTTGAGCGGAGTGCTCATTGGCTCAGACATAAATAATGATCACTTCACAATAAGCCATAGCCTGATGAGTACACCAGACTATATGTGGAAACTGGTTTACTTCAAGAGTGAAAATCGATACGACGCTTGGATAATAAAAAACTCCTCTAATTCTTTGGGTTCCAATCTCAAAAGCTACAGAAAAACGATTAGTAAAATAATTGACGAGCTGATAAAGGACAACGAACAAGAGCAAAGTTATTCGCTGGATAGACTTAAAGAGATTCTTGTCAAAGAGCCTAGCATGGTAGAGCTTAAATTCAATAGCAACTGCAAATTGAGGATTGGATAAAGTGAAATTCGATAGCAAATTCAGGTTGATAGCATACTCGTTACTCATATTCGCGTTCTCGATGTTCTCAAGTGCAGTAAGTTGGAATACGTTTAAAATTAACCTAATGTCGTTTAATGACAATATTTTCCTAGCTAACATCACCTATATTGGTTTTCTCATAGTAGTGATTGAAAGAGTGGTAGAAGTTGTTAAAACAAACTACATGGAGCCTGAAAAACTACGACTATTAGCAATCCTGAAAGAGACAGAAAGTCAGCAAATTATAGCCCTCAGAAACAAATTAGATGATGACAGAGTAAAAGAAATAATTAAAAACCTTAAACCTGAAGATTTCGATGAAACACACGAGCTTGAATACATCGTATTAAGGAGTTTAAAAGGGGTAGAGTTAACCGAATATACAAATATCAAACAGAAATGCAAAGATGCGAAATTCGCTCTTGCACTTCATGCAAATAAAACACGAACCACCATTCTTAGAATCTCCCTACTAATAGCGGGAACTTTAAGTTGTTTAGGTTGTGCCAATTTCTTGTATCCCTTACTCGATGAGTCCTTATTTATAAAAAATCTATATATTCCTGAACCATACTTAATTGATGGTCTTTCAGCTGTTATAACATCTTGGGCAATTGCTGCAGGATCTGATGGCTGGAATACTGTCACTAATTGGGCGGGAAAGGCAATAAATAACAAAAAGGGTACTTTAAGTTAAGTGGCGTATTACCATATTTAGTGCTTAAACGACACTGAATAACCTATATTGCTGCGGAAGTCTGCAAGGCGATGGTTGGTTGATGCTTTAAAGAAATATCCGGTCGATTTAGCTTAGATTCATAATTATATTCACGAGGTAAACATTAGTGCTTTTAAGTCATTGAATCGAAGTTAACTGAAGCGAGTTCTTAATCGATCCATTAGGAGAAGATACGAAACAAGTTTAAGTCTGAACTAGCTCACAGAGACCACTAAAGGTGCAATGTGAAAGGTCGTTATTAGTCTGATTATATTTAGATACTGTTAACCTCTAACCGGACAAGGATGTACTAATGTCCAATAACAAGGATTTCATTCATGAAACACATGATTATATTTGTTCATGGCGTAGGTAACCACACCCTTGAGAGTTTCAAAAAGGAATGTATCGTTACGCTGGATTGGATAGCATCTCAATACCACAATGTGCCAAAGATTTCTGACGCATTCGATATCCGATCTATATGTTATGACACTGTGTTCGATAAAGTTCTAGCAAACGCTAGAAAATCTACGGCAAATTTGAGCGAGGCACAGACAAATGTATTAAAAACCCTAAAGGACTATCAGGATGTCATAACAGAAGATACCTTCTGGACCGAGAATGCTCTTGATGCAATGGTGTATAAGACTTTTCTAGCAGATGCTGTCGACTCTGAAGCTGCTGAGCAATTCTATACGTTGTATAACGAAACTGTGAAAGATGGCAACGTACTCCCTTGTCATGTGATATGCCATTCATTAGGCACTAGCGTTATGCACAATGTTTTTCAACGACTTTATGCCACACGTGATTTGCAAACTGGTCAATACAAATACCTCGATCCTATCAAAAATTCATTGGCATCAATCACAATGCTGGCCAACGTTTCACGTCTTTTTCCACGCCCAATTAATCCCTATCACAGCGTTGTCAAACCAGGTCCTGATGGCATATGTAATACTTTTATTGACGCGCGGCATACATTGGATCCCATACCAACTGTACGTCCGTTCAAACCACAAGGATACTGGGACAAGTATGCGTTAAACGGTTTTAAAACAATAGAGTTTGCCGATGTAATTGACTTACACGCGCTCGATCAGAGCATTATTTCAATATCAGAGCCCAAACTTAATGTGCATGCGGTTCAGCACTATCTGACTAACCCAGACGTGCATCAGGAACTTCTCAAAGGACTTTTTGGTTCCTCAAAGCGTCCATCACCCCAAAAAGCTGCGGAGTATCGAACTAAATGGAAGGGCGAGTCAATTGAGAGTGCGGCTCGAGCACTTGAAAATCGACTAGAGCGTCTCGACCTTCAGGACGGTCTGGAAGATGAAAATGTAGATTTAACCGCCTTGCTAAAAAAGTTAAAACGTTTTTTTGATAATTAAGAGAAAAGGACACCCTCATGAGAGCACTATCAACTTTACTAATAACTTTAATCTTTTCATGCAACGTTTGGCCACAAGCGGGGCAATGCTACGAGCCCCTTAAGTCTGTTTCCGTTGGCGCTTGGTCTGGAGTGCAACAGGAAGCCAACGATGCCCGATTAGCGGTCTGTCAGTATCATGCCCTGGCATCGGATCCTAATTATGAACGGGCAACAGAGTCAGTAGTGCAGTTGCATGACGCTATTTTGTCACAGAAGTTATTTGATCGAACAGTAAACAATATCGTCGGAAAATGGATGAACGCCGTTGTAGACCCTCAATATAAACTGAACATTTACCCCAAAATTTCTTATTCGCCTGACAGAGATACTTATTTAAGCGGCACACTTTATCTAAACGGCAAAGACCAAAAACAACCTGATCTTAGATACACAATTTCAGCACGGCAGCTTGTCGATTGTAAATGTGAAACAGCACTCAAGGATTTAATGAATTTGACGAGGGACGTTAACTACACTTACACGAAAGAACACACTGTGAACATTAGAGACGTTGTTGAAAATAATAGGCAATGGAAAGTCTTTCTAGAGGATGCCAGAGAGCAAACTTACTTTGACATCGTTGCAACAACTCTCATTTACAAAGTTTTTTACAAAAATCCGGAAGGTAATGATTTTAATCTACCACCCAATGAACAGTACTTTTTTATGCGCCCGAACATTGTTATAGAAAATGTCAGAGCCGCAGCAGACGGCCAAGAATTAAAAGAAAGTATAGCGCTAGAGGTGTTAGGAGTTAATTGGTGGAAAAAAGATGCTTGCGGTTTCTTCTCGTGCGGTGTTTCGGTAACACTAAATTATGCTGATCGCGCTAGTTTAGAAAGTACCGGATGGGGTTTCATGTTTCATATAGACAATACTTATAGTCTGGGCGTTTCTAAGTACGGTGGTGATACAGGAGTATACTTCACGATAGATTTACTGCAGCTATTTAAAGACAAAAAAGCCACTTACGATAACTACACAAAAAGTCGGCGTAAATGGCTAAATTAAATCAAATCAAATGGGAATGAAAATGAGTGAAACGCCCAAGAATTTTTATTCTACCACTAAGGTAGAGATTTTAGGGGCTTATAAGCCTGGTAAGGTCCCAGTTGTATATGGATATTTGGGTTATTCTGCTGACTCAACACATATACACGAACGAGGTCATCAACGTTTATGTGATAATACTTCGATTGGCCTACTAACTAAAATCCTCTCCCTTGCTTCTGATTTGAATAGCACTCCCTATAAAGACCTAGTTAACAGTGCATTAAACGAGTGCTTGAAAGCTAGTTGGTTTTGTCAGGAAGGTCATGCCGTTTGGCAACAGCTTGTTCATGCGCTTTTGGATGATGACGTTCCGCAATTTGAGTCAATTATCAAGGCCCTTCCCTTATCTTACAAATCTGCGATAAGTTCATTTGATTTTGACATTGCAGAAATACATGCAAACCTGCCACCAAATGTAACCTCACATGAAAAAAATATTTACACGGCCGTTATCCTAGATACTGCAGTAATGGTCCTCTCATATGCAGCGATGTCTCCACCGATAGTTGATTCACTTCTGGATGGTGCTGAACCATTACCGATTAGTTTAATTAAAAGTCTCAGAAAAAATGCGCCAGACAAAAGACTGGAAAAGTTAGTAGGTGAATTTAAATTGGCGGACTTTATTCAATGGCACATTAAAAGAGACGTTAATCAATCAAGACCATTAAAGGACCAGTTAGTTATCGACGATGAATTAGTCAAACTAGTATGTGAAAGAACTGGAATAGCCTATGAAAACGCTAATAATATGATTGATTTTTTACCAACTTTCTGGGAGTCACTGAATAGTAGCCGGAAGCTTACAGTACATCATTCCTTAGAAGATGATGTGGTTCAAAATCTCGCTAAACAAGGTGGTAATTACAATAAATCACAATTGATTTTATTTCCCAACGAATGCGATTCAATGAGTACTCTGAGGGCGTGGTTAGTTCGATGGTTTGAGTTTGCTAAATCTAGAAAGCATATCATTACGAGGGACGATGCCAGGCTCGTTATAGAAGTTCTTTACTCGTCTAATGAAATTTTTAAAATTGCCATTCATACATTCACTAGATTTCGAGGGTTCCCGGAGTCCAAGGCTATTTTCTTGTCTGATTCAGTTTCTTCGCAACTTCAAAATATGAATGTTCAACTTGATAATATTGTTAATAATTTAAATGAAAATGCCGCGTTACCTAGCGGATCACTTCTTATAGACGCGTCTGAGGAGGAGTTATGTCTTTTGAGTGAAAACAGCCCTTGTCCCGTAAGCTGGATCATTGATTCTAATGAATATAATACTTGTGAAGTTTATCAAAAGCTTGAATCAGTGACCGTCTGTGATTATAACTTGCATAGTTGGAAGCTTGAGGGACACCTTACATGTTTTAACGCCGTTGGATATTGTGTTTCCGCAGCTTTTTTTGATGTCACATATCTTCACTATTACATATTCGATATGCAAAGAAAGGTTAGTTTTGCAAGAGTAGGATCCGATCAAATAGGAAACGTGAAGAGCAAATTGACCTTTGAGCAAGGGTGTCTGATAGAGACTTCTGTTTCCGGATTAATGGTGCAATTGATTGATTAACTGGTGACTCTAGTGAGCAATAAAAAATTAAATACATACGATCTGCCGCAAAAAGCCATAATAATGGCTTTGTCGAAGTTGGAATCATCAGATGATAACAAAGCGTCCTTTGGATTGATAACCACTGATCTATCTGGTGATGTTTATGCTATCAAAGAAAGCCATTTCCCCCTGATACAAACTGCGATAACTGTTGTAGCAGGCTTTCTGGGAACTGGCGTATCATTTGCTCCCGCTGGGATTGCTGCTTTACTAATTTTATTAGTATATTTTTACAAAAAAAATATTAAGTTAAACGCTATTCAAGGAGTATTGATTCAAGAGCTGAAAGATAGACCCGGTATGACTTCAGATCAGCTTATAGAGCTTTGTAGTGATAATGTTAAAAAAGATGTAGTCGAAGAAGAATTGGAAAATCTTACTGCAATCCCTGATTCATCTGGAAATTTGCATACTATTGTTCGAATTGACAAAGATAAGAGATGGTATCTTGTCGATATATAAATTCCAACTTTAATCTTTAGTTAAGTCAGGAAGAATGTCTTTCGGCCAACAGTTATATCAGAAGAGATTTCTGTACAATGGTGTATTTTTATTCTATTGGAATGACAGTGCATTAGATCACCGTTGAATTCTTCTTTAACAAGTATGGCTAAAAAGAGACGTAGTTAATGACGGCGATAAGAAGTGGAGCTGCCAGTCTTTACATAATGTTTGAATAACTGAAATTCTATCAAATGTTGCCTAATAGTTATAACCGAAATCTTTGGCAAAGCAGTCCTTCTATTGTGATTGGTCGAATGGCCATTGAGCGACCACTGCTATTCTTTATTTCTTAGGGTGCTGAGGCACTGCTTCACATACACACCTGCCATTAATCCTCTACAACTGGCACATGCTAGCCAATCAAACTCAGTTTCACCCAATATAAAAGCACTTATAATTTAACCGCTTTAACTTTGTGTCTATGATTTTATTGAAGTTCGGAATTTTTCAACATTTCTGCCAAGGCGGTTTTACGTGTATCAAGTGCGCCCCGTTTGTTAACGGCATATCGAAAATCTGACTCCTTTCCAATGATATGTACTTTATCTTCTGCTCGGGTTACCGCCGTATAAAGCCAACTGCGGTCAAGCAGCACTCCTCTCTCAAGAAGTACAATAATATTTGAGGCTTGTGACCCTTGCAACTTATGTAGCGTTAAACAATAAGCAAGGTCGATATACTCAAATAATTGCCAATCAACCTCAAGCAAACGTTTGCTGCCATTCTCATCGAGCTCTTCAAGCTCAATGGTACAAGCATAGTCGTCAGTGGCAGCAGCGCATTTTATCACACCCAATGTCCCATTTTGAACATCGTTTTTGTTACAAGTCAGAGTGATGACAATAGGGTCTCCTTCTCTGAACTGATAACTGCCTCTGGTGATAGGCATGTCTGTCAGATCAAGAACTTTTGCATTTGGATTCACTGTATTTTGTAGCTTAATGTTAACGTTTCTTACAGTCGAATTGGTCTGAGCTACTATCATCGCACTGCTAAATATAGAGTACGCATTTACAGCATCTCGTATAATGTCTTCACTTGATTCTTGGAATGAAATATCAGTAGTGGTCAATGACGGTGGCATTAAGCCGCGCCGTATATTATTGGAGTAGGCAGGCACGCTGCTATTAGCTCCCTGTCGTTTCACGACATCAAGCTCCACATGATTGATTACACCGCTCTTAATAACATCATTTAGGATAAATCCGGCATTAATTGGTGGTAGTTGGTACGGATCACCAACAAGTAAAATCCTTGTCCTGTCAGAGAACAAAGTAACCAATCTCCACATGGTGTAAGAATCCAACATTGAGGCTTCATCAATCAGCAAAACGCAATTAATTTCATTGATGCTATTTTCGTATAAAAGCCTTGCAATTGTGCTTGTCTCAATACCAATTGATTGTTGAAGCCGACGAGCAGCTTTCCCTGAGAGGGCAACTGGGTATATGGTAAAGCCTAATTTTCGATAGGCATCCACGATAAGCTTTGTGGTAGTTGTTTTTCCCGTACCTGCCCCACCAGTCATAGCAAAGACGTTACTGATTAATGCCACTCTGACTGCACGTTCTTGAGCTTTTTCTAAGAGCCATCCCTCAGGGACTGCGCTTTTATAAGCATCTTCGAGCTCTCTTAACCAACGACATTTTATCTTGCTGAGCTTGCCGAATCGTTTGGATATGGTTTTCTCGAATATATAGTTGCCTGAAACGAAGTATTGCCCATCCTGTTTCACAAATCCTAGGATATCTCCTTCAAGCATGCTCGCTTTGACAGTAAGATGCTCGGAGTTATTCAAATATTTTTTAACTGTGCTCTTGATATCTCCCCACTCTGCAACCGTATTGCCTTTATCACTCCAAAGCCTCAAAGCTTGCTCGACGATAGCAGTTAGCCTTAATTCGCTGTCAAAACCAATTCCAAAATGCTTCTGTGCAATCACATCTACTTTTTGAAATCGCATGCCTAATGAGAATAGACGGTATGGATTGGATTTAAGAAAGTTGCTCACGTTCTGCTCAGCAATTCTGAATAATTGGCGCTGAATAGGGGCTTCAATTTCCCATTCAACCAACTGACTCGCATACCTTAAGTTGGCATACTCCTTAAACCCGTCGTAGAGCGAATTGACTGCTCTGTCCTGCATTAGAACATCTTTGATAGCTTGAAAGTTGGTGAGTGAGCGGTCATGTAAGTAAGATTTATATTTATCGGACTCAAGCATAGCGAATATATCTTTACCAAATCGATCCCATAAAAGCTGTGCCTTAACTCTTCCGATGCCCACGAACATTTTTTCAGTGCTTAAAAATGCTACGAATCCAGCGCCACTATCAGGCATGACACATTTAAGTTTTGGCTCAATAAAATGCCATACATTTACGTTACCAGCAGCACTGACATGTTGCTGGTGTACACTATAGTTATTTTCTTTAAACACTTCCCATTGCTGACCAATCCTTGGCTCTATATTCAACTTATCTTGTGTTGTAGATAATATAATCCTATGTGCACCAGCTCTGTGATTTAAAAAAACAGCCCCCAACTGAACATTATCTAGCGTGTACTGGTATATTTGGGTTAAACGTATCAAGAAAGCGGTATTGCTCATTTCCAAAGACCCATGTCTATGAGCACCTCTTTGAATTCAGATAATTTTGCAACTTCAGCAGATAGTTTCGTATTTTCAGCTTGTAAACGACGGTTGGTAATTTTTAAATCACGTACTTTTGCACTATCCTTTATATCGTCGTTACCCGACTTAGTTATATCAACAACATCACCATCCAGTTTCAATCTGGTTATACGTTTATGATAAATGCCGGATTCTGTAAGCTCTTGCTTTAGGTCTTCCAGCATTTTATGAAGCTTTTCATTTCTCGATTTCTTGAATGCCGAGGAATCAAAACCTAACTCATCAGCAATTTTTTTGGGACTTAGCGTATCGGCGTGCCAGTAATCCAACCAATTAGGGGGCTCTTTGGCTTTCATTTCTGAAACCCAACATTGGAACCTTTCTCTGCTTTGTTGTCCACGCTCTTTACTCATATTAACCCCCACCAACAATGCGCTTAATCGTTGTCCTACTACCCCATACTTTTTAGCCGGCAAATTTGCTTGCACAAACCAGCTATAGTTCAAGTTGGTGCAAATTGCAGACCTTCGCCATTGGCTTGTGTGCATCATAAGTTCCCATTTAAACATATTGCAAATTATCTCGTGTTTAAATGGCCTGTATAAAAAATTAGGTATAATGATATTTAGTGAATTATGTCTATGCAGCTTCCTATTATGTAATTTTATTTGGTCTCCTTTTGCTTTTTCCATTTTTTGAGGTGTTGATCGCTTAGTAGTGAGAAATACTCAGTAAAATCATAGGGTAAATGCTGATAATGACTAGAATTAAAATCAATCCGAGAGGTTACACATGCGGCATTCTCGATAATAAGCGTTAGTAGGCAAGTGCATGAGTGGACTTAGTGAGAAAACAGGAAAGATAATTGATAACCTTTATCAATCAGGTGACGCAATTGAGATCTGCAACTTACTTGAAAAGGAATGTAGCGCTAAGGCATTATTTTGTCACGGTTGGTCTCCAGTACAAATTGAGCGAATACATTTTGCAGTTTTAAAACTGTCAAAAGAGACTACGCTGGATTTAAACTCTTCGGTAGACCTAGCGCAAAAAGATTGGAGAGATCTCTTAATGTCTGTTGGTTTTGCTGATGATCTTAATGCACACGAAAAGTGGGGTACGGATAATACCTCCTAACAAACCAAGTCATCGGGAATTTTACTCGCTGCACAACGCTCATAAAATCCCTTGCTTGGGGCGTTAACTGTCGATCATCTGTCCAATTTTTAAAAGGTAAAATTTGTGAAGCAAAATCCATTTTCGTTCTATGATTTTCTTGGGTATATGATACCAGGAGCCGTATTGCTATACATACTTACCTTTGTGTTTGGTGTTGATAATTTAGTAGCTGTTTTGAGCTTAGGCGAGTCTAAAAATTCCACTTCTAGTCAATTGCTCAGCTTTATTCCTGCTGTAATCGGATCGTATTTACTCGGTCATGCATTAGCAATTGGTTCTTCGGCTATTATTGAAGCGTTTACGAATTACTCGAACGGTTATCCATCCGAGTTCCTATTTGATGTAGAGCCAAAACCTTACCTATCAAGTGATTCATTTAGAGGCAATTTGGGTCGTGGGGTTTTGTGGGTATTAATACTACCTATTTCACTTTTGAAAACAATACTTAAAGATCGTTGTAATATTAAAATGTTTAATCAGGCCAAGTCATTACCTAAGCCTTTACGTGATGCAACTTTTGATAAATGCACAAGAATTCTTAAAAATAATATTGGTGTTGACACATCAAGTATGAATATAGAAAAAGGAATTGATGGAGACTATTTACGTCTTTTGTACCACTTTATTTTTGAAAATTCAGAAAGGCATTCAGTTAAACTTCAAAACTACGTTGCACTGTATGGGCTAACTAGAAATGTATCATTTGTCTTTATTTTACTGTTTTGGTCAGCTTTTTATTCATGCGTGTTTGTAGAGGGGTCGACTATAGGTTGGTCACATGTGTTTGCATTTGGTGGCCTTGCATATATTTTCTACATTGGATTTGTTAAGTTTTATAGACGTTACAGTTTAGAAGCAGTTATGGCCGCAACTGTATACAGTTCAAAAGACGGTTAACATGCGCATTAAATCTGACGTCACACATTGTCCGGTTTTTTGCTTTAAAGATAATGATTCAAAAAAGCGTCCAACATGTTCCGCAGCTTATGCGAGCGTTAGGCTGTCAAATTGACAACGGAGTATGGATGCAGATAAAACTGTCAGACATTCTAAAAAAATTGAGTTTATTAGGCCAAAATTCTTCAACAAACTCACATGGTTGATGGGGTATCACACATGCTGTTAATACTTCTAATCGGCACACCAAACAGTAGTGGTATAGTTAATTTGGCCACCTAGTATAGCTATTTGGAAACTCGCATTTTTAGTGGTGATCAGCTTGGACTAACAAGAGTGAAGTGTTTTC
>TARA_R110001592_G_scaffold139718_1_pt1 | contig 11452 bp, 12 predicted proteins | sample TARA_R110001592 | Tara Oceans TARA_R110001592 (sample SAMEA4398387) | marine metagenome | biome: Polar Biome; feature: [SRF] surface water layer (ENVO:00010504); material: water (ENVO:00002006), including particulate matter (ENVO:01000060) such as... | depth 5 m | reverse complement strand
CCCGCATGGCGTACCGGGCGACCCGGCGCTGCAGGAGGGCGAACTGATCCTGATCGATACCGGCTGCACGATCGACGGCTATAATAGCGACATCACCCGCACCTACGCCCTGTCGAAACTGGACAGCGAGATCGAAAGACTCTGGCACGCGGAGAAAGAAGCCCAGCAAGCCGCCTTTGACCGCGCCGCCATCGGCACGCCCTGCGAAGACGTCGACAAGGCCGCCCGCGATATGCTGGTCAGCCACGGCCTCGGCCCCGACTATGACCTGCCAGGCCTCCCGCACCGCACCGGCCACGGCATCGGTCTGGACATCCACGAAGGCCCCTATCTGGTCAAAGGCGATGCGACGCCACTGGCAGCGGGCATGTGCTTTTCCAACGAACCGATGATCGTCGTGCCCGGCCAATATGGCATCCGGCTGGAAGACCATTTCTATATGACCGCGGCGGGGCCGGAATGGTTTACCCGGCCGCAAGAGGATCTTTACCGGCCCTTTGGCTAGAGCAATTGTGACAGTGCGTTCCAATTGGTGCGCCGGCACCATAATCTCTCTCGACAAGACTCAGGAGATATCACCATGACCATCGCCGTTACTGCCGTCACCGGTCAGCTCGGAACGGAAATTGCGAATAGTCTTTCCGGAATGAACACGGGCGAACCGGTCATCGGTCTCGCGCGCACGCCCGAAAAGGCAAAAGGCATGGATATTGAAGTTCGCGCCGGTGACTATAACAACCGGGACCAGCTGGAGCAGTCACTGTCGGGTGTCGATACGGTGCTGCTTGTGTCGGGGATGGCAGCGCCTGACGATCGTATCGAGCAACATCGCAATGTCATAAGTGCCGCCGGCGCTGCGGGCGTAAAAAAGATTGTCTACACCAGCATTCAGGGTGCCGAAAAAGACACCGCCTTTTCTCCCATCGTACAAAGCAATCGTCAGACCGAGGCTGACATAAGGGCGAGCGGGCTTGTCTGGGCGATTGGCCGCAACGGGATCTATATCGAGCCCGATGTGGAATATATCGAGACGTACAAGGCAAGGGGCGAAATCGCCAACTGCGCTGGTGACGGAAAATGCGGATATACGAACCGGCCAGAACTGGCTTACGCTTATGCCTGCATGCTGACCGGCTCAAAGCATGATGGCCAAACCTACAATCTCCATGGCGAACTACTCACCCAGGCGCAGCTTGCGCAATATCTCAACCGGACGTTCGGAACACAGCTTCAATATCGTTCGATGTCAGTCGCTGAATATTGCGAGGAACGGATAGCGGAACTGGGCGAATTCATCGGAACCGTGATAGCCGGTATCTATGAAGGCATCCGCAACGGCGCGCTCGACAGGGCCAGCGATTATCAGGAAGCGACAGGAAGGCCGCATCAAAGCTGGGACGGTTATTTCCGGTCGCTGGAGACCTGATCGCGACCGAAATTCCGGGCATGAGTGTCTTTGTTACCAAAATCGGTGAATGAAGCGTAACAAGGGCTGAGACCACGGGGAGCCTCAACGATGCGTTATTTTCTTGATACTGAATTTAACGGCTTTGGCGGTGAACTGATTTCGATCGCTCTGGTTCCCGAAGATGACGGCCTTGCTCCCTTCTACGGTGCGGTTGCATGTCAAAGCCCCACGGCATGGGTCGTCGAGCATATCATTCCGGTGCTGGATGTGGAGCCAGTGACGCGCAGCCGTCTCGCCGACCAGTTCGCGGACTATCTGAGCGACGACCCCGAACCGGTGCTGGTTGCAGACTGGCCCGAAGACATCGCCCACGCGGCGCGATTGCTGGTTATCGGCCCGGGCCTTATGAAACCGGTGCGCAATATTCGTTTTGATCTGGTTGATGCCGAGCTCGTTAGCTTGGGCGAGGGCAGCGCTGTTCCGCATAATGCCTATCACGATGCGCTCCGGCTGCGTGCCGACGTGCTTGCCTATGAAAAACGAATGGCGGCGTAGATGGCACGGCAGACAACCAGCGGAACGCCCTCATCCAACTGTATCTAGCCGCCTGCGCCAAGGCTTCGGTGGCAAGATTTTCGTATCTTTGTCCCTCAGGGGAGAAGATGTAAAAGTCGCTGTCCTACATCCGGCTCAATCGCTTATTGTCTCCACCGCTCCCGCAACCGGCTGGGGAACGGCTCTTTGACAATCTGGATATGGCAACGGCACTGTCTGCTGTCTGCTGTCCGCATGATTCTACTGGACCGTTGGGAGGCGCAATCTGGAAGGTTACACTAGGTGCCAGGCTTGCGGTATATAAAGACCGGAAATCTGAGGCTTTCCGGCAAAGGTTACAGAAAATAAAACAACCATTTTGTGTCTAGTTTGCCCGGAGAGACAAAAACGGTTGGACTCGCAGGAAGGCCGGAAGAGCGCGCGCAATCGCTTTCGCCTCTTGGTGACAGACAAATTTGTCTGCTCTTCACAAATTTTGAAATAGATGCGCCACAATCACGGCGCGTGCACTTGGGGGGGCTTTGCTCACGCTCGAACATCCCAGAAATCAGCTGTGATACTCGTTTCAACGTCACCGTAATATCAAAGGGAAATCACTCTTTGGACGGATTGAATGGTGCAGGAATCTCGTTCCCAGAGGGTTCTTCCCTTTCATCTTCCTCAACCTCCAGAAGCCCTTCGACAACCGCACAAGCGATCATGTGGGTGCGGTTTTTGGCGCGGAGTTTCAGACGGATATTCTCGACATGTTTGTCGACTGTTCTCGGAGCAATGCCCACGTGTTGTGCGACTTCTTTTGTGGATAAGCCCTGAGCAATATATTCCAGGATTTCATGCTCGCGAGCCGTCAAAACAGGAGCGTTTTCAAAACTTTCATGATGTAGCATCTCACTATGGGCCTTGTTCTTCCTTGCTTGGCAAAGCTGCCAGCATTCAATCGCCCCCTGTTTATTCAGCTGCTTTTCGAGTCGAGCCGTATAGATATACAATAGACCGGTTCTCTTATGAAAAACAGTGGCTTACCAATATTAAGTCGTTGGCTCCCTCGACCAACAACAAAAATAGGTTACTGATACAACTGATCGACGCTATCCGTGCCGCGTCGATGTTAGTGGTTTAAACTTTTCGACCTCCGATAGAATAGTATAAATCGGACTTATATAACTATCTGATTTTATGGTATTTTACAAACTCTACTGTTAAACCTAGGTAAATCCACGTGGTAAATATACTTAGTGGTTTATAGCTAGGGAAATGACCTGTCATTCTCCCTAGGGCAATTGCTGGATAGACCGGACTCAGGGAATTAGCCTAGGTAACACAGCGGAAAGCAAGCAAATATAAGATTGGTATCTGAGGCTACGTGAGCTTGTGCTCTATCGATCACGTAGAAAACTGGGTCGTGTAAAAAGCCTTAAAGGGAGGCAGCACGAATGCTAACCGCAATACCAGCACCCGATGTATCACATGGGTTAAACTCGCATATTCGCTCCACCGCATTGCGGTTCCGTTCAGGGCAGTTGATTTTCGACGAGGGCCAAAAGGCAACGCGTTGGTACGAAGTTGTCCGCGGCACCGTCAGGACCTGTCGGTTTCACATAGACGGGCAAAGGCATCTGACCGGCTTCTATTTTGCCGGTGACGTGTTTGGTGCGGATCACGGCTATTACAGTACGGCCGCGGAAGCCGTCACCGACGTCCTGATAGAATGTTACCGTGTTGGTGACATAACGAGAGAATCCAGCCCCCAGCCGCAACTTGAAGGAGCCGTCTCCATGCTGTTTCGCGCGATGTCCAGTGCCCAGCGATATCAGTTTATCATGTGTCACCGGACCGCGCCAGAAAGGCTGGCAGCTTTCCTGCTCTGCCTCCACCAACAGGGAGACAATAATCCCAAGATAAGGCTTCCCATGTCCAGAAGCGATATCGCCGATTTCCTCGGCTTGACGGTCCATACGGTCAGCCGGACTTTCACCGATCTCGCGCGACGTGGTCTTATCAAGGTGGATGGCAGGCATTCCGTCATCCTTATCGATAAAGCCCAGCTCTTCCGGTTTGCCGGAGAATATCATGACAATCTGCTGCCGCAAAACGGAGCCGGAATTCATCCGGCGGCCGAACTCTGCCTAGGTGACCGGTCCGCAGCGTAAAATATATCGGGGAGAAACAATATGACACGCCCTTCACACCAAATTTCCTATGCCGCCGCCGTGCCCGTTGTTGCCTTTGCATTCGGATTGATTGATCCGCCGCAATCCGCTGCGATGGCCGAAAGCGCTACCGGCATTTCCGATAAAACAATCGACGCCCCTTCGCTGGAATATCAATGGGTGGAGGCAAACCACGCCGTTGCTACATTTCTCGGGTCAGAAATAAAATCAGACGCAGAGAGCGGCGACCTGTCGATCTCCCCGGACGAAGCCCCGGATGGCGATGACAGGAAAGTCGAGGCCGACCAATCCAATGCGGATATGACAGATGTCGCTTCTGCGTTGGAATATATGCAATCGCAACTGATCGATCAGAAGCGGCTGCTGACCGAACAAAGCCGGTTGATTGCGGCCCAGAATGAAAAGATTAGACAGCTGGAGTTGCATAACCAGCTGGTGATCGCCGGCCAGCCACAAACAGCCTATTCTCTGTCCCAACTGCGCGGAGCCGGGATACAGGCACAACAGGTTGTTCAGCCTGCCGGTGGCGGAGACCCGTCAGCGGATAGTTTCGGCCTGCCTGACGCGCCGGTCGGGGAAGCGCCGCCGGAATCACAAAATATTGAACAGAAAGTCGAAGCGGTTCCGGAAGGTCAGGGCGTGCTGACCCCGAAAGGGCAATTCGTACTCGACCCGTCTATAGAATATACACTTTCATCGACCAATCGGCTCGTATTCCGGGGCATCGAGCTTATCCCCGGTATCCAGATAGGCGCGATCGAAGCCAGTGATGCTGATCGAGAAACGGTCATCGGAACATTCGCCATGCGCTACGGTTTGACCAATCGGCTGGAAATCGAAGGCCGGATGCCGGCATTATACCGTCGTGACCGGATCCAGGTCGTCCAGCAACGCCAGGATCAAATCGTTCGGGAAGTGAGTCTCAAGGAAACCGACATCGGTGATGCGGAGTTTTCATTGCGCTATCAGCTGAACAAACCAAAGGGGCAGAATCCAATCTGGGTGGCTGGCCTGCGAGTCAAAACTGACACCGGCAGAAGTCCCTATGAAATACCCTTTGATGAATTTGGCGTTGCCACCGGGCTTGCAACTGGTTCGGGATTTTGGGGCATCCAGCCCAGTATGAGTTTTCTGCTGCCCTCCGACCCCGTTGTATTATATGGCGGCGTCGGATATTTGTGGAATATCGAACGCAATATCGATCGTCTGGTCGGCGACGTTCTGGTCGGAAAGGTTGATCCGGGTGATGCGATCAACGCCAGCGTCGGTTTTGGATTTGCGCTGAACCCGCGTTTTTCATTCTCGATGGGCTATCGGCACAATTATATTTTTGCGACGAGTACAGAACTTGGCGACACCGTGCAGAAAAACACCGACATTCAGGTCGGTTCGCTCAATTTCGGAATGTCCTACGGCCTTAGCGAGCGCCAGTCGCTCAATCTGGGATTCCAGTTTGGCGTTACTGCAGATGCTCCGGATCTCAGCATGACATTGCGCATGCCGTTCCGGTTCTGATTGTCGTCCGAACTGTCTGGCTTGAAACGATCCGGCGACAGCTGTGGTTTTCTAACCGGAGGCTAGCCGCCGAGAGCCCCGATCGACGCCTGACCAACGAGATCGTTGACATTATTGGTGATGCGATCACGAAGCAGGTCGGAGCGGAAATCCTGATATCCGCCCAGGTCGATCGTCGCATTGACGTCCTGTACACTTTCAAGACCTAGGGCGGTATTGATCAGCATATTTTGCACGCCGTTGGCTGTTTCATGGCCGATAAGGGTCCGGCCACCATTGAGCAGATAGGCTGGTGAATCACCCAGTTTCATCCTGATGCTGCCGTTCGAGAATATACCGTCCTGGAGCCCAGACGCATCGACCGGACTGAGACCCGCTGATGCTGTCTGGATGACTTCTGCGCCATTGTCGGTCCAGTTCAATATGGTTTGCAGCATCAGTTCGCCATTGACATAGGTCCGGATATCGGCGCCGAAATTTATGTCGAGGCCGGACCAGACAAACCCGCCGCGTAGCTTGTCGAGATCTTGATCTTCGACAAGTACGGGCAGATCGACCGCCTGGGGTTGGGGGGCTGCGTTAGCGGTCTGGGGGCAAGCCAGTGCGATCATAGCGACGCTGGTCAGGGCTTTTGCAATTTGGGTCATATCTTTTCTCTTATGGTACGGTACCAACGCGCACATCGAGCATGAACTCGGGCGTGAGTTGATATAGCGGGGGAAGATGTGTGGTAAGATTTCCGATATCGGTGGTAACGGAAACCTGATCTGTTGGTGCTGTCGCCCAACGATTCCAGTCTCCGGCAAAATTATAAACAGGCCGTTTCTTTATCGGACCGTCGACAATGGCGAGGATTACGCCGTTCCAGTATTTCTGGAATTCTTCAGTAGAATATTTGTTCAAGCCAAGTACGGAATCGCCGACAAGAATCTGGTCTTTCGTCTGGCCTTTCACGACAACAAAATGTTTGAAGCCGTTGATATCCAGCAGAACGATTACCGGGCGCTTCAGCTCGATGAGCTGCTCTGGTTTCAGTTTAAATCCTTCGGCACGGTAGCCCAGTGATTGCAGGTAATTTCTCATATCGAGCATGGAGAATCCGACCTTTCGAATTGTCGGCTTGTCTCCGAGATCCCACATCGCGCGAAAAGGCACACGTTCTGCAGTCGGTCGATCATAATGATATGTGAGCAATGTGGCGACGGCAGCGGAGCCGCAGCTAAAATCAAAGCGCTGGCGCACGACTGATCGGAATGGAATATCCCACCAGGTCATCACCCCGACCGAAAAATCTCCTCCGGCAACCTCGCGTCCCAGACGCACCTCGGCATTGACCGTGGGGCCGCAAAATAGCGCGGCACCCACAAAAACCAATACCCCGCCCTTCAAGCTGTGCCGAAGGGACGGTAGTATCTGGGTCAAGATGAGTCCCGGTTTCATCAACCAGACCTAGTTTTCTACATTTATTGTTATGCTCATCCCCGCTTGCAGCGAAGATTGTGCACCGGTGTTGAACACGAAATTACCCAGACCGCTAAAATTGGAAAAGGCATTGTCAGCCAGACTGACATCACCGGCGGTAAAGTCACCATTAATGGTGTTACCGGTATTTTCGGCATTGAGCAGTTGGTTGTTGATCGCGATTTGAGTGCCTCCCCGCATTTCATCCAGCTCATTCATCGAAAGCATTGGCGTTTTAGATTGCCCTTCTGCTGCGAGTGGAGGGGCTTTGGAGGTAGATGTTGCGGGTGCCATATTTTCTTCGCCACCGGTTTGTTGTGCAGCGACAGGTGCCGCTGCTAATGAAAACGGCATTATCGCGAGGGCCAGATGATGTTTGTTCATTGTCATTACTCCCGGTCAACAAGGATGTGATGGGCCGATCTCATCAGATGAAATCGGCCCAACCTGATGGTCGATCAGTCGCCGCCACCACCGGCTGCGGGAGCAGCGCCGCCGTCACCAAAATTAATCGTGCCTTGTGCAGCGATGTTCGATGCTGCCTGGGCATTGGAGTTAATTCCGGTGTTCCATGCCTGGTTCAGGATACCGGCATAGGCTGCGAATGCACTGCCGTTGATGTGGTTTTCACCGCTATTATATCCGACCGGCGCAGGGTTTCCATCTTCGCCATCCATATCGACCACTTCGTCGAGATTCTGGTTGGTGTTGACGGCATTGAGCAATTGATATGCCGAGACGGTATTGTTGCGGCTGCCAATATCGCCGACAGTGAGCGTGTCATTGTCCTGCGAGTTATTTTGTGCCTGAAGATACACATCGAGCAGATCATTGACTACGACAGCCCCGTTATCGATGTCGGTGACGTCATTGTCCTGTGTTTGCTGGGCAAGGGCGGGTGCGCCGATTGCCAGAGCGCCTGCTGCAGCGGAAGCCGCAAAAAGTTTACTCATTTTCATCGTCATTCTCCTATTGGGTCAAAGGCATCCATTATTCCCTGATCAAAGAAGGAATGGATTAAGAGGCCCTGTTGTTTACCGCATCTTGCGGTCCGATCCTGATAGGATGAGTCGCAAAGGAGGTTGTTGCGAAATGGCAATATGTAGAAACTTTATTCATTTCGAGATTATGATGATACTGAAGTTGAAAACTTTAAAGCTGTATCAGAACGTCCCGTGTGTATCATTGCCTCGGGCAACCCAAATGTCCGCTTTCGATATGTAGCAGTCCATAATATTGCTCGCCTCAACGTCCGCTTCCCACCCACTTCCCGCCTTCCAGAACGTTCAAAACGAACGTCCGCATTCAGGGTGAAGCGGTTGACCCCACCCGCATCCACCAGCCACAAAAAAGCCCGGAGCAATCGCTTGCCCCGGGCTTGTTGTTTTCAATCTGACCTGAAGGATCAGCTCGAATAATACATTTCATATTCGACCGGGCTCGGTGTGGTTTCGAGACGGCTGACTTCTTCCCATTTCAATGCGGCATAGGCATCGATCTGGTCTTTCGAGAACACATCGCCCTTGAGCAGGAACTCGTGATCGGCTTCGAGAGCTTCCAGCGCTTCGCGGAGCGAGCCACATACGGTCGGCACTTCGGCCAGCTCTGCCGGTGGCAGATCATAGAGATTCTTGTCCATGGCTTCGCCCGGGTGAATCTTGTTTTCGATCCCGTCGAGACCCGCCATCAGCAAGGCTGCTGCCGAGAGATAGGGGTTGGCGAGTGGATCGGGGAAGCGGAATTCTACGCGCTTCGCCTTGTCACCGGCACCATAAGGAATACGGCAGGATGCGGAACGGTTGCGGCTCGAATAAGCGAGCAGCACCGGTGCTTCAAAACCCGGGACCAGACGTTTGTAGCTGTTGGTGGTCGGGTTGGAGAAGGCGTTGACAGCCTTGGCATGTTTGATCACGCCGCCGATATAGTGGAGGCACATTTCCGAGAGGCCCGCATATTCATTACCGGCGAACAGTGGCTTGCCGTCTTTCCAGATCGACATATGGGTGTGCATGCCGCTGCCGTTATCGTCCTTGATCGGCTTCGGCATGAAGGTTGCGGTCTTGCCATAGGCATGGGCAACCTGCTGCACGACATATTTGTAGACCTGCACGCGGTCGGCGGTTTCGGTCAGCGTGCCGAAGGTAATTCCCAGCTCGTGCTGGCAAGCGGCGACTTCATGATGGTGCTTGTCCATTGGCAGGCCCATTTCGATCATCGTCGCGACCATTTCGCCGCGGATGTCGACGGCGCTGTCTACCGGAGCAACCGGGAAATAGCCGCCCTTGATGCCGGGACGGTGACCCATGTTGCCGACGTCATAATCGCGGCCGCTGTTGGTTGGCAGCTCGACATCGTCGATCTTGAAGCCCGAACGATCATAGCCGGTTTCGAATTTCACATCGTCGAACATGAAGAATTCGGGTTCTGTCCCGACATAGACGGTGTCACCGATACCGGTGGACTTGAGGTAGGATTCAGCGCGGACAGCGGTCGAACGCGGATCGCGGCGATAGAGAGATCCGTCGCCTGGCTCGACAATGTTGCAGATCAGGATCATCATCGGGGTTGCCGAGAACGGGTCCATATACATGGCATCCAGGTCGGGGCGCAGGATCATGTCGGATTCATTGATCACTTTCCAGCCGCCGATCGACGAGCCGTCGAACATGAAGCCTTCTTCAAGCATATCTTCATCGATGATATGGCCGCACATCGACAGATGATGCCATTTGCCGCGTGGATCGGTGAACCGGACATCGACCCATTCGATCTCGTGTTCCTTGATCATTTTAACAATATCGGATGCTGTATTGCCCATTTTTTAGTCCCTTGATTTTGTTGTGTTTGGGTTGTGTGCGATAAAAATCAGATGGCGTCGTTGTCGCGCTCGCCGGTGCGGATGCGCAGTGCGGATTCAACCGGAATGACAAAGATCTTGCCGTCGCCGATGCGGCCGGTCTGGGCGGCTGCGGCAATCGCTTCGACCGTGCGGTCGGCAAGGCTGTCCTCGACCACCACTTCCAGCTTCACCTTGGGCAGGAAGTCGACAACATATTCAGCGCCGCGATAGAGTTCGGTATGGCCTTTCTGCCGGCCAAAGCCTTTGGCCTCGGTCACGGTGATCCCGGAAACGCCGACTTCATGCAGCGCTTCTTTGACTTCATCCAGTTTGAACGGTTTGATTATGGCTTCAATCTTTTTCATTTCATACGTCCCCGTGTACCAACTCTTCGGCGCTTGCTCCCGGACAGGAACAAGGCACCTTGGCCGGGCACAATTGCCCGATACTATTCAATTACCATGCCAGAATCGATTCGTCTGCAGAATCACCGGAATGCTTGACTCTATAGCTAATGCCTAATGTGACCACTGACAATGCCGCCCAAAAAACGGGCATTTATGGGCGGGCGTGACTGTTTTTTAGGCAGGGGTTTCGCGCTGATATGCAGCGCGAAACCTAACGTTGTGTCGGAGCCGTCATTTCCGGCAGATTGGCCTTGGTCCAGTTCGACCGGTTCACCACATAATGGCGGATATTTTCCACCTGAGTGGCGCTGAGCTGCTTTCCGAAGCTGACCATGCCGGCATGTTTCAACGCGCCGCCGGTGACCACTGAAGCCCATGCGTCGGTATCCGGCAGCACGCCGCTGACCCGGAGGTCAGGCGTGAAGCCGTTGCCGATGGCGCTGTCGCCGTGGCAGACCAGACAATTGCGACCGAAGAGCGCCTTGCCGGCAGCAATCTGTTCCGGCGTTCCGGTCTGGACCGGTGGATCCCAGACGACTTCGCCCTTTTCGGGCAGCGCCGGCAGTTTCACCTTGCCGCCAAGCTTCATCACCACCAGCCGGGGGATGTTGGGTAGCTGGCGGGTGACGCCGCCAGCAACGCCGGCAACCAGCGGGAAGGCACCGCCCTTGCTAGTCAGGAAGGCGACATATTGTTCGCCGTCGATCATATAGGTGGAAGGGGCGCTGACGATGCCGGACTGCATCTCCATGCTCAGCAATTCCTTGCCCTTGTCGGCGGAATAAGCCTTGAACAGGCCGGTGCTGGTGCCCTGGAATACCAGATTACCGGCAGTGGTCATCGTGCCGCCATTCCATGCCGCTGGATAATCCTTGCTCCATGCGACCTTGCCGGTTTTCGGATCGAACGCGACCAGCCTGCCGGTCGTTGCGGCAATCGCAGCCTTGTAGAATTCCTTGTCGTCGGGCAGCTGGCCGATCGACCAGCCGATACCGACGTTGAAGCCGAGCCGTTCGCGCTTCTTGTCGATCTCGCTGACCGGCACATCATAGCCCTGCGGGATTTGCTGGGCAGGGATGTAGACGAGGCCCGTCTT
>TARA_R110001592_G_scaffold49136_7_pt1 | contig 11453 bp, 7 predicted proteins | sample TARA_R110001592 | Tara Oceans TARA_R110001592 (sample SAMEA4398387) | marine metagenome | biome: Polar Biome; feature: [SRF] surface water layer (ENVO:00010504); material: water (ENVO:00002006), including particulate matter (ENVO:01000060) such as... | depth 5 m | reverse complement strand
CCCATATAGGTCTTTTTCTGTGATTATTTTAAACTCCCATCCTCTATTCTTTGCATAATCTTTAGCAGATGCCCATTTTGCCTGGTTGACTGCCCACATTCTCGATTCGTAAATATACGACTTTGTTTTTCTCTCAGGTCTCTTTGGGGCGGAACATTGCTTCTTTGGTTTCACCTCGATAAGACTCGTGGTTATCTTTCCATCTCTCCCCAAAGTTTCTATGATAAAATCTGGGTAGTATCTGTGTTTTCTCCTGTCAACAGGAGAAACGTAGGGAACTATGATCTCTTCAGATCCCCACCGAATGACCGATTTAGATTTATCACACCAAGTCATAAACTTACGTTCCCACAACGAACGATAAATACATCGTGTAGGATTACCGATATATTTCTGAGGGTTGATGGGTTGGTATTTGCCTTTATAGGACATTTATCTCTCCTATATATCTAGGAAGACACTGGAGAAATACTCAATGGCCAAGAAGCCCGAAGCAGAACTTTTTTTTCCATCAACAATTAAGTCGGTTGTCAGTGGAGAACAAATCAATGATGATACGCCCCTTATATGTAGAGTGAGATCGTATGATCCCTCAGCTGCTGTAGGGAATCCTATGAAATCTGAGTCTAGTCCCAAACATATTTTCTATCTACCTGCGCCGGTTGCACTGAACAATGCTTATGGTATTGAATTTGATACGTTAGGGGTCGGTGCCTTGGGTCAACTTCTTCAGGGTATTATTGCTGCACCATCGGCTGATGGTTTCGTTGAGGGTGTGACGGAAGTTGGTAACGCTGTTGCAACAGCAGGTACTAGAGTTATTTCAGATATTTTGGATGCTACGGGTGCAAATATTTTCAGAAGAAAATACGGATTCTCTTTCAACAAATATAATGAACTGTCGATCAGTAAACCCAACCTCAGAACTTTCAATTTAAGTTTCGATTTTGCTCCATTCTCGGAAGAAGACGCTGGTATTGCCGAAAAACTTATCAAGTTATTAAAACTGGGAATGTACCCAACGACTGAAAAGTTTCTTCGTGGAGATAATACTACGGTTACAGAGGGTCAAGGTAGTTTGGGTGGGAATGACAGTCTTTTTAATCCCATCTATAGAAACCCTTTAAAGTATGTAATAGATTTTATTTTCAGAGGGAAGAAAGATGAACAGTATACTAAAATATATAAAACGGCACCATGTTTCATAACGGCTCTTAACGTTAATTACCACAGAGCTGGGGCTCCTTCCTATCTGCCTGGTGGTGAACCAACGATGTCTTCTATCGATTTGACCTTCAACGAAATTTTCCCACTCACAAGAGAATCTCTCAGAGAAATTGAGGGGATGAATGAAAATGTTGTACAACTGGAAGGTCAGTTAGTACTAGGTGAAGGTGATGGAGTTGCTGGCGAGGGTCGCGAAGGGGATCGTCGTGAATTTGGAGGAAATCAGTAGATGCCTAAAAAATACTTTGATAACTTTCCAACGATACAATACACATTGTCTAAAACCGAAACCAAAAAAGCGGTTGATATTCTTAGGCGAGTTGGTATTACAAACTCGATTCTAAATGAAGACAGAAATCTCATTAGTGGTTTTGTTAAAGATGGTGATACCCCACAAACCGTAGCTAATTTTTACTATGGTAGTCAAGATTATTACTGGTTGGTTTTACTTTCTGCTAAAATTCATAATCCGTATTATGGTTGGCCACTCGAATATCAACAGTTAAGACAACGATTGTATAAACAGTATCCGGGAGTTTCTTTGTTTGTAAGTTCTGAAGACACTGCAATGAATACAAAATCAGAATCGGTGAATTTCACGATAGGGGATACCATTAATGTAATAAGTGGAGGATCAGGAGAAGAGGTTATCGAGTACTCCGGAACCATATACGATTATGATCTAACATCTGGTCATATGAAAATAAAAGATATCGTTGGTGATCGTGTGACAGTTTCATATAATACCAATCAAAAATTTATAGTAAGAAGTGCGACTGATCCATCGAAAACTGGTTACCTAAGAAGAAAAATACAAGATGTTACATTTTCATTGGAACGATTTCAGGATATTAACACAAAAAGAGAATACAGTCCTTTACATCGTTATTCTGGGTCAACAACAATCATAGAAACATACACCGATACAGAGGCCACTTTGTTCGAAGGAAATGGTAATTTATTTTCCACTTCTGCATTAGTAGATGCCGGTATTAGAGTCATTACAGTCGAACAGTCTGAAGAGGAAATGAACGATCGAAATCGTTATATAAAAATTGTAAAGCCTGGTTTTGTAAGTCAGTTGTCAAACGAAATTAAATTTGCACTGAGAGATTAATATGTCATGGGAACCTGATATTAGCTTACCAATCGATGAGTATAGGATCGAAGACTTAGATCTTATCACTGCTACCGCAACTGAAGAAAGTAGGTTTAATCTCATACCATATCTACAACGTTTAGAATTGGTTGAGAGTATCGACTCATCTTTCGTGCAAGGCGTCTTGAGATTTTCGGTACTAAAGGGTGAATTGAAATCTAGAGGAGTAGATTTCACCATGCAAGATTTTATAGTAATTACCACATCGTCTATTGAGTCTTTACAGAACGATGGTGTTTCAGCAAAACTATCAGAACCAAGAAAAATCGGGGGAGTTTTTTATATAACTGACTTGATTAAAAAAGAAATTTCTGATACAAAAGTAGACTCATATACCTTACACTTTTCTTCTACCGAAGTTTTGAATGAGTATACTAGAAAAGTATCCAAGTCATACAAGAAACAAACTAGAAGTGATATCATAAAGAGAATAACTAAAGATTTTCTTATAAAGGATACTATACAAGAAAGTAAATTGGGAATATTTGAACAAACTAAAGATCAATTTCAATGTGTCATACCCAAGTGGTCACCCATGACAAGTATAGATTGGTTATCTCAAGGTTGCATTTCTACCGAAAACGAAGACTCCAAATGTTTTTCATTCTTCCAAACGTTCGATGATGATGGGGATAGAAAAATAAATTTGAGATCTCTAAGGACAATGTTTAGAAGTAAACCTTCCGTTGGTAAAGATGGAAACTTTTTAACTGGATATGCTTTATTGCCTTATGATTCACACCTAGACGAGTTGGAAAAAAGAACACTAGCAAGAAGAACCCCCCTAAGATGTGTTATGAAAAACGTTTCAGGTTTGGATAAAATATTCAACGGGATGTACTCCTCGAAATTATTATCTCACGACATAACAAGAAAAACATTTACAGAACATCAATTTGAATTTGACAATACACATGTTGCCAATGAAAAGGTGAATCGTGGATTGATGGTCGAAGATAATAAGGTAGATAAAGACTTCGATAAAAACTTTCTAAAAACTGGCGATTCTTATATTAAAATGGACCACGATCATAAAAATCTTTTTAGAAAATTCGAAACCAACCTCGGTGTAAACAAAACTGAAAATTGGTTTCAAGAATACCTAAATCAGAAGAACGTTAAAAACTTCATCACATTAGAGATAACAGTTTACGGTGATACATCTAGAAATGTTGGCGAAACGGTAATGTTTACATCAGCAGGTATTTACGAAAAAGATGACGAAAATCTGGCAGTAGAATTAGATCAAGAAGGAATTGATCTTGCGGGTAAATATCTAATAACAAAAATCATTCATACATTTTCAACCGATGATGAGGATGGGTCTTTGGGTGGTAAAAATACAACCAAAATGGTACTAGTGAAAGATGGGTGGCAAATATGATGGACATGTGGACTGGAGTGGTTGAAGATAGACAAGATCCATTGATGTTGGGTAGATGTCGTGTTAGAGTTTTCGGACCACACACTAAGAGTAAACAAGACATTCCAACAAATGATTTACCGTGGGCTGTTCCTGTTATGCCACTCACTTCAGCTTCAATTAGTGGTGTTGGTGATTCTCCGGTTGGTCCCGTCGAGGGAACACATGTCGTTGGTTTTTGGAGAGATGGTGCAAGTCAACAACAACCAGTTATGATCGGAACCATTCCCGGCATTCCCGAGAAAACGGCAGATACATCAAACCCAAAAACTTCCGGCCTACAGTCACCATTAGAGAATTATCCAAAAGATACTGATCGACACGGAATTAATGAGTCTGATACATCCAGACTTGCTCGTTATCGTTATCCAGTAGAAGGTGAAGATGGTGAAATATCAGAAGAAGGTGTATGCGAAGAGTGTTTAACAAATACCATAGTACAGAAAAAACTAGATGAACGAGTTTTAAATGTGGCTGTTGCTAATGATCACGGACACTACTCAGAACCACCAACTAAGTTTAATTCGAAATATCCATACAACCATGTTAAAGTTTCTGAGTCTGGTCACGTTTTTGAAGTGGACGACACACCACAGGCAGAGAGATTACACACATACCACGCATCTGGAACATTTGAAGAAATATATCCATATGGTACAAAGGTTACCAAAGTTGTGAGAGATAATTATGAATTCATTCTAGGTGATGAATATGTAAACATTAAAAAAATCAACGAAACAGGTGGTAATCTTTATGTTAATATTGAAGGTGATGTGTTTGAACGAGTAGACGGAAACGTAGAACGACAAATCAACGGTTCTGTTCGGGAGGTCATTGGTGGTAACTTTCACACACACGTCAATGGCGATAGAACCATAACGACTGAAGGAAGTAAAGCAGAAAAAACAGGTGGGGACGTTTCATCAGAACAATACAATGAAGTAGTTCACACCAAAGGTAAATGTTGGAACAATGTCGATGGTGAATATCAGGTTTCGTCCAACAAGTCAATTACCTTAAGATCAAGCGGGGGTAATATTTCTATTGATGCCTTTGGTCACCCATTGGGTTCTCTTGGTGTTATTGGAAGTAAGAGTGGAAATGTAAATATATCTTCGACTGGGTTTATTCAACAAACATCAGGAACAAAGATCGGACTAACTTCCAAAGTAGGGTCAATCGACGTAAACGCTAGTGCGGGTTCATTTAGTGTCGCAGCACTTCGCGGTATAAACATGATTTCTTCTATTGGTGGTGTTCAGATAAACTCAGGAACAAGTTTCAAGGTAATTACTGGAGGACTCATACACTTCGGTACACCGCTCCTAATGAGTTGTAGAGTGGGTAGTTTATTAGCAAATGTTGATACTTCTACCAACATATTCTCACCATCAACTTTAATGACCGGTAAATCATTAAACGTTCTGTATACCCAGGCGATGTTACAAGGCACGGGACTTAATATTTACTATACAAACACCAATATGAACGGTAATGTAATGAATTGTAACCTAAATAAATTCAGTATGAAGTCACCAAGTCAAACCTACAAAGGTATCATTAGGATGAACTAAGGAGGGTATCATGTCCTGTAATAAATGTAATTCTGATAAACTCATAGTACCCAATAAATCTATAGACTTAGGTTGTGGTTTAGAATCAATAGACACACTAACCGATGAACAGGCTTTAGTTTCTCCTTCAACAACGGCGAATGTTGTTAGTCCAACAGACGCGGTTAGAAATATATCAAACGTAGTAAAAGATGTTAGTAGAAGATTTGGTAAAGTTCAACCCGGTATATTCTTCCCAAAAGATGCGGCTGAAGAATTGAATGTTGATATTGGTTTTGCTTTCGAAGAACTCGAAGAAAACTTAGTTAAAGTTTCTAATGAAATAACAAGAAGAAAACAAGATCTCGATTCTAGAGTAAGAGAAAAGGCAAAGGTTCCGGGAAACGTTCCTTTCGGGGATACCGGAAAGGGAGATAATATTAGAATACCCGGAGTACCAGAACCAGAAAGAGACGGAGACCAATGTGGTCCGTTGTTTGATCTGGATGTTCCTCCGTTCGGTGTTGATTGGATTAACCCCCTTGCCGCTTCTGGACTAGTAACGGATCCATATTGTAGGATTAACATCGGTTGTTCCTTTTGTGATTTTCCCGGTGATCTGAATATTCCACCATTTCCCGGTATTCCGGTGTGTGGATTCACACCACCGAAAGCTGAAATATGTGGTTTTGATTTCATAGACCCACTAGCTACTGCTCGTCAATTGTTGGGCGCTTTCTCTATGTTTTTCACTCAACTCGGAGCATTTGCCTACGGATTCTTTGATCTTGGTGGGTTGGTTCAGGGGTTTCTTGGAAATTGTATTATGAGAATATTAAACTGTTTAGGAAAAGTTGTAGGTGATATTGACCTAACCACAGGTCTAGAGATACACATGGCAAAGGCAAGAGAACAAATAGTCACAGCTACAGCTACTGTTACATCGGGAATTGCAAAGGTGATAACAATGATAGCAGCAATACAGGCTGTAATAACCGCCGCAATTTCTGAAATCTTTAAGTTTGTTGAAGATGTACTATCCTTGTGTGACCCGTGTAAAATTGTCGCCGCTATTGCCAATCCCGCAACCTTACCAGAATTTCCAACTTTCGGTGGTCTGTTGGATGTATAAATAGGACAGGGTAGACAAATGACACAAATAAAAAACGCGGTCGATCTAGATTTGAATTTTACAAAACATCCAATGACTGGTGATGTATCAAAAATTACGGGTATTTCGTCTATAAAAAGATCAGTGAGAAATCTAATTTTAATGAATAGTGGTGATAAACCATTTCACCCGGAAATAAGTACAGACACATCGAGCCAACTTTTTGAAAACTTTGATATTTTTACATCTACAGACATGAGAGAAAAAATTGTAGCAACCGTATCAAAGTACGAACCACGGGTTATAGTTGAAGAAGTTACAGTAAAATCTAGTTTTGATAACAATGAAATTAAGATTCTTGTTAGAATCGGTTTTAGGAATATTTCATCACCACCAACAACAGTACCAATAACACTTAAGAGATTGCGATAATGTCAAGTAAAAACACATCACTACCAATCGATAGTTTAGATTTTGATGATATCAAGTCAAATCTAAAAAATTATCTTCAATCACAGGAAACTTTTAGTGAATATAATTTCGAGGGTTCTGGTTTAAACATCCTTCTTGATATTCTATCATACAACACACACTACCAAGCCTTCTATAACAACATGGTAATCAGTGAGTCCTTCATTGACAGTGCAGTCAAAGAAGATTCAATCTATTCAATATTAAAATTACTAAACTATACACCAGAAACTAGAATATCATCGGAGGCCGTTGTTGATATTTTTTACAGAGATACGGCCGGTTCTTTGCCGGATAGTAATGGTATTTTATCAGAACAAAGATCTTTTAGTTCATCTATAGACGGAACCACTTATGTTTTCTTCAATCTAGATGCGACTGAATTTACAGCGTGTAAGTACAACGATGAAGGTCAGGTCACCGAATGGAAAGCAACAGACATTTCTATATTCGAAGGTGAGTACAATCAAAGAGATTTTGTTTTTGACGGATTAGACACAACTCGATTCCAAATCCCAGAAGATAATATTGATATTAGATTCTTGAGAGTGTACGTCAAAGACTCTGAAATAGAAAACAACACAATAAGCAATCAGTGGAAACGTTCCGACAGTATTTTAAACGTCGATGGTGACAGTAAAGTTTTCTTTGTTCAGAGAGGCATAGGTGGTAGGTTTGAAGTTGAATTTGGTGATAACGTTATCGGCAAAAAACCAACGGTTGGTGATGTAATTACCATAGAGTATGTCAAGTCTTCTGGATCGGAGTCTAACAACATTGGAGTTGCTGACGTTAGTGGAAACAGATCATTTTCGATTAGTGGTCCCAGTGATACGGAAAAATACGAAGTAGTTGTTAAGAATAAATCATTCGGTGGTGCTGAGAAAGAAAAAGTCGCTTTTTCTAAGAAGCACGGACCAAGAAATTTTCAGTCACAGAATAGACTAGTTACGGCCGAAGATTATAAGACAGAAATTCTAAAACGATTCCCACTACTCAAGTCCGTTTTAGTTTATGGTGGAGAGGATGCGGATCCACCTCAATACGGTAAAGTTTTCATTGTTGCAAACACTAAAAATTCAATTCCTCTGTCCAACTCCTCCAAGATTTCTATCATTAAAGACATCATCAAAAAGAAAAATATAGTAAGCATAATTCCAGAATTTGTCGATGTTGAGTACACATATCTCAACCTTGTACTTGATGTTCTACATAACCAAACATTCACAACAAGAAGTAGTGCTGATGTTCAACAGGTAGTTAAAACAAAAATACAAAATTATACAGATCAACAACTAGAAGAATTTGGTGCTAATTTTAGAGGTTCGACTGTAATTAGAGATGTGGTGGAAAGTGAAGGATCTATAGTTTCTGCTTTCTTATCTCTTCTTATGGAGAAAAGAATAGATGTAAAAAGTTCAGTCGGAATTCCAACCGATTACACCACTCTTTTTGCCGATCCAATTTTAAAGAAAACCGAAGCAAGCGTGTATAGTAATAAATTTATATATGACACCAAAGAATCTTACCTCGAAGACGATGGTAACGGTACTCTAAGAATATACTATATCGATACTGTTGGAAAAAAAATTACATCAAAATCAAACATCGGAACTGTAAATTATGATACAGGATTGATTTCCATCAAACAGTTAAATATAACATCCATCGTCAACGACTTACAATTTAAACTGTACGCATGTCCTAGAACTAATGACGTTGAAGTGGAAAGAAATCAAATACTTGTAATTGATGAAACTACTACAGAGTCGGTGAAAGTGAACATGAGTCTTTCAAACGACGAACCAATTACTCAGTGAGATAAAAAATGGCCCTACCACAAAATCGACAGGAGAGAAATATAATATCCACGACGGTAAGTGAAAACTTGCCTGATTTTGTACGCGAGGACCACCCAACATTTGTCAAATTTGTAGAGACGTACTATGAATGGTTGGAATCTAAAGAAAACTCTTACTTTGCTCCGTTGAGTTTAAACGGAGTTGTTGACGTAGACAAAACATCAGAAGAATTTATTAAGTATTTTAAAACTCATACCATGAGTAAGTTTCCAGAAAACTTCAAATCGGTAAAGGGTGATACTTTAGATATAAAGAAAGTTCTAAAACGAATTAGATCTTTTTATCTCGCAAAGGGAACCGAAAGTTCTATTGAATATTTAATTAGATTAATGTTTGATGTATATGTAGAAACATATAGACCAGGCGAAGATATCTTTACCACATCTGGTGGTTTGTGGTACGCACCAACTATAGTAAGATCAACTGATACCAACCCAACTGAAAACGCAAAAATTAGAGGCGAAGTCGTTGAGTTTATTGACGGTGGTAATGTTATAGGTACAGCATTAGTTGATGATATTCATCAGTTTGTAATGTCTGGAAATTCTATTCTAGAATTAGAACTAGTTGATATTTCTAATTTTACAACAACCGACTCAACGATAATAAAATTTAAGTCGGGCGAGATAGAAAAACTTTACAGTATGGTAATAGATATCCCAATTAGTTCTACTGGGTTGTTTTATACATTAGATGATCCAGTTACCTTAAAATGTATAACTGGGACTCCGGGAACAGATTTTAAAGGTAGTGTAGAATCTATCAATAAAACTGGAGGTATCAGAAAAATAAGAATAGACGAACCCGGTATCAACTACACATCATCGGGAAATCATATTCTTTCCACCGGAACTAAAACTGGAATATCTACTTCTCTACCATTGGTTACACTTGGTGCTGGTGCAGGTGATAAACCACCAAGTACCGACGACTTGATCTCAGGATCAGTGAAATCAATGCAGTTTATCATCAATGATCCGTTGGGTATCAGGGATCAAGGTAGTATGACTCAAGAAGAATGGGTAGACGACTTTCGAAATAATTCAGGTAGTCTTACCGGCGGAATAATCAAGGCCGCACGAGATATTTTTCTTAATGGTACAGATAGAAACGGCATAGTAAGGAACACATATCTTAATGCAAATACCAAAGGTTATGTTCTTTTGGATATCGAAACACCCCTAAATTTAGGATTATCTAGGTTTTATTCACTTACACCAGAAAATATAGAGTTATCAACAAAATTCGCAGAAGGTATTATTCTTCGACTAAATGCGTGGCGGGAAGTGATGCCAAATGCTAAGTTTGGTGTCTGGCGATTTGGAGGTGGTGTAGATCAATCTGATAACTTACTTGTGGACAATCCGACACAAGTTGAAGAACACTATGAAACCCAAGTAAGGCTATCTGGAGTTACACTTGACGGAGTAAGTCTTTTTGAGTCAGTGGATTTTCTGAGTCCTGTACTTTACCAAGAATTAGATAGAGACGTTAGTATAGAAGGTTCTAAGTATGATGATGATCATTCCAGAATACGTGCAGGTGAAAGAACTGATAGCGTAAAAAAAATGTGCGATCTATTAAGAGAAGCAAATGGCAATCAGAATATGCCTGTTGTTCCATTAATGACTCCGGGATATTCACCAGGCTTCAATGAAACCAGTTTCGATGTATACGATGGTCCGTGGTCCGGTGAACTGAACGCAATCGAAATGCACTATCTGAAAGATTATGCAAGTCACTTTGTTTTTTGGTATCCAGAAAATACTGCGAATCAGAATGCGATGGATGAGTTCGATAAAGTTGCATCAACCAGAGAACCAATTAAGTCATATGAAGTAGGTATGACCGACGAACAGAGATTGTTGTTGGAAGTAAAAAAGGTCAACGAACGTTCTATCGGGACACCATCTTATGGACAAATATTTACTAAGCCTGGTGTTTATCTGAACAACGATGGTAAATTGTCATCCACAGAGTTTTTACAAGACAACTTCAGATATCAGATGCACTCTTATGTAATTAGAACAGAAGCTTCTTTACACGAATATGAAAGTGTTTTAAAAGACCTAGTACACCCAGCCGGAAAAAAGGTATTGGGTGACTATTTTGTTTATAGAAAGAATTTTGGACCAACTGCTGAATTTATTGGATATAGACAACAACAATTATTTTCTCCCTTCTTTGCAAACTACTTACCATACTCACTCGCAACCATATCCGATGGCGCCCTCGGAGGTAGTGACAATGGTGACTTTGGTGTTGTAGATTCATCGATAGATCTTAGAGGTGTATGTGCAGATTCAATATCAAGCAGTGCAAAATTTGATAATTTGTATTATGATTTTTTCCCGTTTGGTTATGATGGATCTACTGGATACACTTTAGACTTTGTGGAACGGACAACCAAAACTCCAAAAACATCCTTGGGTTCTGGTATTTCTTTGGGTTGGGACAAACAAGACTTTAATAAATTTGGAGGGGTGTCTGCAACTCAAGAATTTTTCTCCAAACAATCATCGGATGGTGATATACTCATTGAAGAAATAAATCTTGCTGATAGAAATGGTGATCTTAGTAGATCATCTCACATTGAAAATTCTTTCATAGACGGTGATTTGGTTTATCAAATAAAATCGGATGGTGG
>TARA_R110001592_G_scaffold253028_2_pt1 | contig 11459 bp, 10 predicted proteins | sample TARA_R110001592 | Tara Oceans TARA_R110001592 (sample SAMEA4398387) | marine metagenome | biome: Polar Biome; feature: [SRF] surface water layer (ENVO:00010504); material: water (ENVO:00002006), including particulate matter (ENVO:01000060) such as... | depth 5 m | reverse complement strand
CGTGGCACCCTGCCGTGGCGAACCACGACGGGGCAAGAGAAAGAAACCAAATATTTCAAGAGCTTATGTCATTGTTGACTGGGGCTCCTGCCACCCCAACCAACTTCTATTCACAGCTAAGGCTTCGACGCAGTTGTCGGCCCGATGAAACCAGCGGGACAGATTATCCAGTCTCGTTCCATGGAATTCGCCACGAGTGGCCAGCAGACAAGCTTGATATCTGACGCTGGTCGAGATGATAGTTGATATCCTGACCAGGTTTTCTACGGCATCGGTCGCAATCGCGTTAATTATCCAGGCGCGAGTTCTGCTTTTGCTCCTGCGCGCAAGGAAAAATGCCCCCGATTCGGGGCATTATTTTTAACGATCTGCTCAATATGGTTAAAAAAAGCCTTAGGATTTTGCTTGCCAACGTCCCAATTTTGGACAAATACTTCAATTACTAGGCAGTTGATGTTACTGCCGTTTACCATCGAAAGTGCCGGACAGCCGTTGTCTTGGGGCATTATCCCTTTGGTTCGCAATCAAAAATGTTGCGAGGGTCGATGTTTTCCGAATTGTCACACCGAGAGAACCGTTCTATTAATAGTTTATTAACGAAATCGGGAGTGAGTCGGGTCGCGGCTCCCTGAACGAAAACTGAACTTGTGAAGGATTCCAACGCTAGGAATCTGACCAGCGCGAGTTCGGTTTTAAGGGGGAGTAGAGTTGTGCGTTTTTTATACTCAACATTGGCTACAATGGCATTGGCTACACCTGCCGCTGCACATGAAATCGACAACGCCCGTTCTATAGATATAGCGGTAAGCGGTTCGATCAGCGAATATTGCTCTATGGGCGGCATAGCCGATATGGATTTCGGAAATCTTGAACGCCGGGGCCTCAACCGCACCACGCAAGTTGCCTTTAATTGCAATATGCCATTCACAATGAAGATCAACGGCGAAAGAGGTGCGTTGACGCACTCTACCATGCCTAACGGTCAGGGCCCCTTCGGCGGCCAGCTTCCCTATTCGCTTTTTGTAGAAATGCCCGTGCGCCACCCGGCCACGCAGATGCTCAACAAAAGCTTTTCCAGCCGCCAGCTTGTGGCCGGCGGTATAATTTCCAGCAACGGTGGCATCGCCACAGACGGCATGGTTCTGGGCGTCGAGCTCGGCCTGCCTTCGGGTGAAGCCGGATTGCTGGCTGGAGACTATTCGGAGGTGATCACGATCACGGTTTCTCCGATCTGAGATTCGTTTGCGGGCTGGTCCGCGAACGGAATTACACCGGGAGGGCAGGCATCGATGCCCCTCTGGTTTGCGACCCAACCGATGCGAACTCGAAATCGTATCCCGTTAACAGGGGGACGGTTTAACAAAAGGAAGTATGATTATGAAAAATATCCTTTGCGGCGCAGTAGCCGCTCTCGCTCTTGTTGCCGCTGCGGCACCTGCTTCGGCACAGACAAGTGAACTGCACTATGCCAGCCCAGGCCCGATCCCTTATCAGATCACCAATCCTGGTTTCTTCGGCACTCTTGCTGGTGAACTTGGTGTGGCTCTGGAAGTAGGCACTCGTTATCGCGCTTCCGCCGATGCGCCTAGCGACACCGAAACCGCGACACCGGTCGTAGACGTAGTGTTCACGCTGAGCGGCTCGGTCAACAAGGATTGCTCCTTCTACTCGGGTAACGATGCAGGCGCACGTAACATCGACTTTGGTGTCATCGGCGTTCGTACCGGCAACAACGAAAATGTTAACGATGCATTCGAAATGGTCGGTCCTGCAACCGCCAACATCGATACGTTGACTGCTGGCTGCAACTTCAACAACAATGTTGAAATTTCGAAGAATGACATTCGCGGTCTCGTGAACACTGCTCCAGGTGGCTATGACACGAACGAATTCCAGGCGAACATTCCTTACAGCGTTGCAGCAAACTGGACCGGCGTTGCGCTTAATGCTCAGGTTGCTGGCTCGCCTCAGTCTTTGACTGTCGGAACCGCTGCAAATGCTGGTACGAAACAGCAGGGTGCATGGCGTTCGCGTATGGACATCGATATCGTTGCTCCAGTTGTTACCGGCAAAGGCTTGGTCGCTGGCGATTACAGCGGCACCACGACCCTGACGCTTCGCGCGCTCTAAATCGTGATTAACTAATTTGAGAAAGGGGGGAGAGTAATCTTTCCCCTTTCTTTACCATATTCAGTGTAATGTTTGTTCTTAAGAGTCGAGGGGCGGGGTATATGACGTTTTTAAAGATATTCAGGCGACGCGCATGTGCTCTTTTAGTCTTTTTTGCCGCACTCACAGCTCTGGCTACGCCAGCACTCGCTATGCGCGTCTCTCCGATGGTCATCGAAATGGAAACGCGCGGTAGCAATGCCACGGCCCGCATAGAGGTTCAGAATGTAAACCCGGGCAATCTGGCATTCGAAACCCGTGTTTTCCGGATGGAGATTGATGCAGAAGGTCAAATCACCGAAACACCAGCAGATGAAGAATTTCTTATATTTCCGCCACAGGGCATATTGCCTGCAGGCGGTCGTCAGGTGGTTCGTTTGCAATGGCTGGGTGCTGCAGAACCGGACACATCACAAGCCTATTACGTTTCTGTAGAGCAGTTGCCTGTGCAACTGGAGCCTGGGGCATCCGATGCAATCGGTGCTCAAGTACAGGTCCTCTATAATATGCGTGCATTGGTCGTTGTCGCACCTCCCGGCGCAAAACCGGATGTCAAGGCAACAGTCGTAGAACCAACCTTTTTCCAGCCACCCGCATTGCCCGGAGCCGCTGAGCAACCCCCGATGCTGGAAGGCGTTGCGATCACGCTACGCAATGAAGGCCGTCGCCATGCAATGATGGCAAATTTTACCTGGCAGCTGGTGGGAACCGATACAGAAGGCAATTTCTTGCGGGTCGATATATCCCCCGAAGACCTTAATCGCGCCATTGGCACAGGCTATGTTCCTGCCCAGGGTGAGCGCATTTTCCGTGTCGCGGTCCCCGGCTTTGGCTCCGGCCCAATCAAACTGTCGTTCAAACAGTGAAAGGCAGATATCTATTTTGCTCGGTAGCGCCGATCGCTTTGTGGTCGGGCAGCGCCGTCGCACAGGTGCCGGTCCCATTGTGGTCTGTTGGTTTGTTAGCACAGGTATCGATTCCGCTGCCCAACACACGCGACCGCACACAGCAGTCTTCACCCGAAAATGCGCCGGTAACGATCCCCCTTCCAAACGGAACCCCTTCGGATCCCAAGCCACCAGAGCCGGCGACACCGGTTCAGCCGCAATATCCTATCGGACCCCATGGCCGTCCCGATATCAATCCTTACGACCGCGATATCGAGATGACGGCGCCGCTGACATTCCAGAGTCGCAGTCTTGGCGATGTGCCGCTCATTTTGACCGCCGACGACCGGTTCCAGATTGAATCAGAAACCTTCCTTTCGCTGATGGTTCCGATCCTGAACGAAGAAGCGCATAGTGATCTTACGTCAAAACTAGGCCTATTGCCTTACTTTGGCCCTGAAAATCTCGAGCTGACGGGTGTGCAGCTTACCTATGATCCGAGCAGTCTGGCCGTTGTGGTTGTCGATGTATCGCCGGAACAACGAGCAACAGAAGATTTGTTCGCCCCGCCGCGAGACGATATCAATGATACCTCTCTGGAGCCGGCCGGTTTTTCGGCTTTTCTGAACTTGAGTGCGGCAGGAACATATGTTTGGGAGGGCTCCCAGATTGACCCGCCGACCATCAATTTTGACGGAGCAGTGCGTCTGGGACCAGTGGTGTTCGAAGGCGATGCACAGCTTGGTCAGAGTTTTGGCTTAGGCGAGGATTCCTATAAATTCTCGCGCAACTATGCGCGGCTGGTTTATGATCAGCCCGAAGAATTTCGTCGTTGGTTTCTGGGTGATCTGGACCCGGAAACTCGTGGGCAACAATCGTTTGTATCAATGGGTGGTGTCGGTGTTGTACGCCAGAAACGTCGTTTCAACTCCTTCCGTTCCGCAATTTTGCAATCAAACCGCCAGCTGATCATCCAACGCGATTCAACCGTCCGCTTTCTGCGTAACGGTTCGCTTTACAGAGAGATTCGCCTCCAGCCAGGGCGCTATGATTTCAGTTCGCTGCCGCTGATTGCAGGCAGCAATGATATCGACATTCAGGTCACCGACAATAGCGGCGCGATCCAGAATCTCTCCTATCAGCAATATCTCGATCCAATTGATCTGGATCCCGGCGATTATGAATATGGTGGCTATATCGGCATCCAAAGCGAGACTTTTGGACGCGCGCCCGATTATCGTGGTGAAGCCGCGTTCAGCGGTTTTTTCCGCAAGGCTTTTATAAACGCTCCGGCAATCGGCATCGGACTTCAGGCGAGCAAAGAGGTGCAAACGCTGACGGGGCAGACCCAGTTCGTACTGGGTAATGGCGGACGCATATTGTTGGATGCCGGAGGAAGCAATTCCAAGATAGCCGGGCAAGGATTTGTCGGCGGCATTAGCTATGAGCATTTCTTTGACCGCGACGGGTTGTCGGACAGTTTCACCCTTAGGGCGGATTATATATCACCCCAGTTTGCGACTCTGAACAATGTGGAGGGAATTAATACCACCGCTTATTCTGTGTCAGGACAATATACGCGTCAGTTCTCAACGAAATTCCTGACGACTTCCACAGCCACTTACCTCAAGGGTAGGGATGGAAGGGGAGATAGCTATCGTCTTGGCACGACCGCCTATTATCGCATGAACCGGGAATGGACTTTCAGGGCCGGGGTTGATTATTCGAAATTTTCCTCAGGATTATCGAGCGCTAATGGATTTAGCGTCAATGTCGGTCTGGTATTCCAGCCGGATTACCGCCGCCGGGCCGAAGCACGATATGAAAGCCGCAATGATCTCAAGGAAGTGTCTTATAACCAAAGCGGCCTCAACCAGCTGAACAGCGTCGGTTTTGGTGCGGTTGTCGCGGAAGAAAACAATAATGCGCGTGCGCAAGGCTATGCAGCATATAGTGCAAACCGTTTTGATGCGTCGATCAGCCATGCCAGCTTTGGTCCCAGCATCTCCGATTTCGGTGCTGTAAATGCGACCTCCGTCCGGGTTGGCACTACTTTGGCGTTTGCTGACGGGATGTTCGGCATTGGTCGACGGATCAACGATAGCTTCATGCTATTGTCAGCGCATGAGAATCTCGGTGACCGCAGCGTCGTCGCCGGACAGTCTATCTCTGAGAATAATTACATCAGTCGCAGCGGCGCCCTGGGGGCGGCGGTCAACAATTTCCTTGGTTCATATTCCACTCAATCCGTTCAATATGATGTTGAAGATCCGCCTACAGGCTATGACGTGGGTTCAGGCGTGTTCCGCGTCTATCCCCCTTACAAGAGCGGCTATGCAGCGCGCATTGGTACCGATGCATTTGTCACCGCAATGGGTACGCTGATGTTGACCGACGACAAGCCGGTCTCGCTGATCGGTGGAAGAACGACCCTGCTCGATGTTGAGGAAGGTGATAGTCCGCAACCATTATCCTTCTTCACCAATTCGGTCGGGCGCTTCGCGATTGCTAACCTGCTCCCCGGCCGCCGCTATTTGGTTGAAACATATGGCCCGAATGGTACGATCGACAAGAGCTTTGAATTTACTGTACCGGCTGAATCCGACGGACTTGTCAATCTCGGCATCGTCAAGCCGGGCATGAAAAAATAGGAGACTCCCATGCTGCGCCCAATTTTGACTTTCGTTGCAGCGTCCTTGGCCGCACCTGCCTTGGCGCAAGCTGGAGCCGTGCAGGGAACGGATTGTCAACTTCGTATCAATCCGGCTCCCGCGAGCTGGATAATAACCGGCTATGATCCATTTGCAGAGGCATTGCCAGAAGGCACGTTCAGCGTAACTTTTGTCAACGAAGGCGGGGCAGAATGTCGCTTCATGCCATTGTTCGACCTCAGTGAACCGCCCTTCGGACTGTCAAAGGGCACCGGGAAACCAGTCGGATATGCACTGTTGAACCTGACCGATACACAAGATGTGACGCCGCGGTCCGGTAGGACCCAGCGCATATCTTCTCAGCGGGAAGTAGTGCTTCAACCGAAGGAGTCGCGATCGATGCTGTATAAGCTCGTCGCTAATCCCGAGGATGTGCGTAATGCAGGGATATTCACACAAAGGGTGACGCTGGAAGCACAGGACAGTAATTTCCGGTCTCTCATGGGCACTGATATCGTGCTTGGCGTCACCGTTTTACCGTCTGTGCGTATCGGCCTTGCTGGTGCGTATCGGATGAACAACGGCCAAGCGGTTGTGAAACTGGGTGAGTTGAAGGAAGGTGCTTCGCCGACACAGCTGCAACTTCACGTCCGCAGCACGGCTGAATATGACATCAGTGTATCCTCTGCAAATTCCGGTCGCCTCCGTCTCGGTTCAAGCCAGTGGTTTGTTCCCTACTCAGTGGTCATCGATAACAAGAGCTTTAACCTCAATGGTGTAGAAACGCTTTCAAGCTCTTCTGGATCCTCGCGTTCGGCCAGATCTCAAAATAGTCTCGATATCTTGCCATTCCAATTTATCATCGGTGATGTATCCAACCGACGCGCCGGAGTTTACAGTGATGTTTTGTCTGTATCGGTCACTGCCCGGTAATAGCTTGGCGTTGCTTTAGATTCAAAAGCCGGAGTATTCTGCGGCGTTGGTTCACCACCTTTAAAAGGTGTCGGCCGATGTCGCAATCAGCGAGTAAAAACTGATTGAGGCGCAAATGGATCGCTTCTCTCTTAAATAAGCCTCGAGATTCAAGCAATCTTGCCTAATTTCAAAACATTTCAACAGCTTTCGATTAGTGAACAGTCTGTTAACTCTAACCATTGACGTTACTTTCAACTGCTTCTGCCAAAACACGTTTATCAGAAACGAAAGTTAGGCAAAGTAATGGTCAAGAAACTGACTGGCGCGCTCGCAGCAACGATAGCTGTAGCATCGGCATCGGCAGCAATTGCAAGCGATTCAATGGTTTTCAATTTACGAGCCACTGTTCCCGTGTCGTGCACGGTAGGTTATAATCCCACCGGAATTGCCTTTAACGACAATATTGTTCGTTTGGGCGAACTGAGGGAATATTGCAACGCACCCAACGGCTACGATCTTGAAGTTCGCTATAGTCCCAATAGTCTGCGGGGAGTTACGGTGAACATCGGGAATGAACGTGTTACGCTTGATGGATCCGGCTTTGCCTCCATTCGCGGCGCGACCGGGCCAAAAATTCAGACGCGCGCACTTTCGGTACAATTTGGTGACGACGGCTTTGATACGGATGAATTTCAGGTCGCAGCGATTGCGATCTGATTCTCGATTGATCATTGATCCTTTGCGCCGAGAGCGTCGTTAATCCGGAAGATTTCGCTTTCGCTTCGGACAAAAGTTCAGACTGTAGGGAGGTGATCGCTCCACCATGCCGAGGAGCCAGTTCACCGGAACCGACAAGGTCATCAGGAGGATGAATTCATCCTCCTGATCTGGATCAAATTGGCCACGAGCTTATAGAGCGCGGCGGCATGACGCCGTAGCGTCAGCACCTGCTCAAGGTCGTCATGTTCGTAAGTGTTCAAGCGGCATTTTTAGACAAAATATTTCTCTTCGTTTCTTTGCGGTCAGACCGCCCCGGGAAAATCTGCGGATATTTTCATTGCAACGCTTTTCCTCTTGGACTTCTGAGTCTTGCCCCTATCTATTTAGCTAACCCTCTTAAGAAGTTTATGTTCTTAGATGTAAATGGTTGTAAATCTATATTCGTAATTCTGGTAAAACTTCTGCTTTTGATAGTAAAACGCAAATTATAGATTCACCTGAAAACGCAGTGTTCGCGGCATCGGCGCCCGAAGACCGCTTGGAGAGTAGAAATGCGTATAGCGATAGCCGATGACGATCCGGAGATTATTGAATTTTTGGCCAAAATAGTGGAAGGACTGGGACACGTCCATTCAGGCTATGGCGACGGAACCTCCCTTATCAACGCCTTGTTGCGGGACACGTTTGACCTGGTCATTCTCGATTGGAACATGCCAGGCAAGACAGGCATGCAGATTTTGGAATGGATGGATGGCGCGGTTGATGATCGCCCGCCCGTCATCATGATGACCAGCAGGACTGCCAAGCAGGATGTCAGCGATGCCCTTAACGCCGGGGCAGATGACTATATAACAAAGCCTGAAGATAAAAATGTCATAGCTGCCCGTATCAATGCCTTGTTGCGCAGGAATAGTGGCGCATCGGCAATGGAGCCGACGGCTGAATATGGCGATTATCTGCTCAACCGCATTGAACAGACGGTTAGGCATGACGGAAAAGACATTGCACTGACCGCAAAAGAATTCGAGCTTGCCGATCTGATGTTCCGCAATCGCGACCGGACCCTGTCACGGCGATATATTATGGAAACCGTTTGGCGGACCAATGCCCATCTAGCAACCCGGACCCTCGACATGCATGTTTCTCGGATTCGGGCCAAGCTTGCGCTGAAACCGGAAAACGGGTTTAGGATTTTCACGGTTTTCGGTTATGGCTATAGATTGGAGACGCTTGGCAACGGAGGCTAATAGTGTTTGAAGACTTCCGAGAACTGTTTCGATCATCGGGTACTTACCTCGGGGCCGGCATTTTAATTTTGGCGGTGGCTCTTGTGCCCAACGAAGCCGCCGCTCAACAAAGCCCCGAGACGGAACAAATCGCGTATGTCTTCAAGCGCGGTGACACGTTATTTGGTCTCGCGAACAAATATTTGCGCAAACAGTCCGACTATTCTGCGGTTCAGCGGATTAATCGTATCGGCAATCCGCGGCAGATTCCGGTCGGCAAATCCCTGCAGATTCCTGTCTATCTGTTGAAATATCGACCGAGCAAGGCCAGCCTGAGCGCGTTCCGGGGGAGTATTTCGATTGCGACCGGTGGTCGGGAACTGACGCCCGTTCAAGGACTGAGCGTTGCTGAAGGTAGCCAGATCAAGACGGCAGCGCGCAGTTTTCTGACGCTGCAGCTGGAAGACGGATCACGAGTTTCCCTGCCATCGAACAGTCAGGTCAGGATAACCCGCCTGAGGCACATATTGCTGACCGACAGCATGGATTATGAAATTGCTGTCGATAAAGGCCGCATCCGTTCGAAAGTTACGCCGCTGCAAAAGAAAGCTGACCGCTTCCGCGTCCGCACTCCGGTCGCGGTCTCCGCTGTTCGCGGTACGGACTATCGCACCCGGGTCGATGAAATGTCGGGCACCGTCTTTTCCGAAACAGTTGAGGGCGAAGTGGTCGTGGCGGCGGGGCAAAGCCTGAGTCGTGGTGCTATGGTATCGATACCTGCCGGCACGGGCGCGGCTGCGACGGTGACCGGTGCGCTTGCCAAGGCAGAATTGCTGTCTCCACCGGAGCTATTGGACCCTGCCAAAGTACAGTCCGAGGAAGGTTTGCGGTTTGCCATTGTACCGCGCGATACTGCTGTCGGTCATCGCATGATTATCGCGTCAGATGCTGGCTTTGTAGACCTTGTAGCCGAAGAACAGGAAAAGGGGGCGGTGATCGACCTGGCGACGATCCCCAACGGGCGTTATTACGCCAAGCTGTCCGCACTGGCAGCCGACGGATTTGAAGGCATGCCAGCAACATATAGTTTCAAGCGTCAGCTCAGTACGCTGGGCGGTAGCGCAGACGCTGGCGATTTCGGCTATCGGTTCAAATGGTTCGGCGCAGGAGAGGGACAAAGATTCTACCGACTGCAGATCCTGAAGGACAGCAAAACGGCTATTCCCATTCTCGACGAAGCAGGACTCTCGACCGACACCGTTACCCTGTCCGAGCTTCCCGACGGGGAATATTACTGGCGTGTGGGCGTGACTCAGTTTTCCAGCGATCCGGAAGATCCGAAAGCGATCGAAAAATGGACCGATTTTGAAAAACTGACCGTGGCCAATTAACTGCCTAGGTTCGAACCTTGATCGATTTTACGCGGAGGCATGACCACCGATGAGGCTGCGCCAGCGACTGGGTATGGAATGGCTTGCCGTGGCGTTGCTTGCATCCTGTGTGGTGGTGGCACTGACCTATTGGGACAGTCTCTCGCGCTTTGATAATTTGGTCCACGACCAGCTATCCGCGATTGACAGACCGGTGGCGCAATCCGACATCCTGATTGTCGAAATTGATGAAGACAGTCTTGCTGCCTTTGGAAAATGGCCGTGGCCCCGGACACGGCATGCCGAGCTGTTCGATCAACTGGCCAACGCCAACCCGGCAGCGATCGGTTTTGATATTCTGCTCAGCGAAGCCGGTGATCCGGATGACGATGCGCAGTTGGCCCTATCGATGGCAGGCAACTCTAATTTGTTCCTCCCGCTGCATTTTGTTTTCCCCGGCAGCAATGGTGCGGAATATGATGTTAAACAGCCGATTGAGCCCTTTAGCGCTGCCGCCACCGGATTGGGGCAAGTGAATCTGGTGTTCGATACCGACGGAGTCGTCCGCCGTGCCGCTTTGTGCTTTGGCGACAAGGCGTCGGGAAACGAATGGCCGCATCTGATCGAGGGAATCTACCGGTCAGTCCACGGGCAGCCGTCGCCCGCATATGATCGACTGAAAGATTGCGACAAAAAATTGTTAATGCCGTTTGCTCGGCGCGGGGGTTATCAATCAGTCTCCTATGCTGCATTGGTCAACGGGGAGGTCCCTGGTGCCTTTCTGAAGGGCAAGGTCATTTTGATCGGCGCGACCGCGAATGGTCTGGGAGATCAATATCCGGTTCCGCTCGGCGATGGCGGAACCCTCGCCGGAGTGGAAATTATGGCAAATCTATACGGGGCATTGAGCCGCGACGATTTTGTCATACCGATCCCTTTCGCGCTGCAACTGCTATCATCGCTGCTGCCGGTCTGGATCCTGTTGATCGGTTTCTGGCGATGGCGGCCCCGGACCACCATCATGATCTCTTTCGGGCTTATATTGGCGATATTGGTGGCCAGCGCCATCTTGATGCAATTCGCGCTCTGGTTCGCGCCCGGAACGGCTCTGGTCGGCGTGATCCTCGTCTACCCCATTTGGGGCTGGCGGCGATTGCAGGCAACAAGCGACTTCATGGACAGCGAGTTACAGAATTTTCACCGGTCAAAAATCAATATTCCAATCATGCGGTCGGAACTGGGTCCTGTCGATGTTATCACTGGCCAGGCGGAACAATTGACCCATGCGATTTCGCACGTTCGTGATCTGCGGAGGTTCATCAACGATGCCCTCAGCAACCTCCCTGACCCGATGTTCATTACTGATCTCGACGGTAAGGTGAAATTCGTCAACCGGTTGGCGCAAGCCGGAATGGAAGACGGTGCTCAGGATCTTGCGCTGGACGACATGCTCAACCGCTTTGTATCCCCCGATGATCGTCAGGAGGTAAAAGAATATCTTGATCTGAAGAGCCGGCCGAG
>TARA_R110001592_G_scaffold177358_2_pt1 | contig 11463 bp, 13 predicted proteins | sample TARA_R110001592 | Tara Oceans TARA_R110001592 (sample SAMEA4398387) | marine metagenome | biome: Polar Biome; feature: [SRF] surface water layer (ENVO:00010504); material: water (ENVO:00002006), including particulate matter (ENVO:01000060) such as... | depth 5 m | reverse complement strand
ACTATAAAAGATCCTAAAGAAGAACCAATAAAAGTAAAGTCAGGAACCGCCCAAGGTAAATCATCATCAGGTATAGTATCATCATATATACCATATACCCTTACTTTAACTCTTCCTAATTCTTCAGGATCGTTATTTGCAATTATTTTTGCTGGATGAAACTTATTGTCATTAAATTTAAATTTATTTTCCATTGCTTCTTTGAGCAACGATGATAAATCTTGTCCTAAAATTTGTTCAATGTTTTCCATTAGTTCTCCTTCAAAGGATTATTAAACAAGGTAGTTGAATTAGAAGTACCAACCCCATCTCTAAAACATACTAACATTTGATTATATCTACCATTGCTTCCAATGTTATGTAGTATAGAACCTATTAAGTAATCGCCAGATTGAGATTGTACTAAGTTATTACCTTTTTCTATTTCTATATTTATTTTATCAAATAATTGGTATGTATTAGGTTTAACATTTAATACAACTGTAGTTGCGAATAAAGATTTTCTAACAAGATCATTTGTTACTAATGACTTGAAGTACGAATCATATACATTGTTTAATTGACCAAACTTCATAGTCTGATTTGTAAACTTATCATAGTTAACATTTAATTTATTTTTAAATTTAGTAAGTTCCGAGAAAGGTGCCGATTTAATATCTTCAGTAACTAACTTGTTACCATCATAATAAGACATCCTAGTTCCATACCCGCCTTGAAGTGAATTAATAAACCCAGATTTATCGGCATAAGTGAATGAAGTGTAGTATCTATCTAACCCTACATCGTCCGCTTTAGATAAAGCTTTATCATTATCTTTACGGAAAATTAAATCACTGCGTTTTTTTGATTCAGTTTTTAAACTAGTGTAAATTAAATTAGCATCTCTATTAATATAACAAAAAGGAACATCATCATCACTTATATATGAACGGTATATAGAATCGTTTACGAATTCATTATCAGTTTGATTTAATTGGTACCAAGTCATTTTGTCTGAACTCTTAATACGACTAACAAGTGCAAGATTATTATAACTTGCTATTGATTCAAGTACTTCTGAAAAAGTTTGTTTTGCATAAGAGTTATTATAACTTTTATTTATTAATGAAGGCCTATTTAATACACCAAGAACCGAGATTATCTGCGGTCCATCAACTGCCGATGCTTGCATTACGGACGAAGATAATATTGAGAATGTTTGTTTAACAATATTATCTGACTCTTTATTTAAAGCAATTACTACATCTATTATTTGGCCTTCAAGAACTGGATTATATAAAGTAAAAAACCCATCATCCATAAAACTAAATTCAATTCTAGGTACGAATGAATATACAGATTCTTTAATAAGTAATTGATTTATATTTTTCCAAGGGATGGGTTTACCATCAAGATATAAACTTAAGTCATATCCAATGTCATTGGTATCTTGTTCTATTGTTATCTTAGAAGGTTTTGCCATAATTTATTTATATTCGTTTACGTAATTATTAATGTCTCTTATGTCAGGTATTTTTAAATTTTGCGAAACATATAGTTCGTTCCAAACATCATCTATACCATTGAATTTTAATATAAACCACCAAAGATCAATTCTTTGAAAATTATCAAACGATATAAGATCAGGTCTTTGAAGATGATGTGCTTTTACTATAAAGTAAGTACATGGATATTTAAAAACATAGTCTGAAAATGAATTGGTTAAAAGTTCTTTCTCAAGCCCTGCGTTATTTGTAATAGTCTTTAAAAAATTATCTCTATTAAATTTACTCATTATGCACCTATACTAACTCTTGATTCTTTTGGGGTTTTATAATAGTTTGCAGTTTTAGAAGCAGTTGGTACTCTCAATGTTGATAGTCCTATTGCAAATTCTGCGAATAATGGTCCAGTGAATGATTGCTCAAAAGAGAATGTTTGTGTAACACTAGTCACTACCATCTCTTCAAATTTTATATAATCAGAAATTTCTAATGTTACAATTTTTGAAGCATTGGATTTCATCAACTCCTCAAGCTTCTCGTTTTTTCCAAAATTTCCACTTATTATGTCAGCGGCAACTGCTGGTATCTCAGTTGCCGCTTTCTTTATCTCCTTTTGTATTTTTTTCACTACTCCAGGCTTTAAAGAAGTTGGTTGACATAACATTGCAAGCAATTTAGAATACGCCATCGGCGTACCGCTTCCATCATAATCAAGTACTTTTATATTAACTGTGATGTCAATATACGATCCGCCTGTATATTGCTTCTGTGTAGTTATACCATCAAATAATTGTACACCGAATGCAGATGCTGCACCCTTTTCTAATGCGCTTATTGCTGGGAAAGGTATCATCTCACCAACCGTAGTATATTCAGGTGAATAAGTTATACTTAAGCCTTCTTGTAACAACCCTTCAATCGCTACCCCATCTGGACTAATTGATTCAGGTAAAGTAATTTTTACCCTATGAAGTGGGAGGGCCTCCATTTCCATCGGTGAGCCTAAAACTTTATTAACTTTTGCCATTTATTATTCCTAACTATACACATTCACACCGGCATTATTATTTGCCGGTACAGGTCTGCTTGCCATAGCTTTTGCCATTTCTCTTGCAAGCGCTGGTATAAATTGATTATTTAAATATTCTTTCATTTTCCCTGATGATTGTCCGCTGTTTGTTATACTGTCACCACCAGTAAGGTTTATTGCTTTATTAAATGCCTCTGCCATTACACCAATACCACGATCATTTAACGGTATTGCCATTTCGGGTCCGGCTTCACCAAATATAGCAGGCCTATTTGTTATTAATCCATCAGCAGCTAAAGGTAACCCAGCCTCCCTTATAACATCATCAGAAGGTAATTTTTTATTCTTAGCATAGTATTGTGCAATTGCGTTACCTTGTGATTTTAACGCTTGTCTATCAATACCAGCGTCTTCAATATGCCATGCCTCTTTTGCGACTGGTCTTCTAAAACCATATTTTTCTAACAAACCCATTGATGCAAGTTCATTACCGTTTGGTGAATTAGTATCAAAGGCAACTCCGAAGTTATGCATTGATCTTCCCGGTAACGCAGCCAATCCTCTCTTCATTGTAGAATATAAATGAGCTTGTTTTTTAACTCCACGCATTGCAGAATTAATCGGTAATGCTTTTCCTGTTTGTTCATGATAGTCATTAGCCATTTGTTGTAAACGGTCTTTTACAGCAGGTCGTAAGCCACCGAGGTCTACTCCGTTTTTAACTATTAATGATTTACCTTGAATTCTTTTTTTCATATTATCAGAGGATTCATCAGACTGCATATCATTAAGAAATTTTTGTGATGTAGCAACATCAGCCTCAGCAGCTTTAATTGCATCGTTGTCACCAAAGTTATACCAAGATTGATTATCTTTTAAGTCTTTTAGTGTTGCCTTGGCAGAGCTTAACTGACTAGCAGCATTATTAATCATGTTAGCTTTTGCTGTAGCTTTTGTTTTCGGGTCTTTTATTTGTTCCATTGATTTCTTCATGGAAATAGCAGCTTTATCTGAACTACGGTCGTTAGATTTACTTCGGGCTATAGGGTCGGTGTCATCACCATAGAATTCCATCATAGCCATGATAGCGCCTGCTCCAGGGATCAATGTCACTATTGCTTTACCACCAGCTTTTATTGCTTCTTTATATTTACCCTGTTTCCAAAGTTCCATTGCTTCTTTTAATCTTATATATGTACCAACTAATGGTAAGTTACGTAATAATACTTTAGAAAATGATTTAGGTTTTCCATCTTGATCCGAGCCACCTTTGAATAAATTATCAAAAGAACCAGAATCTCTACCAAGTGATATTAAATCAATACCTATAGAAACTAATGTCCCAAGACCTGGTATAGTAGATGCAATGCCAGACCCCAGTTCTAACATACCACCTAGAGTGTCACCGTCTTTAAACTTTTTGAATGCTAATGCGGTACCTATTAACAGCCCTAAGCCTGGTATCTTTTTTAGAAATGATAATCCAAATTTACCTGCAAGTTTTAGTGCGGCACCACCGCCCTTTGTGGCCAGCTTACCACCGGCGCCTAATAGTTTTGAAAAGGTTGGGAATATTTTGCTAACTACCCCAACCATTGATTTAACTGGGGCAAAGAAATCTTTTACTTTATTAACAATTTCGCCGGCGCCTTTAATTTTTTTAAAATCTAATGCGCCCATGACTGCGTTTTTTATTTTATCAACTTTTAAAAGTTTTCTAATAAAGTTTCCGCCTTTTAATAATCCTGCCATTGTATCGGATAGCTGTGTTCCTATATAGCCCGCAAGCATTAAGGCAATCCCTTTCATCCCAAAACCGCCGCCTCCGGCTTTAGTAGAATTACCTGCAGCGGCAGTTGCAGCTTTTTCTTTTACCGCAGATTTTGCTGTAAACCTATTTTTATCAAGTGATCCTTTTGCCATCTTTAGTCGTTCTTTTTCAATTTTTACTAAATCTTTTAATGATTTATCTATTGAATGAATATTACTAAAAGACTTTTTAGTTTCACGTGCAGTAACTTGTGGTTTAGACGAGTCATCCTGTTTAACGGATTTCATGCTTTCCCTTATGGTACTAAATAATGTCTTTGCTTTATTTTCGTCAGCCATCGTATGTCCTATGGTATGTCTCTATATAGTTATATATATCACAAAGGATTGATGCTTATTGCATCAATCCTGCGACGTCCATCATTCCTGGGTTCTGTTGTGCTTCTTGAGCTTCCCGTTCAGATCTATACATATCATAATAAAAGATTGCTTCATAATATTCCATGTTGTCACTTAATGGTGGCGGAATGGAAACTGCTTGGCTTAATCTATATTGTAATGTTAATATATCATTGAGTTTTATATTCGGGTAAAAAGAAGTCGGCGCGAAACGATATCGGCGTTTCAGCCTTACCTCCACAACTTGGACATTCTATTTCTAACATTGGATTAAGACTAATTTCTTCTTTGTGATATACATGTGTTAAGAACATAATATCGGCTACTGATAAATCAATTAACCATTTATACTTATAATCAATAGAACATGGTTTATCATCTATGCTAGTCAATACGGCAGCAATAGCAACCATATCATCATCAGCACCTTTATTGCCTTTTAAATAGGAGTCCGCGTTCTTCTCAGATTTAACAGTCATTTGTTCAAATTTAACCGTTGCTTTGCATTCAGGTAAAGTGAATATTTTATCAGCATCATAGTCATCTGATACGTCAGTAATTACTAGTTGTGAAACATCAAAATTATATTTTACTTTAGACCCGCATTTATCACAGTCAAGGTCAATTGAAAATGCATCGCCTTTATAAGTGTTTGCGCGTTGCCAGAAGATGATAAATAATTTGTCAGCAACTACTAGGTCTTGGATGTCAATACCCTTTACAGTCTTGCTCAGCACCGTATTAATGACACTATTAAAGTTAGACTCATCAATCATAGATAGTTGTTTAACTTCTAAGATTTTTAAAGGGCGAGAATAAATTTTCGTGCCTTTAGGATATAATTTAAATTTAGATGGAAGTGTTTCAATTGGAAAATAACCTGCTGGTATAATTTCTTCAGGTTCTAATTGTTGTGTTGGCTGTGTTGGTTCTTCAATATCGTCAAGTTTTAACTTGGCCATAATATACTCCTTCAAGATAAACGTGTTTTATATTATTATATATTATTGTAAATTTTTATGCTCAGTAGAAACACTTAAAGCCGAGAACATTAATGTGTATTTAATGCTTTCAGCGGCGCTATAATCTAATATTACTTCACTTGCGTTTAAAAATATTAAATTCTTATACATATACTTAATTACTGAATTAAACTCAGGATCCAGTATGTGTATATCCATCCCAGGTATTTCAGCAAATTCAGTTGGCCAGTACAAACCAGACTTATGGACATTTCTGCTTTGGCAATGTTCTATAAATTGTTTTACTGAACCTTTATCGTCTTCTTCTAAATCTAATTTTAATTCATAGCCGTCAAAGTCTAATATTGGAGCTGATCGTGTGGTTGGTCCATATTTTACTCCGCCACCTTTTGAAAACGAAAAGTCAGGCAATGAAACATTTTTTACTAAATTTGTTTTTAATTTAAAACCTTCAGTAGGTTCAGTCATAAATTCGCCTGTGTATTCTTTAAATTTTTTAAATAAAACTGCGTTCGCAGGTGCACCCGTAAAATATAAAGAAGGAATTGAAACTGTGAAACGATACCCACTTAATATAGATTTATTTTTAAAAAAATTGCTAAATGAGTTTTCTGGTATATTAGCCATCATGTTCCTTAAAAATAAAGGGCCGAAGCCCTTTATTTATTTAGAGTTGTCTATTGTGAAATAATCCCATTGGAAAGTAGTTGACATTTTAACGCCACCTGCATCACCATATGCTAGTTCAGAAGCAGAGATGCTTTGTAACCAACAGTTATGAAATATAATTTTCTTTTCAAGTTTTGACGTATCGCTAGCAAATAAAGTAAGCTCTAAGTCTACACAATAATCATTTTTTGATTTATAATTACCACCGCCGCCATCTTGCGCGTCTTGAGTATTGAACATAGATTGCGTCCAAGCATTTAAAAACTTTAACATTCTTTGATCTTCAAACTCTTCAAATTCAATAGCAAGTGTATGTTCAAGTTCTGCATTACCAGCAAAGAATTGTTTCATACCCATGAATTGAGAATCAATTGCGGTTATTGTGGTTCCAGGTATTGACGCTGAACGTGCACGGAGTAATAAACTATCGGTCCATTCGTCAACGCCAGTAACTGAATTAGGCTTAGGTATTGATACCTGCCAGTTGAATGTTTTCTGAACCGTTCCTAAATGTGAGGTTCTTCCAACAATATGAAAGTTAGCCATGTGTGTCTCCTTTTGTTATTTATATAACAAACCGGTAGGTCTTACCCTACCGTTTTAAATTATGCGATCTCTGAGAAATTAACACCAGTTCTAGTGATAGTTACTTGAAGGTTAATAAACTCAATTGTCTTAGATGGTTGAACGTAAATGTCAACTGCTAATTCGTTATTATCAATTACCTGGGGTGTGTTATTTGTTCCGTCACAAACTGTACTAAATTTAGTTAATCCACCACCGGCAAATATAGTCTGTAAGAACGAATCAATATTAGATACTACACGTGATCTTACAGCATCAGTATTTTGCTCAAATAAGTATCCTTCTAAAAGAGGCTCTACAGAATTCTCAATAAATAAAAGTAAACGTCTAACATTTACACGGTCTAGTGCAGTAGCCTTTTTTTGCCCAGTTTTTTGTCCCCATATATATTGTCCTGCGCCTCTAATTGACTTACTTGCGTTAACATTATTATTATACATGAAACCAATTTCAGATTCATTCCAAGCTTTATATGGTCCAAGGCCACTAACTCCACCTCTAGTCAAACCTGCTGGTGCATTCCATACGTTCGCAACGTTATCAGTAAACGCATAAGCTTTAGCAGCAAAAGTTGCAATTGGTAAAGTAATATTTTTCTTTGTGTATGGATCATATACGTATTGCCCACCAGCATATGAGGCTACATACGATGTGCTTTTAGCCGTGCTTAATGTAATACCTGTTGCTACAGTAGCGTCGGCATCACCTACCTGACAAATTGCCATACAATCTCTACGAGTGCTTGCTACTCCGGCAGCAGTATCACTATAAGATGCATTCTCATAAGGAGCAAGTAAAAGATTTACATCAACAGCTTCTTTACTCTCGTAAAAATCCCAACCTTTGGTGGGGTCCGCGGTAATGGTTGATACACCAGTACCCAATGCAGTAATCTTTTTGCCAGAGGTCCATAGACTACTGCCCATCGCAGTACCATTAGTGTGTACATAAATGTAATTTGAGTTACCATTGATAACATCTTTAACATACATACTATTTTGTTCACTATCTTTTGCCTCAGTATTATTTGAAACTATGAATGATTCTACTGGCCTAACTGATTTGAGTGGAGTTATACCAGAACCAGCGTCCCACCCAGCTTCTGAAGTAGTGTCACGAGAATCTTTTGAATACACATTTATACGGTATAAGTCGTTGCCTGTAGGATATTTACCTGCCCAATTGTATCCATAACCATTATATTCAACCGCTGAAGTTGCTGTGTCGCCTTCACCAACAACAGTAATTCCAATATCAGCTGAATATGCACCAGGTCCAATTGAACCAATAATTAGAGGACCTGGACTTGTGGCTTTGTCAATGGTTTCATAATGTGTTGGTGTATTACCATCTTCATAGCCTGTTACTGCAAGTAAACTGGTAGTTGAGAGTTCATCCTCAGTATTGGCAGTTGTAGCACCAGCAGAGGTAATTTTTACTATACCAACTTTGTCTGTTGAAGCAGTGACTCTTGTATACCATAAGAAGCCAGATTCTTTCAAAAATTCTAATGCTGTGTAATATGGGAATTCGCTTGCCGCACCAGTAAGTGGTGATCCAAACATTTGTACAAATTCTTTATCGTTAGTGATAAGAACTCTTTGATTTGTTAGTCCTTGGTAAGCTGCGCCTACTAATGCTCCAACGCTTGTTCCTGCAGGTACTAATACTTCTGAAATATCTCTTTCAGTAATATTAACGCCAGGTGCTCTTTGGTTTGCCATAATTATTTTCCTTTAAATTAAACCTTTTATAAACTTGGTCACTTCACTCGATGTATAAACTTTTCTATATTATATATATTACCACTTAAATCCAAGTTCATCAACTTCATCTTCAGCATCAAACACTGGTAGCATATCAGAATATGATTCTTCTTGTTTTGATATATCGTATTTATTATTAATCTTTTTACGTTCGTTTCCTTGGAAATCAAAGTAAGGAGTTGTAACATAATACATTGCCCATAATAAACTAGTAACGTGGTCATCATGTTCAGACTGTGGTGCTTTGTAAACATTTGGGTTTACTTCTTCATACATTGATAATTGTCTTAATGTGTCTTCATCTTTTAATTTTAACCAACCGTTTTCAACATATCTTTTTAATAACATATTGGCAGCAAGTTTTGTTGTTTTAGTTGCTCTTGTACCGATTCTTTTTTTATCAGTATTAATAATTAAGTCATATTCATAGTCATGCCAAATCATATTTGCTACCTGTCCACCAATATCATTATTCTCAACCATAAGATAACATCTATTATAATATTCTGATATACCAATGGTGATCTCAGCAAACTTTGCATAAGAAACCATGTTAGACTCAAATACTGCAACTTGTTCAAACTCTTGTTCACCGGTAACTTTAAGTACTTGTATAACAGAAGAGTCGCCGCCATTACCTGCAGCTGAATCTACTCCTGCAATATAGAACTCACCAGGAATTGGTTTTTCAAATATTTTCATTGCACCATTATATTTAATATGTTTTGGATCTTCAGCAGCCATACCTAAACGTTCTAATAAATCAGGGTCTACTAGTGTTGCAGCTGAACCTAAAAATTTGCAATTAGATGTTTCTATACCATTACCAAAAAAAGTATTTGTTGTATTATCTACATGTAAGATATCATATGTATCTTCTAACTCTTTAGTATTTTCAACAGAAACAACTTTAGATTCACCTTTAACAGTCTCTAAAAAGCACCCTAAATGTATATCTTTTAATTTACGATAGTTCCCATTGATTAAAAACTTATGTTCTTCAGAAGCTTCTATGAACATATCATTTTCTAAGGTAATTTTCCAAAGCTCTTTTTTACCATTATAAGAAACACCCAGAAAGTCTTTATAACCTTCTGGTGTTAATATTTTATATTTCTTATTATTATAATGAACGTTCTCAATCATAATTTTCTCTATCTTGGGATGGTTTCTAAAATTGATTTATCCCAGTCAGATTTTTTATACGTAACAAAAGCTTTAACTATTTTTGATAATTGTTGTCCAAGTGTTCCTTTAGGTGAATAATCATTAAATTTTGATCCGCCTTGTATTACTGCATAAGAATCTTTCATATTACCAGTATCATATTCTAATCCGCCATTTAACGTTACATAAATAATAGCAGGTTCTTTATTATTATCTTCAGAAACTTTAATCTCAACAGCGTCATCACCGACAGATATCGCAGTCATTTTTTTAGATTTTAAAGCATTTATCAAGTATGACTTAATTTCACGCTGTTTAATTTGTTTCTTGTTTATTATATAAGAAGAAAGTGAAACTTCTTTTAAAAATTCTCTAAAGTCCATATTACATTCCTTTATTGTTTATATACTCTTCTTCAGTCATTGATCCTTTTGATGAATTTACACCTTTACCAACGGCTGCTAGGTTTTTAATATTACCTATTTCTATACTATCTATTAGAATCATCTTCTTTACAATATATTGAAGGCTTTTCAGTAAAATCTTTTTTGTATAAATCAGGGAGTTCTACACACTCCCTCTTACTCATCTCTTCTATACGTTTAAGTTTTTTCAATTCTTTTTTCGTCAAGCTCATTATATAAATCCTCAATACTTAGTTTAAATTTTTTATCTAAACCATTTATAATATTAAGTTTCGTAAATTTTTCGAGACATTCAAACTCTTGTGCCCATTTAATTGGACCCACGTCTTGAATAGTTGCTTCTTTCCAGGCTTCATCTCTCTTAGGAACTTCCCACCAGTTTATTTTAATTGGCGTAAAGTTGTTTTCGCCTTTTATAGATTTAGTCCATACATTAAAAAAGTGATTCATACCTTTTGGTGTTGATACCATTATGATTCTTGATGTCTCACCAGATGATATAGTAGGGTATACAGATGCAATAAAATCATCAGCAACATTATTAGGTACAAAAGCAAACTCATCTAAAAACAATAAGTTAATAGTTCTACCACGAATACCGTTTGACGATGTTGAACCTGATATTACGATATTTTTATTTTCTAATTTAATAGTGGTCTTTGACCATCCGCCCTCAACTACACCTTGTTGTAACCATAATGGCATCTGCTCATATGAATCTTTTAACTTACGCAAAATATCAGATGCAGTTCTTTCATTATTCGCTAATATAGCAACAGTCTTATCTTCGTTAAATAGAATATAGTGTAGAAGGAATAAGATAGAAATTTGAGTCTTACCAGATTGTCTACCTGATAGCACAATACGATGTCGTTTTTTATCTTCTTCCGGTGGAATTGAAAATGATTTTAACATTCTTTTTTGATAATCTCTTAAAGGAATTAAAATGCTTCCTTCATCAATAGAGATAATATAAAAGTACTTCTCAGCGAAGTACAATATATCTTCTTTACACCTTAACCATTCAGCCATAGTATCCGGTGTGTATTCAATTTTTTCACCCTGTGATCTTAAACCTGGGTTATTCATATACATAAAATATTGTCCTTATTTGCTTGCCCAATATCCAGCGATTTTTATATAAGATTCTTTAACCGATTCGTCTTTTTTCTTTGGTCTAGGCGC